>Ga0334722_10000164_pt1 | contig 98587 bp, 112 predicted proteins | sample C3_bottom_MG_FD_207210 | JGI IMG/M metagenome (GOLD analysis project Ga0334722, IMG submission 207210) | Sediment microbial communities from Yellowstone Lake, YNP, Wyoming, USA - C3_bottom | ecosystem: Environmental > Aquatic > Freshwater > Lake > Sediment | place: USA: Wyoming | collected...
GCGGAGGTTGGCTAGGCCGACCACGTCGTTGGGCATCTTGACGTACTCCTCGGTGGTCAGGAGGACGAAGTTCCTCGGGGGCACCGCTATCTCGTCCGCCTCCTTGACGATTCTGAAGTGCCGTCTCGCCTCGCCCTCAGCCAGCTCGCACGGCCTTATGGCGGCCCCCTCGTACGCATATATCGCGTACTCCCTCCCTATGCGGAGATCCAGCCCGTTCTCGCGTATCGCGTCGTCCCGCAGCGGCTCTACGGACAGCCTGCCGAGAGACATCAGCCTCCTTATCTCGTCCCCCGTCAGAATCATGTAGCAAGGCCTCCGGACGTTTTTTACGGCGTTGTCCGCAAAACGCGGCGAGTATACACGGCGGCTGTGCTCATATCTGCGGAATACCTTTATATTATAGACGGCGTACTGTGTAGTGTTGAGCCAACTGGCGGCCTTTATCCAGAGCGTCAAAGGCTCCATACTGCTATCCTGGCTCCTGATGGTCTTGATAGCCGCAGCCCTGGCGCTGATAGCCTCGGGGAGGCCTCGGCGGCCCGCCCGCCGCTGGTTCGGCGACTTCTTCGTCAGATGGGGCCTCGCCGGGCTCTTCCTGTGGTTCGTCTTCTTTGCCCTGTGGGCCCTCCGCGAGGTGTTGGCGCAGAGCTTCGTGTTCCCCGTGGGGCCCATACAGGGATTTATAGAGAACGCGACGCTTTGGGGCGTCGTGCTTACCGGGTTCCTCACGATCACCTTCTTCGGCGGCGCTCTGATGCTGCAGGCTCTGTTCTCGAAGGCGGAGGTGCCCGAGGGCGTGGTCTACTACAGGCAGGAGGTGATAGCCACGCCCCAGAGGATCGCGGGGCGGGAGGTCTTCGTACATCTGCCCGAGGAGCCGCCCGAGCTGAGGGAGGAGGCCGCGGCCAGAGAGGCCTTGAGCGCAAAGCGCAGGGACTAGCCGCCGTGTATATACGCCAAGATAAGCACCACGTCGCCTTCCCGCAGCTGGGTGTCCAGGCCCGAGAGCAGCCTTATATCCACATCGTTCACCGCAATATATATGTCGGGCGACAGCCCGTCCTCCCTGCCCCTAACCCTCTGGTACAGCTTCGGGAACTCCCTCAGCCTCTCGACCAGCTCCCGCACCGTGGAGGCCTCGACCTCGAGCTCTCTCCTACCCGCTAGATATGTCAACACGCCCTCCAGCACCACGCGGACCACGGGATATGTCTGGCGGTAAAATATTATGTGCCAGATACGGCCCCGTCGCCCTCAGGCTGAGGGGGCGGCGGATAGAGCTGGCCGACGGCTGTCCCGACTATCTGGAGCTGGAGGAGTTCGTGAAGTACATCAAGATAGATAGGTCGAGCCCTCTGGTCGCCCTTCTGGGCGTGAGGCGGGGCTCCGCCACTTCCTACAAGGCCTTCGGCGCCGCCATTGGGCTGGGGCAACGGGCCGCCGGGCTTCTGCTGGCCCGGAACCCCTACCCAGTGGTTCTGCCTTGCCACAGAGTGGTGAGGGCCGACGGCTCCCTCGGGGGGTATTCGTACGGGGTTGAGCTCAAGAGGGCTCTGCTGGCCTACGAAGGCGTCGAGATGTGCGGCGGCCGCGTGTGCCGCTTGGCGCAGGTGGAGGAGGTGGACGACGTTGAGGAGGCGCTGTTGCGCAGCCTGGGGCTCAGTAGATGAGATATATATTTAGGATATCGCGAGGCCATGGTCGTCAGGGTGCGGATAGACCGGCGGAAGTGCGTCGTGGCTCACTTCTGCCTATTCTATGCGCCGACGGTCTTCATACCCATACTGCCTGAGGGGAAGCCGGGCATAGCGGAGCAGTTCAGGCTGGACGGCAACGTCGAGGAGGGCATAGTGCCGGACTCGCTGTATGACTCCGTCAAGGAGGCCGAGAGGAATTGTCCCTCCGGCGCCATCAAGGTCTATAGGGAATGAAGTACAGAGCTGTGGTTCTCGACGTGGATGGTGTTTTGACCAACTTCAGATCTGCCTGGAAAAGAATCCATGACATACTTGGGATAGATGCAGATCTAAATAGAGCTCTGTACGAGAGGGGCTATATAGACTATATCGACTGGGCCGTGGCCGACGTCGCCTTGTGGCGGGGGGTGCCCAGATACGTGGTCGAGGCGCCCTTCAGGCCCCGCGAGGGCTTCGACCAGCTGTGCGACGTCTTACGGCGAAGCGGGGCGGTGGCCATAGCGGTCTCGGCCGGCGTGGGATATACGAGAAGGCTTTCGGGCTGCTTCGCGGAGTTCTACGTCAACGATATAATCTACGACGGAGACCTCGTGGCCGGCATAGCCGTGGAGGTCACGAACGCCAACAAGGCCGAGGTGGCGGCCAAGGCGCTCTCTAGATACGGCGTATCCCTGGACGAGTCGATAGCTGTGGGCGACAGCGAGACCGATCTGCCCCTCCTCGAGTCCGCCGGCTTCTCCATAGCGTTTAACCCCACCAGCCGCCGCGTCGAGGAAGCCGCCGACGTGGTCCTCCGCTCCCAGAGGCTGTACGTCCTCGCAAAATACCTATCGAGCCTGCTTCTCCGCTAGGCATTAACGTTAATGATCTATTATTATAGATCTCCTGAAAACGTTTTGAAAGCTATTTTTGCTTAGATAGATCAATCAATGTATATATATCTATATATAAATTTACTAATATATAAACAAAATCTTTTTAGATACCAACATATTCTTTACTATGCCTAAAAAATACGTTTACGACTTCGAGGAGGCCGACTACAAGAACAAGAAGCTCTTCGGCGGCAAGGGGGCCAGCTTGATACAGATGACGCGGCTCGGGCTCAGAGTGCCCCCCGGCTTCATAATAACCACCGAGGCCTGCAAGGACTTCTTCGCGCCTAGGAGGGCCGAGATAGCCGAGCTGGAGGCCCTCCTGGAGAGGCAACCGCCCCCCGAGGTGAGGGATCAAGCCATAGGTAAGCTCTTCGCCTTGATAAACAGCTTGGATCTGCCGGCGGGTCTCTGGGATGGGGTGCGGCAGCACATGAGGCTCCTCGAGGAGAAGATGGGCAGGAGGTTCGGCGACCCGGAGAACCCGTTGCTGGTCTCCGTGCGCTCCGGCGCCGCCGTATCCATGCCGGGGATGATGGACACGGTGCTGAACCTAGGCCTCAACGACCAGACCGTGAAGGGGCTCGCCAGACAGACCGGAAACGAGTGGTTCGCCTACGACGCCTACAGGCGGTTCGTGAACATGTTCGGCAAAATAGTGTTGGGGATAGAGGACAAGCTGTTCTCCTCGATCTGGGAGGAGATAAAGAGGAAGTATAACGCCAAGGAGGATCCCGACGTCCCTCTGGAGGGCTTGAAGGAGGCCGTGGAGAAGTTCAAGAGGGTGATAGGGGAGCATTACGGGGAGTTTCCGCAGGATCCTTGGGAGCAACTGAGGCTTGCCATAAAGGCGGTTTTCCGCTCCTGGGATAGCCCCCGCGCCATATTCTACAGAGTGGCCGAGAAGATAACGCCCGACGTCGCCGACTGCACCGCCGTCAATGTGGTCACCATGGTGTTCGGCAACATGGGCTGGGATTCGGGCACAGGCGTGGTCTTCTCCCGCGACGTGGCGACAGGCGAGGACAGGCTCTACGGCGAGTTCCTGCCCGTGGCCCAAGGCGAGGACGTGGTGGCGGGCATAAGGACTCCCATGGACATAGAGGAGTTCAGAAAGAGGTTCCCGCATCTCTACGACGAGCTGTATAGAGGGGTGAAGCTGCTCGAAAGGGCCAACAAGGACGTGCAGGACGTCGAGTTCACCGTCGAGCGGGGGAAGCTGTTCTTCCTCCAATGCCGCAACGCCAAGATGACCCCGCTGGCTAGAGTCAAGACCGCCGTAGATATGGCCAAGGAGGGCGTTATATCCAGGGAGGAGGCCCTCTTGAAGGTGTCGCCAGACCACGTCCTGCAACTGCTGTATCCGCGCATAGACCCCAAGGCCAAGGCCCAGCCCATAGCCAAGGGCCTCCCCGCCAGCCCCGGCGCCGTGTCGGGCCAGCTAGTATTCAATCCCGACGACGCGGTGCGGTGGGCCCGGGAGGGCAAGAAGGTCATACTGGCTAGGGTCGAGACGAAGCCCGACGACGTCCACGGCTTCTACGCCTCTGTCGGCATCCTCACCAGCAGAGGCGGCATGACGTCGCATGCGGCGGTGGTGGCCAGGGCGATCGGCAAGCCGGCCGTGGTGGGCGCCGAGGCGTTGGCCATAGACGAGGCGGCGAAGACCATGGCCGTAAACGGGCAGGTGTTCAGAGAGGGGGACTGGGTCACCATCGACGGCAATACGGGCAACGTCTACGCGGGTGTCGTGCCCACCGTCGAGCCGGAGCTGATACCGGAGCTGGAGGAGCTGTTGAGCTGGGCCGATGGGGTGAGGAGGCTCGGCGTGAGGGCCAACGCCGATCTGCCGGAGGACGCCGCGTTGGCCAAGAAGTTCGGCGCGAAGGGCATAGGGCTTCTGAGGATAGAGCGCATGTTCAGAAAGCCCGAGAGGCTGGAGCTACTGCGCAGGGTGATACTCGCCGAGACCCGCGAGGAGAGGATCAAGCACCTAGAGCCTCTCCACGAGATGCTGAAGGGCGACTTCAAGGAGATATTCAAGATAATGGATGGGCTCCCCGTCATAGTGAGGCTCATCGACCCGCCGCTACACGAATTCCTGCCGAAGCCCGAAGAGGTCCTGCAACAGATCTACGAGGCCAAGGCGGCTGGCAGAGACGCGAGGGAGCTGGAGCATCTCTACGGCAGGATCAAGGCGCTGCAGGAGGCCAACCCCATGCTGGGCCACCGCGGCGTACGCGTCGGCGTGACCTACCCCGAGTTCTATTACTATTTGTCGAGGGCCATAGCCAAGGCCGCCGCGGAGCTCAAGAAGGAGGGCTTCAACCCCGTCGTCGAGATAATGATACCGCAAGTGAGCGACGTGAGGGAGATTAGATACGTCAAGGAGAAGGGCATACTCCCCGCCCTACGCGACGTGGAGAGGGAGACCGGCGTAAGGCTGGAGGTCAAGATAGGCACTATGGTGGAGACCGTGAGGGCCGCCCTCACCATGGACCAAATAGCCAAGGAGGTCGACTTCATAAGCTTCGGCACAAACGACTTGACGCAGGCGGTCTTCAGCTTCAGCAGGGACGACGCCGAGAATAAATTCATACCGCAGTACCTAGAGCTCAAGATACTGGATGCGGATCCCTTCGAGACGCTGGACACTGTAGGCGTGGGCAAGCTCCTGGAGCTAGCCGCGAAGACCGCCAAGGAGGTCAACCCCAAGATCGAGGTGGGCGTATGCGGCGAGCATGGCGGCGACCCCAAGTCCATATACTTCATCGAGAGGACCGAGGTGGACTACGTAAGCGCGTCTCCGTTCAGGGTGCCTCTGGCGAGGCTGGCCGCCGCCCAGGCCAAGGTGCTGAGAGGCGGCAAGGCCGAGAGGGAGTAGCCCGTTTTTAGAAGCCCGTTGCGTCAGCCTGGGACGGCTAGCTCACCGCTCCTCATATCGGATGTCATCACGATCCGCTCTCCCGGACCTCCCCAGGTTCGCCGCCTTCGCCGGCGCCTCCAAGCCCTACGGCTTGGGTACGCCAGCTCGGCGGACCCCGAGGGCCGGGACGTCACGGCCTCCCGGAAGGCCGCGTGGGGGCTGCGGCCGGCCCGGCGGGGTTACGGGCCCCCCAGACCTAGGGCTCCTCCCGGAGGGGCGGGCGGCGCCCGCCCGGCCCACTGCGACCCCCGTCCTACCGACGCGCGCCTACCCGCGCGGCCCGCCGAAAGGGTCCTCAGTCCCGGGTCCCCTCGAACGTCCGCCCGGCGGCTTATGGGTGCTCCGTCGGGGGCGGCCTCTCGGGGCCTACCACGTACAGCCCAGCGATATTAAATCTTTCCGCCTAGATCTCGACGGTCCGGACGGCCGCGCCGCTCGACACGTCGTATATCTCGAGCACGCCGCCGTCTAGCACAGCGGCCTTGGGCCTCGCCGATCTGTAGGGCCCGGCGCGGCTCGTGAACAACGTGTGGACTACGCCGTGGTGGCTCATGTAGCCGGCGCCGACGTACAGATGCCCTCTGACTATAGCCCTGAGGCCCTCCCGCTTTAGGAACCTCTCCGTGGGGTCTCTGCCGTAGAGCCATATGCCGGGCCCGCGGGGGCTCGGGGCGTAGGTATCGCAGTCGCACGGGTCGTTCCACAGAGCTTGGTACACCAACGGATCCTCCGGCAGGACCAGGTCGTCGCTGGGCTTGGCCAGCTCGGCAATAGACGCGGGCTCCATGGAGGGCTCCCTCAGCGGAATGCCGCCGTGGACGGCCAACAGCGCGCCGTTTATCCTAGCCGCCACGGGCATCCTCGCGAACATCTGCTCTATGTAGCCGTAGAGCTCGCCGCAGTTCGGGATCTTCTTAAGTATGCACAGCTCGGCCATGAAGCCGCCGTCTTCGTTCATCAGCGGCGATTCGTGGTTGCCTCTAAGGACGTAGGCCTTCCCCTCCAGGTACAGCCTCACAACGGTCGCCAGGACCTCAAGGCCCCTATCGCCCCTGTCCACGTAGTCGCCAAGGAAGAGGAACTTCTCGCCGTCCCACCTCCCCAAGACTGCGTCGAGCGTGTCCTTGTCGCCGTGCAGATCGCCAACCACGACGAGCCTCCTCTCGTCTACATCCAACACCAGACCCCCCTCCTCGAACTTACGCCTGGCCTCGAGGAACATCTGCCTCAGGTCCACGGGTTGAGGTCGAGTGCCAAATATTACGGTTTCAGTCCCTGACCTCCTCCCCGCCCCGAGGGGCTTTCGCCCGTTGTAAACACCAGCGCGGGGCGTTCCCCCTCCACTGCCGTCGCGGCCCGCAGGCGCGTTACAGCCTGAAGAGCCGCGCGGCGTTTAGGTACACCCTCTCCTCGGCCTCCTCAGGCGTGGTCCTCCAGATCTCGGCGATTATCCTTAGGGTCTCCTTCACCATGGGCGGCTCGAGCCTCAGCCCTCTGTATTCGTAGGGCCCGTCGCTCTCTAGGACCACCATGTCCGGCCTCGCCGCCTCCGCCACCTCTCTATGCTTCTTCTGGATCTTGACGGCTGGATTTATCGATATATAGAAGCCGTACTGCGCTATCTCCTCCAGGAGGTCCAACGGCCCAGTATACCAATGTATCAAGGCCCGATCGACGTCGGCTTTCCTCAAGGCCTCGACGACGTCGGCCCAGGCATCTGGGGCGTGGACGTTGACCGCCAAGTCGTACTCCTTGGCGAGGCGGAGGAACGCGAAGAAGAAATCCCTCTGTTTGTCGTAGGTCTCCGGCACAAATCTCCTGTCCAGCCCCACCTCGCCTACGCATGGCGCCTCGCTCTTCTCGATCAGGCTCAAGGCCTCCGAGAGGTCCTCCGGCCTCGCCTTGCCGACGTTCCAGGGATGAATTCCGAGGCATGGAACCACGCCGAATCTATTCGCCAGTTCCAGAGTCCTCCGGGAGCTCGGCACGTCGTCGGACACGGCGACCAGCCTTATCCCCGAGAACTTGGCCAGCTCCTCCTCGCCGAACTCGTGGCAGTGGCAGTGGCAGTCGACGATCATGACGCTGTCTTGAACGCCTATTTAAAGTCGACACGTCGCCATGGCGGCCTCCACCAGGCGTCTATCCGACGCGCCTCGGCTTCTGGCGGCCATCAACGCAGCAGCACAGCTCTGCCCTATTGCGGGGCCCCTTACGTCCACCCTATACCCCAGCGATTCCAGTGCGGCCTCGACTAGGGGCCTGAGCGTCCCCTCGTTGTCGAGGTACACCGAGCCCGTGAGCGCAACCGGTAGAGGGCCGAGCGCGCGGAGGGTCGCAGCCATGTACTCCGCTACGTGGGCCGCGCGGCGCAAGAGCTCCCGAGCCTCCTCGCATCTCCCGGCCGATGCGAACACCCTCGGCGCATATTCCGCTATCCTTCCCCGAGGGTTCTCCGACGAATATATCGCGTACAGAAGTTCGTCCCCCTGGCCCCGTAGTATTTAAACACGTCCTCTGCGAGGTAGCCGGGGCTATCCAAGCCCTCCGCCTCTCTCAGGGCCCTCCTCAAGGCCTCCCGCCCCAGGTAGTACGTCCCTCCCTCGTCGCCGAGCAGATGCCCCCAGCCCCCGACTCTGACCTTGGCGCTGCCCTTGACGCCGAGGAAGCTGCCGCCCGTGCCCAACACCCCCACGACCCCGTCGCCGAAGAGGAAGGCCGATACGTGCGCCGCCTCCACGTCCTCTACAAACACGGCGTCTCCCAGCCCGAGACATCTCCCTAGAGAATCTGCGAGCCTCTCGTCGACGAGGCCGGCCACGCCTAGACCGACCGCGTTCGGCCGCCCCGCGCCCAAGCCCTCGACGGCCTCCCTTATGTTGTTGCACGCGACCTCGAGTCCGACCGAGGCGGGGTTGGAGGGGCCGGCATAGGCGAAGGATACGACGCCTCCGTCGCCCAGCAGCACGGCCTCCGTCTTGGTGCCTCCGGCGTCTACCCCTACAATAAGCATAGATCTCTCTATAAAAAAGTTGTTTAAGACTTTTTGTATACAGGCAATGTTTTTAAGAGCTTGAACGCATGCGCATGTGGGCGGCATATTCGGCTTCTACTGCAGGGAGCCGAGGAGTCTCCGGGACGTCAAGACCGGCCTGAAGAGGCTGGCCTATAGGGGCTACGACGGAAGCGGCGTGGCGTATCTCGCGGGAGGCTCTCTGAAGGTGGTGAGGCGGCCCGGCCACGTGGATGGGCTGGAGCTCCCCGACGTGAAGGTCCCGGCGGCGTTGGGCCACACGCGATACGCGTCCAGGGGCAGAGCCACGTTGGAGAACACGCACCCTCTGCTCGACTGCGGACAGAGGATAGCGGTGGTCGTCGACGGGGTGATAGACGGCTACGAGGCGTTGAGAGATGCGTTGGCCGCCAGGGGGCATAGGTTCTCCTCGACGACAGACGCGGAGGTGCTGGCCCATCTGCTCGAGGAGGCCGACCCGACGTCGCTCGCGGGGCGGCTCGCCGGGATGTTCTCATTCGCGGCCCTCACGGCAGACGGAAGGCTCTTCGCAGTACAGCGCGGCCAGCCGCTGGTCGTGGCTACGTCGGGCGGCTGCTCCTACATATCGAGCGACATAGCGAGCCTCTACGGCTTCGCCGAGGAGGCCTACGTCTTGCCCGAGGGGGCCTACGTGGAGCTCGAGCCGGGCGCCTTCCGCATACAGCCCGCCGAGGGCGGGCCGCAGCCCGAGAGGAAGAGGGTGAAGGAGCTCCTCTACGCCGAGAAGGCCGGCTTCCCCCACTTCATGTTGAAGGAGATATACGAGGTGCCGGAGGCCCTCCTGAGGACCAAGGCAGCCCTTATGGATAAATACTTGAGGCTTGCGTCGATGATAATACACGGCGCGAGGGACGTCTACGTGATCGGGAACGGGACCAGCCTACACGCCGGGATGGTCTCCTCCTACTACTTCGCCGACGTGGGCATCTCGGTCAACGTCATCAGCGCTGCGGAGTTCCCCCACTACGCCTTGGAGAACGTCGGCACAGGCACCGTCATATTGGCCATAAGCCAGAGCGGCGAGACCTCCGACGTCATAAGGAGCATAAGGGCGGCGAGGCGACAAGGCGCGGTGATAATCGGCGTCACCAACTCGGTCAGCTCCAGGCTGGCCATAGAGTCCAACGTCTATCTGCCCATAACGGCGGGGCCCGAGATGGCGGTGCCAGCCACCAAGACCTTCACCTCAACTTTGGAGGCCCTGTTGATACTGGCCCACTACGTGGGCCTACACACGGGGAGGAGAAGCCAGGCCGACCTGAAGGCGCTTTTCGACAGGATCGACGGCTTGGCCAGAGATCTGGCGGGCTCCATCCAGGCCCTCGATGGAGCCGCCGAGAGTCTGGCCGGCCGTCTAGCCGCCTGCGGGGCTATCTACGTGGCCGGCAGCGGCATAGTGTACCCGGCGGCTCTGGAAGGGGCGCTGAAGCTCAAGGAGGCCGCCCTCCTCCACGCCGAGGGGCTACAGCTCGGGGAACTTCTGCACGGCCCCATCGCGCTGGCGGCGCGGGAGCTGTTGGTGGTGGCGTTAAAGCCGGTGGAGAAACCCGCCGTAGATCTATACAGCAAGGCGTTGAAGATCGCGGCCGAGAGAGGCGCCGACGTCCTGACGGTGGGCCCCGGCAACGATATGCCGGCGGTCGCGACCGACAGAGAGCTGGCGCCCATATCTTACGCCGTCTCTCTACAGCTCCTCGCATATAGGGCTGGCGTCAAGGCCGGAGCGCCCATAGACACCCCGCCCGGGCTGGTCAAGGCGGTGACCATATGAGGAGCTACAGGGCGCAGCTCCTAGGCGTCGAGGTGGAGGTCCTGGAGTTCGACGAGGGCGTAGAGACCGTGGAAAGGGCCTCCAGGGCGAGTGGGGCTCCGCCGGACGCCATAGTGAAGACGCTTCTCGTCAAGGCCGGCGGAGAATACGTGGTCGTGCTGGCGCGAGGCAACGTGAGGGTAGACATGGAGGCCCTCTCCAGAGCCCTAGGCGCGCCTGCCTCCATGGCCAAGGCCCGAGAGGTGAGGGAGGTGCTCGGAGTCGAGCCAGGCGCCGTGACGCCGCTCAGCGATAGGGTGAAGTCGCTCAGAGTCATCGCCGACCCCGGGATATTGGCGCACGAGTACCTCCTCGCCGGCGGCGGCGCGACCAACAAGCTGATAAGGGTAAAGACGGCGGATCTGGTAAACGCGTTGAGCCCCACGTTCCTCGAGGTCTTTAGGTAGCGCCCTCCTCCCCGCCGCCCGACGTCCTCTCCTCGAGGATGCTGAGACCAGCGACCAGCAACGCCACGAACCAAGCCAACGCGAGCAGCACATGGTCCCGCGACAGGAGCGCTATCCACGTGAAGGCCAGCGCGAGCAGTATGGATATCAGTATGGCGGCTATTTTGTCCGGCTTAAGCATAAGGGGCGCGAAAAAAGGAGTTTTAAGAATTCCGCTATGCGGGCGGGGCAAAGGAGCTCATCAAGCCGGAGAACTCAGCCGCCTCGGCCAGCTGGCCCTCCGCGCCCGCTATATCCTCAGCTGAGATCACGCCGACGAACTTGCCGCCCACAGTGACGGCGGCCACCTCGGCCCTCGCGGCCACCATGGCCTCGGCCACTCTCCACAGAGGCTCGAACCCCTCGACCAGCAGAGGCGGCCTATCCACCGCCTCGACCACGGGCGCGTCGGCAGGAACCCCGCGGGCCGCGGCGCCGACGATATCCCTCTCGGTCAATAGTCCCATCACGTAGTCCCCGTCTACGACGGCACAGGCCCCGTCCCTGAGAACCGCCGCCGCGGCGTCGCGGAGCTTGCCGTAATAAGGCAGAAGGGCAGTCTTTCTAGCCAGATCTACGGCCCTCACGACAATATACCGATTACCCATTAAAAAGATTTATCAATGGTGAAAATTTTATTCGAAATATTTGTTCAAGAACTACAGATATATTAAAACATATGGCCCAACCCAAATAGAGACCTCTTTTTCTAAATATATAAAGCTTATATATTTTAAAATTAAGTATTGTTATTTTATTAATATATTTTCTTTTTTCATATCTAATTTCATATCGGACCTTATACCGAGCATCTCCAAGGTGACGTACGCCGGCCTAACGCAAAAATTTGACTAAGGCAACTTGAAAACAGCCGAGTCTTTGTCTCGAAACTACAGATCAGTAGTCGGCGGAGAGTTGCGGAAGCCGGCATCCAGAGCCGACGACAGCCGCCCGGGCCAATGCGCCGCGTGGAATCGATAGGCGGAGGTAGGCCATTGCGCAAAACATGCCGGCTGGATCGCGCCGGCGATGGCCTAGTGGGGCAAGCTGGCCACTTGGGCGTATACGATAAATTCATCTGCGTTGTGCCGTATATGGATAGGGTCAAAGTGCCTCTGCCCGGCATGGAGCTAGGCCACGTCAACGTCTACGTGCTGAGGTGCGGGGACGGCTACGCGCTTGTCGACGCCGGCATCGCCACGTTCGACGCAGCCGTGGGGCTCCTCAGGGGTTTGAGGGAGCTGGGCGTCAAGCCGTGGGAGGTTGCCAGGGTGTTCGTGACGCACTTTCACGCCGACCACTCCACACTGCTGGCGCTTCTGTCCCAGATGGCGCCCGCCGAGTACTACGTGGGCGAGGCCGAGCTCAAGTACGTAGGCTCGGATTTCGACAAGTTCCTGGCCGAGCTATTCGCGGAGTACGCGAGGCAGGGGATGCCCAGCGGCTTGCTCGAGGAGGCGCGCAAAGTGGCGCCCATGGTCAGGTTCAGGAAGGCCTTCGAGGAGATCTGGCGTCTGCCGTGGCGGCCCGTCAGAGACGGCGAGCGGCTGCCCTGCGGCTTGAGGGCCCTCTGGACGCCGGGCCATACGCCGGGCCATACGGTCTATGTGGGCGACGGCTTCGCCTTCACGGGCGACCACGTCCTCCCCAAGATAACGCCCAACATATCCTATTGGTACAAGATAGAGGGCTACGACCCGCTGGGCGAATACCTCAAGAGCCTCGCCAAGGCTCGGGGGCTCGGCGTCGGCTACCCCGCCCACGGCGACCCGATCGCGGATCTTGACGGCAGGATCTCCGAGATAGAGAGACACCACGCCGAGAGGCTGGCCGAGGTCGAGGCGGCGCTGGCCGGGGGGCCCATGACGGCCTTCGAGGTGGCCCGGAGGATCAGGTGGGACATAGGCCCGTTCGACGGGCTCGACGTATACAACAAGTTCTTCGCCGTGGGGGAGGCGCTGTCGCACCTAGTCCATCTGGAGCGCAAGGGCCTGGCCGAAAGCAGAGAGGTAGACGGCGTAGTCTATTGGAGGCGCCCGTAGCGGACGCCGCTGGGCCGAATCGCAGACTCGGCAGAATCGAGAACTCCGCCCACCGAGGCCCGCGGGCATCAAACGCGCCGAGATCGGTTGTGTCGAGGGCGTTATGACGACCACATGGAATCGGCCGTGAGCCGAGGGGAAATGGCTCTGGATGGACCGGGGTGACCGGTATCCCGATTCAATTTAGTTTTATCTCGGCTTCTCCACAAAGGGGATGGCTGCGTTGCGGCGGTCTTGGCGGACCGCGTCTTCGTCCTGGCGCTTAACCAACGACAGCCGACATATGGAATCGACTACAGTGTCCGGTCGGACTGCGCCGACGATGGCCGGAAGAGCCCGGTGGAGCCGCCGCCGGGATTTTTAGGCGGGTTTCCCTGAACCCGGGACTTCCGCCGGTTGCCGGCTACGGGTCTCCGATCGCGCCCCAGGCCGAGGGCGCGGCGCCGGGGCGCCTGCGATCTGCAGCCCGCCGCTATACCGGGCTTAGCTACGGCGGCGACATAATACACGCCTATGTTTATTAATTTTGCTCCGGAGGTGGGCGTGTACGCGGCTGTCGCTTTCTACTCGCCTATCCACGGCGAGGAGTACGTCAGGAGGAGGTTCCAGGAGGTTGTCCGGCATATTCCGGAGGTCTCGGGGCCTTTTAAGTCCGCCGACGAGACTCCAGCCGTTAGGGCCAGGGCCCTGCTTGCCGTCACGCTGACGGGCGGCACCGGCGCCGCCGTCGCTGAATACGCCGAACGTATAGGCGTCAAGGCGGTCGTGACTCTAGGGTTCCCGGAGCACAACAGCGCGGCGTCCTCCCTCTCGGCCAGATCCTACCTGGAGGCCGAGGGGGTCAGGGTCTGGCCGTTGCACTGCGCGCCTGGGGAGAACTGCGGCGATGTGGCGGCCAGAGCCAGGGGAATCGCCAGGGCCGTCGCGCTACTGACGGCGCCCAGGGTTTTGCTGATAGGGAGGCGCACCGCCCAGGCCGATAGATTCTCGGCCAAGTTCGGCGGTTCTGTGGACGTCATGGAGCTCGACAGATTCGCCGAGATTGTGGAGAGGTCGCCGCCGGATCCCGAGTTCCTGTCGGTCTTCGGGGTGACGGAGGTCGCCAGGATATACGGCGCCCTTAAATCCCTCGGCGGCTACGACGGCAAAGCGATTTCCTGCTTCCCCTACATATTGAAATACGGCGTCACCCCCTGCCTCGCGCTGGCCCTCGCCAACGCGAGGGGGGATGTGGTCGCCTGCGAGGAGGACCTCCAGGCGCTTGCGGGCATGCTTATCTCCAAGGGGCTGACGGGCTACAGCGGATGGATAGCTAACGTTGTGTATGCGAAGAGCGCCGAGGCGTTTTTCGCCCACTGCACCGCGGCCCTCGACATGGCCAAGTCGTGGCGGCTCATGCCCCATTTCGAGACGGGGAGGCCCTACGGCCTAGCCGCGTCGCTGGCGGGCACGGAATATACCGCCGTGAGCCTAGGCCCCGCGTTCGACAGAATCGCGGTGGGCGTCTTCGACGCGATCGAGTCGGGAAACCTCGTGGAGTATGCGTGCAGGACCCAGCTGAGGGCCAGGCCTCTTTTCGACGGCAGGAGGCTCTTCGAGGCGGCGCCTGCCAACCACCACGTGTTTATCCCGGGCGATAGGCGGGAGGAGCTGAGGGCGGTGGCGCACCTCCTCGGGATGGGCCTACTGGAGTACTGACCGCATTATGTGGGATATCTTTCTGGAGACCTCGGGGTCGGGCTCCACCTCCTCTGGCCACTGCCGCCCGCCGTATTCCTCCGGGAGCTTCCGAGTTGCGTCTATGCCAAGCTTGGAGCCGTAGCCCGGCGTCGGGGAGCCCGTGTCGAGGACGTCGACGTGGGCGCCCGGGATCACCACCACGTCCCTCTGAGGGTCGACCCGCTGGGCGAGCGCGAAGACCACCTCGTTTAGGTTGTGCACATCTACGTCGTGGTCTACTACGATGAGCATCTTCGTGAGCGACATCATGTGCCCCAGCCCCCAGAGCGCCGCCATGACCTTCTTCGCCTGCCCCGGATACCGCTTCCTTATGGACACTATAGCCACGCCTTGGTAGAGCCCATATTCGGGCAGATTGAGATCCACGACCTCGGGGATGAGGAACCTCAAAACGGGGAGGAATATCCTCTCTACCGCCTTGCCCATCCAAGCGTCCTCCAGCGGCGGCTTCCCCACCACCGTGCCGTAATATATGGGGTCCTCCCTCCTGAGGAGCGCCTTGGCCTTGAAGACGGGGTAGAGGCCTCCGGGGTCGTAGACGCCATAGTGGTCGCCGAAGGGGCCTTCCCTCCGCAGATCCCTCACGTCAACGCAACCCTCGACCACCGCCTCGGCTCTCGCCGGGATCAAGAGGTCCGTCGCGACGCCCTTGGTGGTCTCCACGCCTTCGCCCTTCACGACGCCGGCGAAGAGGTACTCGTCAAGGGGGTAGGGCGTGGGCATCATGCCGCTGAGCATCAAGGCGGGCTCGCCGCCTATGGCTATGGCCGCGTCCACGCAGCCCTCCGAGCCGGAGAAGAGCTCGGCCGCCCTCTTGTGGATCTGCGCGTGGACCACGGCCTCTGTCTTGTTGAGGATCTGTATCCTGTAGATGCCTATGTTGGTCACGCCGCTGGCGCTCTTGGTTATGAACAGGCCGAACGTGATGTAGTGCCCTGCGTCCTTGGGCCAGGACTTGAAGGCGGGGAGCGCCGTGAGGTCTGGGTCTGCCACGACCTCCTTGACGGGCCCGCCTCTCGACACCCTGGGCATATATCTGCCCAGCGATACAGCCTCGGCGAACGTCTTTAGCTTATCGAGAAGCGTGACCGGCGGAGGCGCCGAGAGCGGGGCCAGGAGCCTCTCGCCGATCTCCTCCAGCCTCTCGACGCCGAGAGCCAGCTTTATCCTCTCCAAGGTGAAGAGGTTGCCGGCCACCCGCCAGCCAGGATGCCCCTTGACTCTTTCGAACAACAGGGCGGGGCCTCCCCTGTAGGCGGCATGCCTTATGGCCTCCGGTATCTCGAGCTCCGGCGAGAGCTCCGCCGTTATCCTCCTCAGCTGGCCCCGCGCCTCGAGCGCCGCGAGGAACTCCCTGAGGTCTTCCATGTCCCCCTATGACTCCCCGATTAAAAACTGAGCCCGGGCCCGTCGGAACCCGAGGCGCCGCCTCCGGCGGGGAGAGGCCCAGGCGGGATCAGAGGGCCGGCAACAGGTAGTCGGCCAGTATCCCCGCCGCGACGAGCAACCCAACGGACAGATTGGCGTTGAACGCCGTCGGTATCCTCCTGTCGTCCAGCGCCGCTACGGCGGACCATACCTCTACGGCGGAGCCCAGCGCCGTGAGGGCCAGGCCGAGGGGACCGCCGCCCATCGAGAGGTAGTTGGCCAGGTAGAGGGCGGCCGAAAGGGCCAGGAGAGACGTCCATACGGCCTTCGCCGCGCGCTCGCCGTAGCAAGCCGGCACGCTTCCAAGCCCCATCTTCCTGTCGAAGTCGAGATCCATCTTGGAGTAGAAGGTGTCGAAGCCGGCGACCCAGAGGGCGGAGCCCAGCACGAGCAACCACGGCGTGTGTAGTGCGGCCGCGCGTATGTCGTAGCTATATACTGCTATAGATGCGCCGAGCGGCACCAGGGCATATACCGCGCCTAGGTGCAGATGGGGGAGGCAGTGCAGGCGCTTCGCGTAGGGATACGTGACCGTCACGGCCAGGTAGGGGACGCTGAGGTAGAGGGGCCACGGGCCCAACATGGCGGCCGACAGCTCGAAGAGCGCGACTCCCACCGCGAAGACCGCATAGGCGCCCCTCAAGCTGACGGCGCCGGTCACCAACATCCTGCCCCTAGTCCTCGGGTTCAGCGCGTCTATGCCGCGATCGGCGATATTGTTGTAGGACATGCCGGCTATCCTCAGCCCGATGAAGGCGACCGCCACCCAGACGGCTTGCCACAAGGTCAGAGAGCCGCCGGAGGCCTCGAGCGCCGCGGCGTAGGCCATGGGGAGCGCGAAGAGCGTGTGCTCTATCCTCACGAACTTGAGGTACCGCGAGAACAGAGAGCTGGCGGCCTCGGGGTCCCACCACACGGCGTCCCCGCAGGAAAGCCACAAAAATTTTTCCGGCAACCGTTCTCCGTGCATCTGATGCTGTCTAGGCGGTACGTCGCCGATCTGCTCTCGGGGAGGAAGAGGGCCACTGTGCGGCTCGGCAGGGTCAGGAGGGACGGCGAGGCGGTGATACACAGCGGCGGGCGCATCGTGGCGGTGGCCGAGGTGGTCGACGTCAGGTACAAGAGGTTTGCGGAGCTCGACGACTTCGACGCGGAGCTCGACGGCTACGGCAGCGCTGAGGAGCTCAAGAGGGCGTTGAGGAGGCACTACCGTCGCATCAGGGACGACGACGTGGTCTCGGTCATAGTGTTCGGCTCGGTCAGGCCGGCGGATCTGCCCGACGACTGGGCCTACGGCGGGCTGAGGCCCTACGAGCTCGCCGAGCTGGCGCTCGAGAGGCTGGAGCTGGGCGAGGAGGAGAGGAAGATCCTGGCGGCGGTCGCGAGGTACAGAAGCGTGCGGAAGGCCGCGGCGAGGCTATACGGCTCGGCGGAGGGGAGGAAGGCTATCAGAAGGCTTTTAAGGTCGGTCGCCCGAAGGCTGAGTGGGGATCTCCGCTCGTCCTCGCGGTAGCCCTGTTGCTCGAGGCCGCCGATGTGCCGAGGCGGTGGCGCGGCTATTTGGTCAGCAGGCTGATCCCGCCCCAGATACATCCGGTCTCCCTAATCTATAGAGCCGGCGCGCGCCTCGTCGCCAAGGGCCGCGCCGCCAGGAACGCCGCCGTCGTGGCCTCGTTCGTCGCGCTGACCGCCGCCGCGTTCTGGCTTCTCCAGGCCCGTCTGGACTCAGGGATATGGGGGACTCTGATCGAGGCGTATCTCCTCAAGCTCGCGTTTTCGGAGACCCAGATACTCTATCCCTGCGCCTCTGCATATAGATCGGACGCATGCCCCAGGGAGGTCGTCCAGCAGTTCGTGAGGCGGGATCTCTCCCGGGCTGGCTGCGGCCACGTAGCCTCGGCGTGTCTCGAGGCCGCCGCCGAGTCGCTCGCCGACTCGTTCGTCTCGCCGCTCCTCTGGTACGCCGTCTTCGGCCTCCCCGGCGCCTGGGTCCAGAGGGTCGTCAACACGCTCGACGGGCTGATCGGCTTCAGGGACTGGGGCAGATCGGGCGCGCCCGCGGCCTATCTGGACACCGCCGTCAACTGGATCCCCGCGAGGATAGCCGCCGGCTTGATACTCGCATCCGCATACCTCTCAGGCCTCAGGCCCGATCTGTCCTCCCTAGGCGACAGGTCGATAGAGAGCCCCAACGCCAGATGGCCTATCTCCGCCATGGCGGCATCGCTACGAGTGAAGCTGGAGAGGTCGGGCTCCTACGCCGTGGGCGCAGGCGGCCTGCCCGGCCCGAGGCAGGTGGCGCTGGGCCTCCAGCTCGTGTCCATATCCATGGCGCTCTACTCCTTGGCGCTTCTGTCGGCTCTATATTTATATTGACGTGTTTGGGGGGCGCCATGCCCAAAATAGGCGAGAGGGTCTATCGGTATTACTACTACGCGTATATAGGCTTCGCGCTGGGAACTGCGGCGTTCTACCTATACGCCACCTTGGGCGGGTACATAACCCCCAACTTCTCCGTCGGCGGCACCTCGCTTAATCTGGCCGAGCTGGTGGCGGCCATATTCGGCGCTACGACGATAGTGGCGCTGTACCTCAGATACGTCGAGGAGAGAGCCAAGACGGCCGTCTCCCAGCCCCAGAAGCCCGCTAGGGGGGCGCCGAAGAGGCGCCGCCGAGCTTCTTGAGGTATTTGGCCAGGCGTTTGGAGCCGGCGGGCGGCGGGTAGGGGATGCCCAGGACGCTCCTGAAGCCGTGCTCCACAACTGCCGCGTCCAGCTTGGTCCCTGGAGGTATCCGCAGGGGTATGTAAACCAGCAGGGGGTATGAGCCCGGCTGCCTGGCGTAGGTCCCGCCGCCGTAGCTCTGCTCGGCGACTACGCCCCTCAGGACCGTCCCCCTGGGCGCTATCCTCTCCAGCATGGGCCTGTCGAAGTTCCTTCTGACCCAGCGCTTGAACGCGTGGATCAGCCTCTTCCTCTCCCTCAGTCTCGCCTCCAGCTTCCTGGCCGCAGGCCAGAGCCTGGTGCCGGGGAATATGAGCACCTGCCTTATGTTCACGCGCCTGACCATGAGGCCCTCGTCCAGTATCCTCTGCAGGAACTGCTTGTTGAGCTCGTAGGTCTCCTTGGTCTCTCCCGGGAGGCCTAGGACGAAGTTCAGCCCGGGCAGGAGCCAAGGCATCCCGTTGGGCCCTCTGACAGACCCCATGGAGCTTATCAGCCGCACGGCCGCAAGCGCCTCGTCGGGCATGGCCTTGAGGTTATTCGCCTTCACGACCCTGGGATCCGCGGTCTCGACGCCCATGGCGGCCACGTTGCCGGGAGTGCCGTATTTCAGCAGAAGGCGCGTCACCTCCGCCGATTCCCGCGGCCACTTGGCCACGGTCCCGGGGTTCACGTTATCTATGTGGAGGGTTTCGAGCCCCGGCGCGGCCGACCTGACGCCGGACAGAAGGCGCTCCACCGCAGCCACGTTGGGCCTCGGCAGATCCTCCCTCCCGGCGTCCTCGGCCATATAGGCGTAGAAATCGGCCTGTCTGCCGAGCCTGAAGTGGACCACGCCCGCCTTGTGGAGCGCCTCGACCTCCCGCGCAATCGCCTCGGGCGATCTGAACTCAACGGCGCCGTACCCCACGGTGGTGCAGAAGGAACATCCGCCCGACACGTAGCGCGGACATCCACTGTACGTCTCTATCTCGGCCACGAGGTTTATCCCGAAGTTCGGATGCTGCTGGACTATGAAGGCGCCCCTCACGGCGAATTGGTCCACCAGCCCGTAGCCCTCGTGGAGGGCCGAGGGCCTCGCCCTCTCGACGCCGTATTTCAGCGCCTCGTAGACCACCAGGTCGACGTCCCCCGTGGCGACCAGGTCGTAATAGCGCTTGAATCTGCCCGGCGGGACGGCCGCCGTGCCTCCCTCCAGGCCGTAGCCGTAACGCGCCACGGGTCCGCCCAGAATCTTCACAGGCCCCTCGACCCGCCCTATGTCCACCAGCTCGTCGTAGGTTATGGGGGTCCCGGCCAGATACTTGCCGGGGGTCGTTATGCCGGCCACGACCACCAGCACGTCGAAGCCCGCCAGCAGGCGCAGAGAGCCGGCCCAGTCGCCCCTGAGCCCGTCTATCGTGAAGTACCTCACCTCGCCGCCGGGATCCGCCGTCTTGGCCGCGCCGGCGATGTAGCGCGGGTAGACGTCTATATACGGCGGCACGCCGAGCCCCGCCGGCTCGTCCGTATAGCCGTCCACTATGGCGACGCGCACGGACCTCCCGCATGTTCACTATAAATAGGCGTCGCCGCATCCGCCGACGGGGTTCCTCGGGAAGAGATAAATACGGCTCTCTCCGTCCTCTAATGGAAAGGGAAGGACTACAGGTGGTTAACGCCTGGATACAGGCGTTTAACCGTATAGGGAAATCCGAGAGCAATTTCCACAGCTTCGAGCTGCTGAGAGGCGGCGATTCGGTCACGGCGACGTTGGTCCTCCAGGGCATAGAGTCCACCGGGACTTGTCTGATGGGTCCATACGCGCTGGCGTCTATCTCGCTGGTCGGCGATAAGGTCAGCCTCAAGCTGGCCTCGGGCAACTACCAGCGCTGCGGGCAGGGCCCCGACGAGACGGCCGAGAGGAGGGAGCCGTCGCAAGACAAGGTGATAGATCTCGGCAACGACCCCGAGCTGGTCAACGCGGTCAGGTCAGTGAAGACCGAGGGGGACTTCGTCAGCCTGCTCGAAGTGGCGCTGGAGCTTGCCGCCAGCGCCTAGACCCTCCTTTTTCTACGCCTACCTCTCGCGGAGAGTATGGCCAGGGCCAGCAGGATCACGACGATTAGGGTCAGCACGTCGGAGAGCTGCGGCGCGCCGGCTTGTGCGCCCGTCGTCGATGGAGGCTGGACGGCCGTGGATGGGGGCGGAGCAGACGTCGCGGTCGCCCCGGCCCATTGGCCTATGAGCCCGACCGCCGCAGCGGCGAGACTCGGGCAACGGAGCAGGAGACCCAGCTCTCTGTTGTTATTTATGGAGTTTCCGCTGAGGTTTATGGACCCGACGTAGACATAGTCCCCCACGACGATCACCTTGGCTGTGAGGTCTTCCACCGTCTGCACCCCCTGGACGTCTGTGACCCTGGCCAGAGCCAGCTCCGCCTTGGACGTCAAGGCGTCGGCCAGCCCCGAGCTGGCGAAGATCTCCTCGACCGCCGCATAGGCCTTGCCCCGCTGTTGGAGCAACCAGCTCAGATAGTCGTAGGAATTCACCGGCGATATGACCACGCCGATGTAGCCGTAGTTGGGGTAAACGCCTCTGTAGTCGTTCAGTATAATTGTCGCTATCTCCCGCGCCAGAGTTGAATTCTGGACCACCACGTCGAGCCCTATGTCGCTCGTCACGCCAGAATATGTCGGATTTATGGAGCCTATGATCACGGTCCTATTGTCGACAACAAACGTCTTGGTGTGGACGTACTTGAAGTCGTAGTTGTACGCCACATAGACGCCGTTGTTCTCGAGGTAGTCCACCAGCTGTCTCTCGGTCGTCGGGACCCCGCCGTAGACGTTGCCCGACAGAACCACGTAGACCTGCACGCCCTCGCGGGCAAGCGAGGCCAGCGTCTGGGCCAGCTCACGCCATGTGAGCGCGTAGGCCTCTATGTATACCGCCTTCTGGGCCTTGGAGATATACGTCAATATGGCCGTGGCGTTCTGGGGGCCCACTATGACCGCGTTGGGGCATAGGTTCAGCGCCTGCGCGGCCGCCATAGAGGCCAGGAGAAGCAGGACTACGGCCGTCCTCATGTAATTGAAAACGCCCTAGTTTAAATCTGTCCTTAGCGCCGTTGTAAAGCCTGACTTCTTGCGACAGGAGCCTCCTTCCGGAGTCGGGCGACTACGCCTCACCCCTCCTTTCGACATCCCCGCGTCTGTCCTATCTCCTGGCGAGGCTGACCGGCGGGGGAGGAGCCGCCGGACCCTATATCTCAGCCTGTCCAGCAACCACCGGAATTCCTCTACAGGTTTGGGCGGCAACAGTTGCCAGTAGGTCTGCCCCGCGTCGCTGAGAAAGTCGACGAGTCGATGGGCTGAGGGACCCCATGTCCCCTATCCCGTGGGGGCCTGGCAGAGGGGAGAGGAGCAGAAGGATCCCGGCCCCCCGCAGCATAGCCTTTAAGAAGCGGCAGTGTTTAATTCGTGAGGAAAGACTCCAATGCTGATCCTGTGAGGAGCGCTCCTGTGCCGATCTCCGTCGTCGTCCCGACGTACAACGAGGCTGATAACATCAAGCCTCTCGTCGAGGCGGTCGCCAAGGCCTTCGCCGGGATTCCCTACGAGCTCGTAATCGTTGACGACGGTAGCCCCGACGGCACGGCCGAGGTCGCCGCGGAGCTCTCCAAGGAATACCCCGTGAAGGTCGTCGTGAGGCCCCGCCGCCTCGGGCTATCTAGCGCGGTGGTGGACGGCGCTCGGGCGGCCGCAGGCGACGTGGTGGTGGTCATGGACGCCGACTTTCAGCACCCGCCGGAGCTGGCTCCCGCCTTGGCGCAGGCCGTGCTCTCCGGGGCGGATCTCGCGGTGGGCACCAGGTACGGCAGAGGCGGCAGAATAGAGGGGTGGTCGCCCATCCGTCTGCTCATGTCTCGGGGGGCCGCCGCGTTGGCCAGACTGCTCCTGCCGGAGGCGAGGCGTCTCTCTGACCCCGAGTCGGGCTTCTTCGCCGCTAGGCGCGAGTGTTTGGCGTCGGTCAGGCCTACCGGCCTCTACAAGATACTGCTCGACGTGGCCGTCCAGTGCAGTCCCTCCAAGGTAGCCGAGGTGCCCTACGTCTTCAGGCCGAGGAGGGCGGGCAGGTCGAAGCTGGGGGCCGCCCACGTGGTCGACTACCTGGCGCAACTCATGAAGCTGACCGGCTGGAGGCCCTTCAAATTCGCCGCGGTGGGCGCCTCGGGGATAGGCGTCGCGGAGGCCATCCTCTACGCCTTGAGGGACGTGGCCTATCCGGCCGCGGCTCCGGCGGCCATAGAGGTATCGCTTACGTCCAACTACACGCTCAACAAGATCTGGACGTTTAGAGATAGAGAGGCGCCGTGGCTGAAGGGATGGCTTAAATATCATCTGGCCAACTTCGCCGGGATAGCGGCCAACTACGCGCTCTCCAACGCCCTAGTCCTCGCCGGCACTTCGCGCTACCTGGCCTATCTGCTCGGCGTGTTGGCGGGCTTCGCCGCGAACTACCTCCTGTCGGAGCTCTACGTATTTAGACGGCGCCTCGGCGGATAGATCCGCCCCTCGAGCCGCAGACTTCGAGGCGTCTGCCCGACTTGCGCCGGACGCCGCGGGCGGCCGCCGTCGCTCCGACGGTCCGTGCCGCGCAAGTCCCCCACCGTTTATACAGCCCGGTCCTCGCCGGCGGAGGCGCGGAGATCGGCTGGAGAGCGGTCTAGGCGCACTCCAGCTTCTCCGTGAGCACGCAGTGGGCCCTTCTGGGCTTTCTAAACGACTTAATGGTCTCCACGGTTATTCCCTTCTCGCTACGCCTCATAGCCAGCACGTTGTCGACGTAGTTGGCGAGGCCGTAGGACTTGGCCATAGTCCCGATGAAGGCCGTGCCGGTCTCCTTGAGGGTCGACAGCATCCTTAGGTTCATCTCGAAGGCCTTCTCGCCGTATATGCGGAACTCCACGTCGAAACCGTCGGAAACCACCAGGTGGGGCCTGGCCTCGTTCACCAGCCTGTAGAACTCGTATATGTGCGTGCCGTAGCTAGGCGGCCTTATCCTCATGGCGACGACCTCGAAATCGCCGCCGAACTCCCTGGCCATCTCTTTTATCTGCCACGGCTCCTCGGCGAAGGATCTGTATACAACTCTGTAGCCCTTCGCGGCCGCCGTTGCGGCTATCTTTACGGCCAGCCTGGTCTTGCCGGAGCCCACGGGGCCGAGCAACAACGTTGTGCCCATAAACGAGCCGCCGACCAGGTCGTCGACGGCGGTGCCCGTGGCTATCTCCACGGGCTTTCCGGGCGCCGGCTTGAGCTCGTCGAAAAACACCAAGCCGGCGGAGCTTATTATGTCGAAGTCTCTGCAGTAGCCTCCGGGCAGCCCTCGGGCCTTGTCTATACACATCCTCCTCTCCGGCACCCCCTCCCTGGTCCTCTCTAGAAACAGCCTGACGACGTTATCGGCTATGTAGATGATGAAGGGCGGGGAGCCCGCCTCTACGGTCATGTAGACATCTATGGAGGACGGCCGCAGGGCCCTATAGAGGGCGTTCAACATCAAGGATCTCCCGGCGGCCCCCTCGACCAGAGGAGTCACCGAGTCGAGCACCAACACGTCCGGCCTATATTCTGCTACGTGTTCCAGCAGTCTATTCCAGAAGGCCTCGGGCTCGGCCATCACGGCCTCCCAGAACTCGACCCCCTCGAGCTTGTAGCCAAGCCCGGCGGCCTCGTGGAGGAATTGGTCTTTCCCCTCGTATAGAGATACCCACGACACCCTCTTGCCTCTCAGCAACGCCTCGTGGGCGACCCTCATACATAGGCTCGTCTTGCCCGTGCCCGGCTCGCCGACTACGGCGGTTACGCCCCGCAGCTCGAGGCCGGCGCTCATGACCTAACCATCTTGGCCCAAGCCCTCTCGTCGCTCAACATAGCCCTCAACGTCCTCAGGTCTACCACCTCGCCCTTCCTCACGAGCCACTCTCTGAACATGTTTAAGACCATATCGGCGTTATGCTCCCCTAGGGCCTCCCGCAGGGCTCGATACAGACGCCAAGGCTCGCGTTCAGCCATCTCCTCAAACGTCTCTCCGAACAAGCGCCTGAACTTAAACGCTATTAAAAACCTCAGCGAGGCCTCCAGAGATCCATAGAACCTCAAGATATCGCCTGAATCCATAGCATCGGCCATCACTCCATCAATATTTAAATATTGTCTTGCTAAACAAATTAGCATATTTTAAAATAATATATTAATTCATCTTAATTTACAATTATTTTTATTGTTTTAAATTATTAAATATTTATAATATTTGTTAATATATGTATAAACATCTCAGAAAGCCTAGGTCCGTATCCCGGCAGAGGATCCTTCTCCGAATTTGCGCCGCGGTAGGGCCGGCGAAGATTAAAATCTCCGTATCTGCCGAGTCGTAATGATATACGACCTCCACGAGGACGTGGCGTATCACTACTTCTCCGGACGGCGGCCGGATTTCGACGTAGACGACGGAAGTCGGCAGTCCGACCTGCCTAAACTCAAGAGGGCTGGCGTGGACCTCGTTTTCGCCTCCATATTTCCAGTGGCCACAACCTACGGATCTACGGGGCCCGGCGGCGCCGCGCCGGCGGGGGCGAAGAGCCTGGCACTGGAGATGTTCAAGATGATGTATAGACTGTCGGAAAGGCATGGCATCGCCATCGTGGAGAGGGCGGCTGATCTAGACAGAGGCGGGCTGAAGTTCCTCCTGCTGATGGAGGGGGCAGACTCCCTCGACGACCCGTCGGACCTCCTGCTGTACTTCAAGTTGGGGCTTAGGGCCCTCGGGATCACTTGGAATCTGGACAACAAGTTCGGCGCCTCGTGCCTCTCCAGGAGGGACTACGGCCTCACGGCCTACGGCGAGGAGCTGGTGGCACTCGCCAACAGGCTGGGCGTAATTCTGGATCTGACCCACGCGAGCAGGAGGACCGCCCTGGATGCGATCTCGGCGAGCAGAAAGCCGGTGGTCATAAGCCACGCCAACGCCGCCTCGATCCATAGGTCCCCCCGCAATATCGACGACGAAGTGCTGGAGGCGCTTAAGAGGAACGGGGGCGTGATAGGCGTCACCGCGATACCTTCGCTTGTGGGGGAGCGCGGGACTGTGCAGGAGCTGGTGAGGCACGCGGTCTACATCAGGGAGAGCTTCGGCGCTGACATGCTGGCGGTGGGCACCGACGCGCTGGGCGTAGACCGTATGGTGGAGGGCTTGGAGTCCGTCGATAGGCTGCCGGCTTTCCTGGAGCTTCTGAGGGAGGCTGGATTCGGCGACTCGGAGGTCGAGGCGGTGGCCTACAAAAACGCTAAAAGGGTGATCGAGGCGAACCTCTCGTGATAGTCGACGTCGCCGCGTTTGCCAGCAGGAAGCGGGCGTTTGTCGAGAGACTCGAGAGGGAGGCCCGGCAGGGCCGCGTCGACCAGGACATATACCCCCTTCTCAAGAGGATCAACGAGCTGCCCTGGATCTACACCACCAGCAGTTGCTCCGGCCGCATATTGTTGGCCTCCGTGAAGAGCCCGAGCTACAGCAAGGGGAGGGGCTTCAGGGCTGTGGCCAAGTGGCATAGGGCCGTTTCCGTCGAGGAGGTGCGCGCCGCCGCGGAGCCCCACGGCGATGTGTGGATGCTCGTCAGAGGCGGCATAATCCATGCCGCCGTGGACTCGGCCAGGCGGGCCTACGAGCTGGTCTCCATAGGCCGCGAGACCGGCCACAAGCACAGCGGGATCATAGCGGTCAACAGAGCCGGTATAGTGGTCGAGATATTGGGCGAGGAAAGGCTCGACGTGCCGCTGAAGCGCAACGGCAGGCTTGTCGCCGATCTGGAGGAGGCCGTGGCCATGGCCAACAGAGTTCTGTTGCTAGCCAAGGCGCGGCTCGCCTTCCTGGCCGGCGTCATCGAGGCCAGATACCTCGGGGGGCCGCCCATAGACGGGGGGGCCGTGAGGAGGGCCCTCAGGTCTCTGTCGTCGTGTCTCTGGGGGCCATGACCGGCTTGGGCGATAGATGGCGCAAGGTCTACCCCGCCTACGACAGGCTGTCCTCGGTCTACGAGAGGATGAATGTGGCCATGACCTGGGGGCAGGTGGACCGGTGGAGGAGGCAACTCGTGTCGCTTCTGCCCCGAGACGTCGAACGTGTGCTGGACGCTGGATGCGGCCCGGGCAACATGACGCGGCATCTGGCCTCGGCCGGCCGCTACGTGGTCGGCCTCGACTATTCCGCCGAGATGCTCAAGGCGCTTAAGCTCGACGTGGATAAGGTCCAGGGCGTGTTCGAGATGTTGCCCTTCAGAGACTGCGCCTTCGACGTGGCCGTGCTGGCCTACTCCCTACATGCGGCCAGAGACCTGGAGAGGACTCTCGCCGAACTGACGCGGGCGGCCCGCGGCGTCGCGGCCGTGAGCATGGGCAAGCCCGATAACCCGCTCGTCGCCCGCCTCTTCGGGCTCTACGTGTCCCGCTTCATCCCGGCGTTGGCCCGCATATTGGCTCCAGGCCATGTGGACGAGTACAGGGCGCTCAGAGAGATCCTCGAGGCCGCGGCTCCCAACAGGGAGCTCGAGGCGCTACTTAGGAGGTGGGTCGAGCTGAGGTATTTCGGCACCAGGGGGTTCGGCGCGATCTATATGTTCTACGGCGTAAGGCCCGGGCGCGGATGCTAGCTGCGCCACACCGCTATGTAGAACGGCGTGGTCCTCAGATACAGACGCTCCCTCTTGAAGCCAGCCGCCGCAAGCATGTTGTCGACGTCTGACGATCTGAACACGTGTTTAGCCCCCATGGAGGCCACCATGGCCACAAGCCCCGGCGTCGACTCGATGACTTGTTGCCCCACGAGAAGGCGGCCGTCGGGCTTCATCAGCCGGCGCATACACTGGAGATCCTTCATGGGGTCTAACATCCAGTAGAGCGAGTGGAACAACAGAACCGAGTCGAAGCTACTCGCGAGCTGCGGGCCCAGCGCGTCGGCCACCTCGCACGAGCTGGTCACCTGGAACACGCATATGCCGCTTTGTCCCGGACAGGAGCCGACGGCCACGTTTCTGCCGAGCACCTCTCTAGCCAGCTCCACGAAGTCGGGCCTGTAGTCGTACCCTACGATTAACTCCGGCGGCGACTGCGAGGTAGCCAGCAGAGACGCCACGTCGTGGCCCTCCTTCAATATAGGCACGAAGAGCCTTCTCGCCCCCGTGACGCCGACCAGCCTATAGAAGGTTACCCTCATAAGGTCGTACCAGCCTTGCGACAACATGGTCGTGAGCAGTACGCCTACGGTGTTCTCGTCCACTTGATTGGTGGCTATCTTCACGGCGCCTATCTTGTCGAACGACTCGTGGAGACCTACAAACTCCGCCGTATAGCTATTGACGGGAGGCCTAGGCTCTTTAACCCTCTTCACTATTCTCCCTTCTCCATCTATATATCCATTCTCAAGTAGAGATAAATATAATGCTCTCACGAAAATATTGCTACTTTTATGTAGTCCCTCTCTATATATTTCGTGCCACCATTTGAGGGCGTACCAGACGCTCCACCTCAACGCGTTTCTCACCTCGTCGAGCCCGCCACCTGCCCTGATGAAATCGCCGTAGTATCTAGTTACGTTTAAGTCCTCAACAAAACGCGTCAGAAAGCTCATGTGCAGACGACTATGCCGGCGTCCTTAAGCCGGCGCAGCAGAGCCCTAATCGTCGGGCTCGCTCTCCCGCTCTGTATCGACTCGAGAACCACCTGTTGCTGCTGTAGCGGAAGCAACGAGAACCGCTCCCAATCCCTTATCTCGCAGTCGAGCAACCTGTCCTCCTCGGCGGGCTTCTTCAAAACAACAGAAAAAGTATGTCCACGGGGACATGTTAAACTTAAGAAAAGCGCCTCGCCCGCCTCATAGGCCCTCAGAGCCTCAGGCGTGAGGGAGGGCTCCACCTCGGCTCCACAGACCGGGCACTTGAATTTTTGGAGCACCGCCACATATTTGTTATTTTCCCGACTTATAATTCTTGCGTCATAATAGTTCACCGTGCCTACATCGAGATGGCGCCGAGAGAGGCGCGGTCGATGCGCCAATCACCGCACGGCCGTTTCGACTTAAATATTTTACCTAGAAAATCCATTTAAAGGGAGGGAGGGGCCTATCCGTGCGCCTCTATGTGTTTCCTGGATATGACGACATAGGCGACGAGCCCGAGATAAGGCAGAAGATCTATAAGGCGCTTAAGGATGCGGAGGCCGCGATAAGGCGGCGGATGGTCGGAGAAGATGCGCTGGATTCGCTGGGCAGAGCTCTGAAGGCCGTCAACATGATCTCGGTGAAGGTCAGATCGCCCAGGGGAAAGCCGTCCGATCTCGCCCACCTCGAGGAGATAGATGGGGAAATCTTCGACAAGATAAATACCTTATTTTCCATGATACAATCGAAAAACTACGATGGACTGCTGCAAATAGTTGCCGATATAGATAAGCTCGTCGATAGACGTAATAGCCTGTTTAAATGATTGCATATGTAGATCACCCCGACGGAGGGCTTGTCCTGGACCTAGAGGGCTTGAGTAAGATCATCAAGGAGCCGCGGCTTTTCCTTTCGTCGCTCATTTTCTCAGAGGCCCCCGAGCTCCTCGAAAGCGCCGTGGACGTGTGGGCGCGCGTCGGGAGTCGGGAGCTAGCTGAAGCTATATATGCGTATATACTTCAGCTACGGAGGGGCTTGATGGAGGGGCGGGATCTGTTGCTGAGAATCGCCGAGCTGTTCACAGATATGGACTACGTGGATGCCCTGGCATTGCAGCGGGCTCTGATGTTGGGCATAGGCAAGACCACGTGCGACCTAGGCGCGGCGATATTTGTGGAGAATCCGCGGCTGTCGCTGTACGGGCGGCCCTACCGAGCGCCTCCCAACGGCGTAGTGGCGTCATCGGCCAGAGCGCCGTTATACCTGGTCCTCAACAGAGGGACGAAGAAGGTGGTGGATCTGGACACCATGTGCGTCGTGCCGTATTCGCCCTCAGGCAGGCCCGAGGAACTACATCCGCTCCAGAGGCTGAGCCGGGAGGGCTTCGCCGTAGCCACCCGGGGCTCGCCCACGTGTCTGATAGAGGACGTCGCTGCGGATGGCGGCGCCGTGGCCCCTCGTGGTCTGGCCAAGCTCCTGGCCCTCAAGCCCTGTTCTTGACTCTGGGCAGTTCCCAGCCGTAGTGCAGCGAGGCGAGCCTTAGGGCCACCACGACCGCGGTGGTGCCCAGCAACGCGGGGCCTCTGCCCAGCGAGTAGTAGAGAACCATGTAGATGCCGCCTCCGACGGCCGCGGCCGTGGCGTAGATCTCGCGGCGCAAGACGGCAGGTATCTCCGCCGCCAGCACGTCCCTCACGACGCCGCCGCCGGCCGCAGTTATGGCGGCCATGGCCACCACGGCGAGCGGGTTGAGGCCAGCTCTGAGGGCCACGTCGGCGCCTATCGCGGCGAAGGCGCCGAGCCCCACGGCGTCGGGATACAACACCACATCCCTATGTCTGTTAACCTTGTCGTAGAGCGCGAAGGTGCCTATGGAGGCCGATATGGCCGTCAGCTGATATGGCAGATAGGCTATATTGATCGGCGGCAGGCGGTCGAGCAGAACATCCCTAATTATGCCGCCCGCCAGCGCCGTGGAGAAGCCCAGCACCACGAAGCCCAGGAGGTCCATCCCCTTCTCCCCGGCCTTGAGCGCGCCCGATACGGCGAAGGCCACTATCCCGACGTAGTTAAGCACATCGAGGGCTAGATCCGCTATCATATATACGAGGCTATCTTCCTCGCCAGAGGCTCTACGTCCGGTATCGAGGGCCGCACGACCGAGAGGAATCTCCTCACCGCATCCTCCTCGTATATCACCACGTACCTGGCCGTTCCCCCCTCGTCGGACGTCTCCATGCCCTCTATCCCGAGCAGCTCAAGACATCTCGCTAGGCACCCCGGCGGATCTCTAAATATCACCAGAAGGTTTCCCTCGGCGTGGGGGTCCGGATCGAGGAACTCGCCGGCGCGTTCAAACAAGCCGCGTACGTATTCAACGGACTCGCCGAGCTTGCCCCCATCGCACGGGCAGTGCCCGGGCTCGGCCTTGCGTCCGGGCGCGGCGTCGCGGGCCTCCGGCCGTCGGGCCATGGCCTATCTGAACTCCACCGTGTGGATAGGCCTATACTCGCCGCCGGCTGTATCCACCAGGCTGACTGCGCGCACCTCGAAGGCGGAGCCGCTCAACGACGAGGCCTCCTCCACGGCCGGCGCTAGATCCTCCGCCGCCGGGTTCTTTAGCCTGACCGAGTAGACGGAGAGGTGGGGCCTAAAGTCGCCGTGTCTCTCCTCCGCCACGTCGCCGAGAAGGGCCTCCAAGGCCTTCCTCAATGCCAAGAGCTCGGAGAACGGCTCGACGGACAGCGCTATGTAGCGCGGCCTCGACCTGCTGGGAAGAAGCACCACGTCGCCGAGCCGGGCGGTGAACGGCTTGAGCTTCACCTCGACGGCTCTGGGCTCCCTAACCTTCAGTATGGTGATATGCGGCTTGACGGGTATAATGCCCTCGAACGGCTTGAGCGACGCTATTGGGGGCAGTATGCCGTAGATGAAGGGCATGTCATAAATTACGCAGAGATAAAAACTCGCCGAGGCGGCGCTCCGGCGTGGGCGTCTGGAGAATGCTACGGACGGCCACGGCGTCAGGCGTAGTAGTATTCGCCCGTCTCTTTCTGCTCTCTGTCGAGGACCGAGCCCGGCTTGTTTATCCTAGGCCTGCCTGTCGCCGGCTCCCTCCTGAAGGTGACGTCGACCCACCTCAGGAACGTGTTCATGCCGGTCCTCATGTCCATCGGCCCCTCTGCGTATCCCTCCGAGCCAGGCTCCCCCAGAAACGGCATGATGGAGTTGGACATGTAGTCGAGCATAGCTATGTCGTGCTCGACGACGAGCGCCGCCGACTCGCTCTCCTCTATGATCCGCCTTACGGTCCTCGCCACGGATATCCTCTGCTCCACGTCGAGGTACGCCATCGGCTCGTCCAAGACGTAGAGGTCGGCGCGTCTCAGCAGGGCGGCCGCCACCACGACCCTCTGGAGCTCGCCGCCGGAAAGCTCGCCCATCTTCTTATCGAGCACCGCGGATAGGCCGAGTCCGGAGGACACGTCGGGCCATATCGGCGAATCTGCGTAGTCCTGGGCCTCCCTGGCCAGCCAAAGCCTCACGGGGACCTCGGAATTTCTCACGGCTATGTCCCTTATATACTGGGGCTTGTAGCTTATCGAAGGCGCCGAGTATATCTCGCCCTCGGCCGGCTTCACCTCCCCCACCAAGGTCCTCACGAAGGTGGTCTTGCCCACCCCGTTGGGCCCTATGATGCCCACCACCTCCCCCCTCCCTATATAGCCCTCCTTGATCCTCAGCCTGAAGGGGCCCAGCTCTACCAGGAGGTCGGTCCACTGGGTCAAGGCCCTCTGCCGCGAGGCCCTCCTCTCCGGCGGCCTGGACTCGAACTTTATCGGCTCTTCTCTTATTCGGAGGTTCTCGTGGGCGAGGAACCCCTTGAGGTATTCATTCACGGCCTCCCTGGCCCCCACGGGCCTCGACACTATGCCGTAGGCCCCCGGCTTCCCGTAGAGGACGACCGCTATATCGGCCAGATAGTCGAGGACGGTCAAGTCGTGCTCGACCACGACCGCGTATCTCCCCTCGACCTTCTCCCTCATGAGCGAGGCGACCTTGAGCCTCTCGACGATGTCCAGATGGGTCGCCGGCTCGTCGAATATGTAGACATCGGCGTCCTTGGCCAGCGCAGCCGCTATGGCCAGCTTCTGCAACTCGCCGCCTGACAGATGGGATATGTCCCTATCGGCGAGTTTTGAGAGGCCGAGCCTCTCCATCAAGGCCTGCGGTATCTTCGCCCTCTCGGCGACCTCCTTGACGGTGCCCCTGAGGTACATAGGTATGAGCTCTATGTACTGTATCTTGTGCACCGCCCTCAGCCTCTTGCCGTACAGCTCCGAGAAGAAGGTCTGGAGCTCGGTGCCTCTAAACGATTTGACGACCTCGGCGGGGTCGGCCCCTCCCTCCCTGCAGAGGTTCGGGACCAGCTCACCTGCGAGTATCCTCGCCACCGTGGTCTTGCCCAGAGCGTTCCGGCCCATCACGCCCACGATACTGCCCTTCCTCAACATGGGGAGCCTATAGAGCTTAAAGCCGCCGGGGAAGTACCTATGGACGCAATCCGACTCGAGCTCCTCGGGCAGATTGGTTATCGTTATGGCCGAAAACGGGCATTTATGCACGCAGATGCCGCAACCTATACATAGCTTCTCGGATATCACGGCCTTGCCGGTGCCCTCGTCTATCCAGACGACCTTGCCGCTCTTATTCACAGGGCAGTACTTTATGCATTCATGGCCGCACTTTCTGGGGTCACAGGAATCTCGATCGACTACCGCTATCCTCATGACGCCGCAGATAAACCGACCGATTAAAAACGCTAATCCTCGGCCTCCTCCCCCTCTTGAAGATTCTCCAACAGCTGTTTCCTCAGCTCTTCGAGCTCCTCTTGGTCCACCTCGGCGCTGGACTCCGCCGCAGTCATAACGCCGCGCTTCTTGTCCTCAGAAACGGCGGTCTTGACGCTATAAGCACGCTTATCCCTCTCGGTGAGCCTCACCTCATAGCCGCACTTGGGGCATTTCAAGACGGTCTGCCCGTCTTTCTTCACGGGGACCATCAACGTACCGTCCCTGGGGCAGAACCTCATCTCAGATAAGTTGATGCGAAGTATATAAACATAGGCGCCGCGCGAAGGGCTCGTCGCTATGGATAAGTTTATAAGCTATATATATCTATTTATTTATGAGACATCTGCTTTTAGGCAACGAGGCGATAGCCTACGGCGCCCTTTCGGCCGGCGTCGCCGTGGCCACGGGCTATCCCGGCACGCCGTCCTCCGAGATCGTGGAGACGCTTCTGGAGTACAGAGATAGATACGTCCAGTGGGCGTCCAACGAGAAGACGGCGGTGGAGATAGCCTACGGCGCGGCTCTGGCCGGCGCCAGAGCGCTCGCCGCCATGAAGCACGTGGGCCTCAACGTGGCGGCCGACCCGCTACATAGCGCCGCGTACACCGGCGTGGCGGGAGGCCTCTTGGTCGTGGCGGCCGACGACCCCAACATGTGGTCTTCGCAGAACGAGCAGGACACGAGGTGGTACGGCCTCCAGTCCTACATACCCGTGTTGGAGCCGGCGGACCCCCAGGAGGCGTTTAAGATGGCCAGAGAGGGCCTCATCCTCAGCGAGGCCGTGGAGCATCCGGTCCTGCTCCGTAGCGTCACGAGGGTGAGCCACACGAGGGCGCCGGTGGCCGTGGAGCCGCCGGCTCCGCCTAAATACGGCAAGTTTTCGCGCAACGTCGAGAGGTATGTCCTAGTGCCGCAGAACGCCAGGCGTAGGAAGGCCGATGTGTTGAGGAAATGGGATTCGCTTGTCGATGCGTCGTCCCGGTTCCTCTCGGTCGAGGGCGACGGCGAGGTCGTAGTCGTGACCTCCGGAGTTGCGTATCTATACGCCGTGGAGGCGCTGGAGAGGTTGCGCGTAAGGGCTACGGTGGTGAAGGCGGGGATGTCGGTCCCGCTCCCCAGGAAGCTCGCCGACGTCGGGGCCGGCGAGGTCCTGGTGGTCGAGGAGGGCGACCCCGTGGTGGAGATCCAGCTTCGCGCCATGGGCGTCAAGACGCGCGGGAAGATAGACGGGCTCTTCCCCAGGGCGGGCGAGCTCACGCTTAGGTCTGTCGTCGAGGGTATATCTAAGGCGCTGGGGCTCGGCGTGAGGTTGCCCGATCCGCCGGCCCCGCCGATACAGCCGCCGCCGAGGCCGCCCTATCTGTGCCCGGGATGTCCCCACATGGGGACGTTCTACGCCCTCAAGATCGCGACTGCAGGCCAGAAGGTGGTCTGGTCGGGCGATATAGGCTGTTACACGCTTGGGATCAACACCGGCCAGCAGGATCTGGCGACCCATATGGGCTCCAGCCTCGGCCTGGGCATGGGGATAGCCCTAGCGGATAGGGAGAAGCTCGTGGTGGCTACTGTGGGCGACTCCACGTTTTACCATGCCGCGTTGCCCCAGCTGATCGACCTAAAGACGAAGAAAGTGCCTCTGGTGCTCGTGGTGATGGATAACGGGTACACGGCCATGACGGGCGGGCAACCGAGCCCCAGCAGGGCGGTCCCCGCCGAGAGGCTGGCCGAGGCCGTCGGCTTAAGGCACTACGTGATCGATCCCGCCGACCTCAAGAGCAGCGTGGAGGTCGCCAAGACCGCGGTGGCCGTCGCGAAGTCCGGCGAACCCGTCGTCGTGGTGTCCAGAAGGCCTTGCACTCTGGAGGCTCTTAGATACGCGAGGAGGTCCGGCTTCAAGCCGCCGAGATATTACGTCGCGGCGGATAGATGCAAGAGCTGCGGCATATGCTACAACGTGTTGAAGTGCTACGCCATAGCTAAGCTCCCCGATGGGAAGGCTTGGATAGACCCGAGCCTCTGCAACGGCTGCTCCATGTGCGCCCAGGTCTGTCCCTACGACGCCATAAAGCCCACAGAGCCCGATAAGGTCGGCAAGTGGCTGGAGCTATGGTCACAGGCATAGTGGTGGTAGGGGTGGGGGGCCAGGGAGTCATGACGTTGGCCAGGTGGCTGGGCAGAGCGGCGGCTGCAGTCGGCTACGACGTCAAGATAGCCGAGCTACACGGCTTGAGCCAACGCGGAGGCTCGGTGGAGGTCCATGTGAGGTTTGGCGACAAGGTCTACGGGCCTGTCGTGCCGGAGGGAGATGCCGACTACGTGGCCGCCATGGAGGCCGTGGAGGCGTTGAGGGCGTTTAGATATCTGCGGGAGGACACCGTGCTGGTCGTCAACAGGCGGGTTATCCAGATACCCGGCAGATTCCTCGACCCGGAGCAGATCTACAGGGCGTTGCAGACCCACAGATACCTGCGTCTAGTGCCCGCGTTCGATATAGCCACCAAGATGGGGGATCCGATATACGAGAACTCGGTGCTGCTGGGCTATTTGACAAGGCTTCTAGGCATAGACGAGCGGGTCGACTTCCTCGACGAGAGGAACCGCAAGGCCTTCGACGAGGGGCGGAGGCTGGCTTCTGGCGACGTTCAGCCTAGCGCCTCGTCGACCGTCTCGTAGAGCCTCTTGCCGTCTATAACCAGCCAGCCCTCTTCGTCCTCCTGAAAGGGCCGCCCGGCCCTCTCGGCTATCAAGCTCGCCGCACGCCGCCCCTCAAGCCCGACGCCGAAAAACCTGAATATATTATCGAGGTCGCGCGCAAGATACTCAAGCGCGAGCGGATGCTCCCGCTTGACGGCGGAGCCCCAATCTATTATCCTTATGTCGCCTCCATGATACAGGATGTTGTACTCGCTGAGGTCTGCATGCACCAACTTGGCCAGGATATAGGCCCTCTCGACGTTCCTCAAGATCTCCCAGAAAACCTCATCGGGGTCCTCTAGGCCGTCGAGACCTACGTCGCTCAGGGCGGGCGCCGGCCGGCCGTCCTCGCCGATGAACTCCATGGCCAAGATATTCCTCTCTACGGCTATCGGCCTAGGCGCCTTGACGCCCGCCTTATAGGCAGCCGACATGTTCCCAAACTCCTTACGGCTCCACGCCTCAACTATATCTATTATGTCTTTTTTTATTTTCTTATTCTTAAATCTAGGATCTCCCAAAATATATTTATATCTAGATCTTATAAATATTGCAGTTGTTGTATAGTATATCTTTAAAGCTATGTAGGCGCCCCCTCTATCTCTGGCGAGAACTACGCGCGCCTCTTTGCCCTGCGCCAGCGGGCCCAGCACCCGGTCCACCACTCCTCTATTCATAAGGGAAAGCAAGGCACGCCAAGTGTAGGCGTTAAAGACCTCGTCTAGAGTCTCGAAATATTCGTGGTCTTTCTCCGTCCTGGGCTCCCTCTCTACATCCACGTCGTCGACAGACGGCACCTAGGATGGCGCCGTCTATAAATAAATACATCACTGCGCCTTGGGCCGCGGCCTCGCCATCTTCTTATTTTTAATATTCGGCAATTCCTATGAGCGACTACCTACGCGGAGTCGTGCAGATCCCTGTAGAGCCCAAGTTTCTGCCCAACGCGAGGAGGTGGGCAGAGGCTGTGGCCGGCAGATATAGGGCGGAGATCAACGTCGACTCGACGCTTTCCTACATAGTGATAAGACCGGCCGAGGGCATAACGGTGGACGAGCTCCTCAAGCTTCGCGACATGGCGGAGGCAATAGCGCTCGGCTTTACGCCCGAGGACGCGTTGAGGCTAGAGAACGACGGATATCGCCTGGAGCGTATAGACCTCAAGGAGCACGTCGAGCGCCGACACATGCCGAGGGTCAAGGCGAGGATCATCGGCGAGGGCGGCAGGGCCAAGGCAACCATAGAGTCGCTGGCCGGCGTCAAGATAGTCGTCGGGGATAGATACGTCGGCATCTTGGGAGCCGCCGAGGCCGTCGCCGTGGCTAGAGACGCGGTCTTGATGCTAATAGAGGGCAAGAAACACGGGACTGTCTATAAATATATCCAGAGGGCTGTCAGAGATTTCGCCTAGCTACCGCTCGATTTGTTGGGCCGGCAGCTCCTTGAGCTCGGCTATCTCCTCGCCCTTGGGGAAGGCGAGGACTTTTATCTTGGCTATCTCCACTTTCCTCATAGGGTATATCTTCTTCGCCGCCGTGAAGAGCTCGGCGGCCAGCGTGCCCTCGAGTGTCTCCTTAAGAAGGGAACCTATATCCAGCGTCTGCGCCTTCTGGGCCAGCAAGGCGGCGAAGGCCTTCCTTATCGCAGACTTCCTGCTGGTGGACACAGGCGCCGACGTTATCCCCATCACGGTAAGGCGGAGCCTCCAGCCGTCCTTCGTCGTGACGTCGACGTAGGCCACCGACTTGGAGGTGCCGCGCCTAACTAGAGACCTTATGTAATCCCTAGACAGCTCGAGGCCCTTGAAGCGCGTGTAGGCGTTATCCCCGTCGACCTTGTTTATTTGGAGCCTTATCTTTATCGGGAGGTGGGATATGTCTTTAGTTATCTCAAAGTAAGAAATCTCGAGCGTCCTGCCGAGGAGCTTCTGCGGCTCCGACGCGGGCACCTCGGCGACGGCTACCCCGTTTAGATAGACAGGGGCGTATGCCGTATACCACCTCTTCGATATCCATACGTCCTTCTTGGAGATAGTCACCTTCTCCTGTTGCGCCACAGCCTGTTGCCTCTCAGCCACGTCCCTCGCGTATCTAGGGGTATAAATACGTTAGCGATCCGCCAGTCCGCTCCACAGCGCCTCTACGACCTTCAGGCAACGCAGTAGGTCGTCCACGGTATTCTTGACGGTCAATACGTTGCGGCCGCTGATGGCCACTGCGTATCTGCCGTCGCGGCAGATGTGCCTTACCTCGGTGCCTTCAGGCATGTCGATGTCGTCGGGTCTCAATACGGAGGCCGCGGCGCAGGGAAGGTCCGTGGAGATCTCGACGGTCACTTGAGCTTGCTCGCTACCTCCGGCCATCGGTCCCTCGGCACAAACGCCAGCACGCTCGAGTCGTAGGCCACATGTTGGATGTCGCCAAGCCCTTCTATCACGGCCTTGAGCCTCTGGCCCTCCTTCAACGGCGCTATGAACGACGCCACGAAGCCACGCCCCACGTCGGCTCGGATCACCAAGACGTCTCTAAGTCTCGCGAAATAGGGCAGATAATTCATCAATTTATAAATATAAAATACATTATTTATATTAATTATATTATTCTGATGCGATTTTATAATGTCATCTATTATTTTAGCTAGGTTATCCACATAGGAGGCCACGCCCTGGCTGTCCGGAGCGAATCCTGCAAGCAGAGCCTCCAGCTCGACGGCCCTAGTAGCTGGCTCCATGCCTGCAGGCACGTACCGCAGGCCCTTATCCGCAATCGCCGGATAGAAACCCGCCTCGTAGACCAGACCTAGCGCCTCGTCGAGGATGTCCAGCACCCTCCTCTGGTCTAGAGATCTCAAGGGCCTATCCTCCTTGACGCCGTGGCCTAGAACGCCGGGAAGCAGAGGAAGCGTGGAGAGGGATAGCGCCTCGCCTAGAGGCTTGTCGGGAAACGGCAGGGAGAAGCCGCGGCGTACTTCAAGCTCGCCGAGTATATCCGCCGGATCCTCGCATCTAACCGTGCAGTTGTCGACAAGCCAGCTGAAAATACCTAGATATAGCTCCAATATATCTTCTTTATTTAATGACACAATAGATTTAGCTAATCTATATATTATATAACTTATAGGTAGTGGGAAGTCTAGTTTCATCGAGACGCCCTCAATGCCTATCTCGTTTTCATATATATAGAGGCCGTTGCACCTAAATCCAAGGCATATGCCCGACTCCGGCGGCCAGTCCGCCAGCCTCAACTGCGCCGTGTCCGCGAATTTGTCGACTAGGAAATAGCCTGCTATCAACGCGTCTACAGTCCTCCTTGTGTATATCGTGAGGATATCTTGATCGAGATATTCAAGAATTTTATTTATATTATTGAGGAAGAATTGCTCTAGCTCCACATCACGTGGCTAGATGCGACAGCCTCTCAGGAGAATATTCGAAATCGGCAGGGAGCCGCCCGGCCCTCTTGTAGTACTTCACCAGCCTGTGTATTTTTGACTCGACCAGCTGGAGCCCCCTCCTGGAGCCCATATCCTTGGGATGCTCCTCCAGATGCCTCCGTATCCTCAAGGCCTTCTTGATGAGGTTAAGCAAATCCTCAGGTATTTCTATCTTCACGCCGTGTTCCTCCAGTATCTTGACTACTTTTTTGCCTGTTACGACCTTGACGAGAGGTATGCCGTATTGATCCCTCAAGATGACGCCTATCTGAGACGGCGGAAATCCCCTTCTGTGGAGCTCCAGCACCAGCTGCTCGACTTCCTCAGGCGTGTATTGGATCCAGCTGGGGGCAGCGGGGTGCGGAGGTCTTGTCGAGGACGATCTACCCCTCTTATGCCTACTACGGTGAGGCACGGCGTTAGTGTTATAGGCGATATATAAGTTTTACCGGAGGGCCGCGACGCGCATGGCAGCAACTATCGGCATCAATCTTATTACCGTCGGGACGTCGTAGCCCGTGGGCGAGCCAGCTCCGTGGCCTTGGGACTTCCCATTGGTAGATTTATATGGGGATATTGTCCTGACCTATATGTACTACGACGTTCCGTTCGTGCCGACGCCTGAGGTCGTCGTCAGGCGCATGTTGCAACTGGCCAGGGTGAGGCCCGGCGAGGTCTTGTACGATCTGGGTAGCGGCGACGGCAGGATAGTGATCATGGCCGCCAAGGAGTTCGGGGCGTATGCCTACGGCGTGGAGATACGGAAGGATCTCTACGAACAGAGCTCCGCCAAGATCAGAGATCTGGGCCTGGAGGGGCGGGCCAAGATATTGAACACCAATTTCTTCGACGCCGATATCTCGGACGCCGACGTCGTCACTATGTATCTGCTAACCTCGGTCAACGAGCGGCTGAAGCCGAAGCTGGAGAAGGAGCTGAGGCCGGGGACTAGGGTGGTCAGCCACGACTTCGAGGTGTCTGGATGGCGGCCTATAGTGATCGAGGAGGTGTATGAGGAGTGGCGGTCCCACAAGATCTATCTGTACAAGATCCCGGGGAAGGAGATACCGGTGCCCTCCGGCAAGACTACCTCAATCGAGGATCCGCTCACTCGGCAGATCATGGCTCTGGTGGACGGCAACAACTCTGTGGAGGATATAGCGGCGAAGCTCAACACGACGCCGCGGGAGGTTAGAAACGCGTTGAGGAAGCTTCTAGACGCCGGCCTTGTCAAGGAGATAAGGATAGTTAGATGAAAGACCTTATAGAGACCTATAGGAGAATCGGCGGATTTCAGGCCCTGCACGTGGCTGAGGCCGCCGACGTCTTGAAGGAGGCGGTCGAAAGGGCCGATCTACGTTTCTTCTCCTTCACCGCCAACCTCGTGGCGACAGGCCTCAGGGAGGTGATCGCTGAGGCGATCCGGAGGCGGCTCTTCAATGTTGTTGTGACCACGGCGGGGGCCCTCGACCACGATATAGCGAAGGCCGAGGGCGCCAGGTATCTGCCGGCGTCTTTCGACCTAGACGATGCGGATCTGGCCGACAAGGGCTACCACAGGCTGGGCAACTTGGTCATCAGCAGGGATGAGTACGGCCCCTACGTCGAGCGTTTCGTATTTAGAGCGCTGGATTCGCTCGACGCCGAGAGAATAGCCACGTACGAGCTCGCCGGGCACTTCGGAAGATTGATGCCCGAGGGCTCGATCCTCGGGGCCGCGGCCAGGGCCGGAGTCGAAGTGTTCGTGCCGGGCATAGCCGATGGGGCTGTCGGCACGGCCATACTCACGTATAACGACGTACAGAGGGTGAAGAGAGGCGGCAGACGCGTAGTGATCGATGTGCTGAAAGACGAGGAGAGGCTGAGGGAGCTCGTGGCGTCCGCCAGGAGCCTCGCCGCGCTTATAGTGGGAGGCGGCATATCGAAGCACCACGTGATCTGGTGGGCCCAATTCAAGGGCGGATTGGACTACGTAGTGTATGTAACTACGGCGACTGAGTACGACGGCTCTTTAAGCGGCGCGAGGCCCAAAGAGGCTATCACCTGGGGCAAGGTTAAACGAAACGCCAAGGCCGTCCACATCATGGCGGACGCCACACTGGTCCTCCCGATCCTCCTAGGCTACCTCTGACCTCCTCCCCGTCCCAAAAAGGCCCCCCTTAGGGCGGCCCGCCGGCGCCTCCGCCCGGCCCTCACCGGCCCCTCGGGCCGGTTCATGGAGCCGCGCGGCCGGCGCTACGGGCCATGTGGACCAGTCGGAGCTGGAGATGTCGAGCCGCCGTTAAGCTCCATCTCCGAGCCGAGGGGTAAGACCGCTTGCAATACCTATATAGCCTCTTTCCCTCTCGCCTATGCTCCAGATAGCCGCGGTTGTTGCCGCGTTCGCGGCCGGCGTGGCGCTAGGGCCCGCGTGGCTGCGCTACCAGAGCGCCAGAGGCTTGGTCTCAGTCGACGTATATAAGGGGAGGCAGGGCGTGCCCAAGGCCGGGGGGCTCGTGGCCATGGTCGCCGGCGTCGTCGGGCTGTCCATCCTGTCTCTCCTCGACCCTAGGCTGTGGTATGTGGTCGCCTTGGTGGGCGTCGTGGGGCTGGTTGGGCTGCTCGACGATATATATGACGTGAATGAGCTCATAAGGGTCGCCGTGCCTCTGCTGGCCGCTGCGGCCCTATATTTCGCCGTGAAGTTGCGCATGACCCTGCCCTTCATGGGCACGTTCTACAGCCCTGCCTGGCTCGCTGTGCTTGCCATACCCGTTATGACGAACGCCTACAACATGCTGGATCCGGTCAACGGGTTTCTCCCGCTGTCCAACGCGATAATAGGCGCATCTCTAGCCGCCGGGGCCCTCCTCAGGGGCGACGCCGAGGCCTTCTACGCCTTCTCGGTGCATGTGGCGGCCTCCCTAGCGCTGTTCGTCTTCAACCGCTATCCGGCCAGCGCCTTCAACGGCAACGTGGGCAGCTACTTCCTAGGCGCCGAGGTAGCAACCTTGGCGGCTCTCTACAACATGGTGCCCAAGCTCGTCTTCGCCTCGATGCCGTATATAGTCAACGGCATCCTCATAATATTCTCCGCGCGCGGCATCAGGGGCAGGAGCAAGATAGACAGGCCGACCGTGTTGATCGGAGGCAAGGTGGCGCAGAACTGCGGCTCCAGCATCCTAAGCCTAGTGCGCCTCTTGGTCGGAGACGGCGCCCTGGGCGAGTACGAGATCTTTAGACGGCTGGTGGTCTTGACGGCCATAACGTCGCTGGCCTCGCTGGCCATATGAGGGGCGCTCTGGCCGTCGTGCTGTTCTCATTCGCTCTCCTTGTGGCCTATCTATATATCGGAGGGCTACTTCTGGAATACCTGAGGATCAGGCCGCTGCCCTACCTAAACGTCGGCGACTTCGCGGCAGCTGTTTTAATCTTGCTGTACGGATATGCCGTCTATTTCGTCGGACGGGCCGTGGCGAAGAGGCAGTGCGAGCACGAGGGACGTGGAGATCTTGACGGCGCTGTTGACAGGCCGTGGCGAGCCTCTGTACGAGAGGGTAAAGGAGATAGAGGCTGAAGTTAGAAAGTTAGAGTTATTAGTAGATAGGGTACTGGAGGATTTGTGAAGCGGGTGATATGGGCCGTTCTCGGCGTTGGAGGCGTCGGTAAGACCACCTATATATATAGGCTGTTGGGCCTCTCGCTGAGGCCCAGGGTGACCTTGAGGCCCGGCATCTATAGATATTACTACGGCGACTACGAGATGGATGTCATCGACGTGCCCGGCCAGCTGGCGCGGGAGGTGGCGCTTAACTTCAGCAGGATGTGGTCGTTCTACGTGGACCTCCTCGCCTATATGTACGACGTGACGGATCCCTCGTCGCTGAGGGCCATAGCCGATATCCACAGCGCGTTGCTCGACGCGGGGCTGAAGCCCTTCCGAAAGGTCATACTGATAGGGAACAAGAGGGACCTAGCCGAGGAGATGGGGACGCTTATAGAGGGCGACGAGATGGCCCAAGCCATAGGGGCCGGCAAGATATACTACATATCCGCCATTAAGGATCCGCCCAACGAGCTGATAAAGCCCATTATCGAGAACTTATAACGCAGAGGTCCTCGTCGTCGTGGATAACCTGCCCGCCCACGTCCTTCATGACGCTGTCGCAAGTCGGCGGGGCCCCTAGGCCCAGCGCCTCGTCGACAAGCGAGGCAAGCTCGCCGAGCGTACCATTTACATGGACATATATAACTTCTTCACCCAAATTTTTTAGTTGCTTAAAATTTATATTCCTGTGACATACCAGTACAGTATTGAAGGAGCCATATTTTGATTTAATAAACTCTATATCTGTGGAGGGCTCCAGCGCTATGAAGACCGCCGGCGCTAAGAACGACGACACGGGGGAGGCCATGACGGGCAGATAGGAAAGCCTCTCGCTCTCTATATCCAAAACGTCCTGGAAGTCGTCAGCTATCACGAGGTCTCTGCCGGCTTGGGCCGAGAGCTCCGACGAGAAGCCGCAGGGAAGGAATCCGGCCACCAAGGTGAGGCCTCCCCACGGGAGAATCTCGGCGGCCATGCGTATCCTGATCCCCTGGAATATGTAGGTGAATGAATGTATGAGGGCGGGGCTCGGCTTTATGGGGTTGCCCAGCAGATGGGGCACTACTACGTCGTCTACTATCTTGGCTATCGTGGGGTCTCCCCTATCTGGAGGCAGTTTGCCCGTCCTTATGTATGTATCGCCCCTCTTGACGAAATACCCCAGGCGCGCCAGGATCGAGTAGAGCCTCTCCAACCTCGCATCAGGCCTTATCGCGGCGTTCATGAGCGCAAGCCTCGCGAAGTTGCTACCAAGTATCCCCAGCTCCGCCTGATAGCTCACACAAGGTAGGGGAACAGTTGATTATATCCATTGCGTTTAGTCTGAACAAGCAACTCCATCTATGATTATATCCACAGCCTCGGCGAAGCCGAGCCCGCTGGGCCCCTCGACCGCGAGCCGCGCGGCCCTTTTCGCCTCCTCATCGGCGTTGCCCACGGCTATACCCCATCCGAGCCTCAACATAGGGACATCCACCTCGCTGTCGCCGACAACCGCCACTAGGCCGCACGGAAGCTCCCACGCCTTGCACAGAAACGCCAGGCCGGTACCCTTATCGACCCCTCGAGGCCTCACGTGTATCGCATAGCCGCTGTACTCCACCCTGTAGGAGCCGCCTAGCCGCGACCTCACGGCCGACAGCGTAGCGTCCGGCTCAGCGGTCGGGTAGAACGCCAGGTCGTACTTTCTGCATCTATTCTGCTCGCTCTCTCTAGCCAGGCCGGTGGATAGGACTGCCTCGACCACCTCCTGGCGGGGGAAGGCTTGGCACAGCTCGTGGACCTTGCCCTCGAGGCTGACCATACAGCCGTTCTCGGCTATCACCGCGTTGACCCCCAGATAGCGCGCTATAGACAGGGCGTAGTCAAGGCCGTTGGCGGTCGCAAGCGCGACCCGGACTCCCAAATGCCGTATTCTTCTAAGAGCCGCGAGCGCCTCTAGGGAGAGCTCGTAGGTGTCCCTGGAGAGAGTCAGCGTGCCGTCTATGTCGGCCACGAGGGCTTTGCATTTCATCTACCCAGAGCCGACGCGAGGGCGGAGGGGTTGTAGCCGGTGATCACCACGTAGGAGCTGTTGGGGTATACCACCACAAATACCGGGAGGGCCGCCGATTGAGGCTGCATGTTGGCCCCCTCAAGCGCCAGGCTCAAGAGGGCCGACTCGGAGGATAGATCCACGGCGCACGTGCTGTTGGGCAGAACCCCATATGGGTTCGAGGCGTTGTTCAACAACCTGCTATATATCTCCCGCAGGAGGTCCACAATGGCGCTTTTGTTCCCTAGGGACGAGTAGAGGCACCTTAGCCTCTCCGCGTAGTTCAGCGGCTGGTTGGGGGCGTCCAGTATGACTAGGCCGACGCCTCTAAGCAACGTATAGTTGTTAACTAGGAATTGGGCCGACTGCGTGTCGTTAAGGCCCATGAAGGCCAATACGGTCGTGTTGCCGCCGGCGGCTACCATGCCCACTTTCTTGGCCGCCGCAACCAACGTGAGGCCTCCCATGTCCTTCACGGGCATCTCGCCCGAGAGGTTAGATATTATGGAGGTATATGTTGAGTTCACATCGCCCACGGACCTCAGCAAATACGTTACGTTGAAGGTAGAGGGACCCACCGATACAATTATACTGTATTTATATACTACATTATTGTTTAACTTATATAGATAATATGTAATATTTATTGTATAGAATAAATATGCCATCGACGTGGAGTTCTTATAGATAGCCGCCTCGCCGAATGGAGTTGGCGCCGAGCCGCTAAACGTGAGCGTCGCCGGCGGAGGCGTCTGCGACAGGGCCGACACTATTTGGATAAAGTTGGTCGAGGTTGAGAACTGTTGCGGCGAACATACGCTGTTGGATACCCTGGCGGGCACGCCGGCGATTGTCTGGGCTATTGTGAAGTTGGAACATGCGTATCCCAAAAGCTCTGGGTAATTGACCAAAGTAAGGGTGGTGTTAGCCGATCTGTACAGCTCGCTGAGCCTCTGCGGCGACAGCAAGAGGTAGGCCTCGCTTCCGTTACGCGCAGATACGAGCAGAACGCTCTGGCCGTACTGGACGTAGACCAGAGGGATCTTGTTGCCGCCGACATATACGTCGTAGAGATAGACGCCGTTTGGGTAGCTTATGGCCGAGATGTTGAGCGTCTTTGGGTATTGCGGCGACGATGTTCTCAACAGAAGGATCAAGGCCACGGCGACTACGAGTGCTACGGCGACTACGGCCGGAACTATTCTGTTCATGGAGCCTGAAAACGGGCCCTATTATATAAAATTATTCTTTTGTCGACGGCCTTCTGTCGGCAGAGAGGCTCTCCATTATTCTGTCCTCCGCTATGAGGTCTCTGATCGACAGTACGCCAACAAGCTCGCCTTTGCTGTCCAGCACCACCAGGTGCCTGATGTGGTGTTTCCTCATGAGGTATGCGGCTCTGTATATGGTCTCGTCCTCTCCTATCCAGACGAAATTGCCCATGGTCCCCGCCTTGTCGACTGTGACTGTCAGCGGAGCCTTGCTGGCGATAGCCCTGATCACATCCCTCTCGCTGATGACCCCTATGGGCTTCTTGGGGTCCCGCGGGTCTACTATCACCAGGAGGCCCACGTTGTTGTTTGCCATGGCCTCCGCCGCCTGTTCGACGGTGGCCGTCACCGGTATCACCACGGGAGGTCTGCGCAATACTTCCTTAACCTTCATGGCCTTTTGTTTTCCAGAATATAAAAAATTTTCTTCTATATCCTTCTATATAGATATACTTTTCATATATTTTTCAATATATATTTAAGGGATTCTATATCCGTCGAGTCAATCCTTATGGTCGGTATCTCGGCCTCGATCACGGAGTTGGAGCCTCCTATCAAAAGCGCCTTGACATCCCTAAACGCCATCTTCGCCTGTCTCAGCACCTCCGGGTTCACGAAGTCGTCTTCGCCGTCTGTGATCATAACCAGCTTGTAGCTCTTAAGGCCTGCATTCCTAGAATCCATGACGGCCGCGTGGACCGCCGACGTTATGTCTGTGCCGCCTAACGGCAGAACTCTGAGCAGAGCCTTGATGACATCCTTGATATTGGTCAACTGCGGATATACCATCTGGTCGAAAAACCTCAGTACGACCTTTCTGCTGTGTCTCATCAATGCGACCGCAAGCGCCGTGGCCCACGTTATCTTCTGGGTCATGTCCATGGCGAACCCGTCGTAGACCGAGTAGAACATGGAGCCGGACTTATCCACAAGCATGTAGATCTTATCCCTAGTGTCGAGCGAGACGTCCTTGACCGAAAGCGATCTGGTGGCCAGCTTGTAGGCGAACAGCGTAGGCGATGCCCTATAGATGGCCTTGCTTAAATTAGTCACCTTACGTAGATCGGAGAAGCTCCTGATGCTTCTGATGCCTGACGGCACGCCTGCCCGTTCGAAGACAGCTCCCTCGTCGACGTAGGGATCCACCTTGGCCAAGATCTTGATCAACGACTCCAAGATCTTGGCCAGCCTGGCCCTATATGGATCTATATCTACATCAAATAGAAGATCCGCAACCTCCTTGCCCACATCGTCTCCAAGAATTTTCGAAATATATTTTCTTATCTTATCTAAATTCTTTATATTTCCTATATAGAATCTCAATAGATTATTTATTTCATGCCTTAGGGATTGATTATTCATCAACTTCTGCAGATTCTTCTCGTCGCCTTCCTTCATGCCCTGAACGGTGCCGCGCTCTATGCGCGAAAGCAGGCTGTTATAGGCCCTGAGCAACTTTATGGATGCAGATCTAGATATCGAATAATTATATTTACTGAGATTACTAATTTCTTGATATAGGTCGGAAGAAATATAGGATTTGAGGAATACGTACCACAAGGCCTCGTTTTCATCCCTAGGGGCCGCGGAGAGTATGGGGACGCGGTAGTGGGCGTAGAAGGAGTCGGCGATATACTCCATGGGTATTTTGTTCAGCTTGATGGGAAGCCCAAGCCGCTGAATGTGGCGTATTATCTCCTGGACTCTGAGCCTCGTCAGCTCGTCGGAATAGTCTACGTTGAGCAGGGCGCCCACGACTACAGCTGGCTTCTCAACATACTGAGGGCGTCCCTTATCTCCGACATCTCGGTCATGAAGAACTTATAGAGCGTGGGGTCGGCGTAGGCCTTGTCCAGCAGCTCCTCGGCCTCCCTCAGCTTCTCTCGCGCTATGGTCACCGCGTTGTTGGCTATAAGCGCCTTGATCTCGTTTATCATGTCGTAAACCGCGGACAGGTTCCCCGGCATGTGGGACGCCACGAAGGCCTCGTACTCGTTTAAATCCTCCTTATCGTGGACGAGGTACTTCAAGATCTTTATAGTAGCCGCCCTTATGCTCGACGCGTCTAGGTCGCTGGGCCTGACGCCGAGGATCGCGAGATACGACATGACGTATATGGGCACCTTCACCCTAGTGCGGTTTGATATCACCACGTGGTCCAGATAGGCCGCTATCAGCGGCGATACGTGCTTCACCAGGACGTCCCTATTCTCGTAGACCATCTTGTTCACATACTCGTTGAGGCCCTTGATGTCCTCCATGGTCATCAAATGGGACATCTGGTCGAATTCCTGCCTCAGCGCCAATCCGGATTTGAGGAGGTCTTCGGTCTCTTCAGGCGAGGCGTATTTGGTGAAGGCCCTCAGGGGGAAGCGGTCGTAGAGGGCTTGTAGCTCCTCCTCGTCGGGGACTCTGTTCGACGCGCCGAAGACCGTCCACGTCTTCACCGGCACCACGGCCCCCCCGTCGAAGATGGCTCTTTCGTTTAGTATCGTCAGGAGCGTGTTGAGTATCGCACTCGACGCGTTGAATATCTCGTCCAGCAGGGCCACGTCGGCCTCCACTATGGAGTTTGCATAGATCCTCCTCACGTTGCCCTTGAGCAACTCCACCACGTCTATAGGCCCTATGATCTCCTCCAGCTCGGTGAACTTGGTGAGGAGGCGGTAGAACCACCGGGCCTTAAGGAGCTTGGAGAGCGACGCCACCAACATGGTCTTGGCCGTCCCTGGAGGGCCTATCATTATGTAGTTCTCGCGGCTCAATATGGCTATCAAAGCCCCCGTTATTTCGTCCGAGAACTTGAAGAAGTACCTATCCAGATACTGACGGACCTTCGCAACGTCTTGGATCAACACGTCCACCTCCACGTATCCCTCACGACATATACTTAAATCTTTACACAGCACGCCGTAGCGAAATCTAACCCATGCCGCCGACGAAAGTCGCCGCGGGGCTCACCATGCCGTTGACGGCAAACGCGAACGTATATACGGGCCATCCGCCGTCGGGAGACGCGGCGAGACCATATACGCTGTACAGCACTATCGAGAAGCTGTAGTTAGAAAACGTCTTGTTGCCCACCATGGCGTACCGGGCCTTATGACCGCGATTATCGGACCGGCCCTAACCGTGGCGCCCTCCGCGGCGTTGACTGATGCCGTCGAGGACGAGATCGGCGCCAGGACCGTCGTGGGCATCTGCATGGAGGGCGCCGCAGTCTGGGTGACCGTCGTCGTCTGCGTTGAAGTCTGGGTTACGGTCTGCGTTGCGGTTGGGCCCTTCGGAGCCGCGTAGTATCCGGCTACGAACCCCAGTATCGCCAGCACCACCGCGATTATCCCGAGGGTTGTTGTTCTGGACATGAGTAAAGAGCGTGATTATCCCTAGTAATTTTTCCAAAATTACGCCATAATCTTTCCCAAGTTAGAGAACAGATACTCTGAACACTAACGGCAGGCCGGAGGCCAGCTTCTCGACCATGAGCCTGGCTATGTCTATCACGTAGACCTGCCTCACGGCGTATATGGCCTTGGAGCCCACGCACGCCAGGTTGGTCGTGCCGTATTCCGGCCTGGGCAGATCTATCGGAAGGTTGCGCCACATCACCCCGTCGACCGACACCCAGAGGGGCCTTGCCGACATCTCGTGCGTGGCTAGATAGCCGCCGCACCGCACCACCGCGTGCGTATAGCCTGTGGGGCCCCGGCCCATGTTGAATCTCTCCAAGTCGCTCGTGTAGTAGATGCCGGTAGACGTGGAGATGTACAGCCTCTCTCTGTCGGGAAGAAGCGCGTGTAGATCCCCCCAGAAGCGGGTAGGCCTAAGCCTGCGCAGATCGCCGCCAGCCAAGAGACTGCCCTCCTCGACCGAGGCCACGTATAGGTCCTTGAACCGCGCCAAGTCGGTTATGTGGGCAGGCCCCTTGAGGAACCTCCACCCGAGCCTCTCGGCGTCTTCGGGGAACTCGGCCACCTTCGTGCCGGAAAGCGCGTCTACCAGCATCGGGCCGTCCATGGACGCCACGAGCGAGTCCCCTAGCCTCACGAGGCGCCAACAGGGCGTGGACGCGAGCCTCTTGAGCCGGCCTCCGCCCACCTCGAAGAGGCCCAACCTAGGCGAGCAGACGTAGAGATGCCCCTCGAAGGGCGTCACGTCAACTATCTCCAGGTCTGGGCAACATATCCTGTGGGCGCCGCCCGTGGGGATCAGCTCGTAGACGCCCTTCTCTGTGGCCAGAAAAATCTGCACAGACCTATGGCGACCCTAAATAAAAAAGCTATTCAAACACGTTGAGATAGGCCTCAAGCGCCTTGAAGCCGGCCCTCCTGCGCGCGCCATCGCGGTGCGGCCTCTTGGAGGGGCCACCGCAACGGCGTAGATAGGCCGCGGGCCTTCCGCCGATCAGGACGTCTCTCGCATCAGGGATACCCGAACGCGCCCAGTCCGCTTCGCCAGACTTGCGGATAGCGGTAGCAGGCATGCGTTGCACTGCCCGTACGGCCATGGGCGGATAGAGGAATCGCGCTATGTTGAACAAGCTGTGGAGAACCGTGGATAGACGAAGACCGTGGCGGGGTCTGAAAGATGGAGAAGAGATTGAGGGAGGGGCTGGTGCCCAGGGGGCTCAGGGGGACGCGCTTATTCCATGGCCAATCGTACATGCCGCGCGGGATCTCCGCTGGATGGGCTTGGGCCAGCCCGCGACGGCCCGCCGTGCCGGCCCGGGCGCGGCCATGAATCCGCCGAGAAGCCCATACGGCCGAGCGAGGGCACCTCCCCACGGAGCTCTTGCCCAGAGGAGGGAGGTCAGATTAACACCTTCTGGCCTGCGCTCCTGACCGGCGTATAGCCGGAAGGCGGCTGCTCCTTTCTCAGGAGCTCCAGCAGACGCCTTACTGCGGGTTTGTCCAGACTGCGTCTGTTCACGGCAAAGTCGAAGCGCTCCAAGGCGACGTGTCTGTAGGCCAAGCCGTATCTCTCCGCGGCCGCCGCTATGGCCAGCCCGACGTCTGCCTCCCCCCGCGCTACGGCCTCCGCGACCTCCTCGTGGGTCCTCGCGGAGGTGCTGTACCCGTTTATGGAGTCGGCAACCGCCTTGCGGGGCCTGCCCAACTTCTCGGCGAGCTTGTCCACCAACAGCTCCAGGAGGAGCCGCGTCCCCGACCCCGGATTCCGCGCCACGACTCTATATCTCAACAAGTCCTCCAGGCCTCCGAACTCCACATCGGGCCTATACACAAAGCCTATAGACCTCATGAAACCTCTATGGAGCGCCACGGCTTGCGACAGCCCCAGCCTCTCCACGTACGGGATGTTGTATTCGCCGGAGGCAGGATCCAGCAGATGTATGCCGGCCACATCGGCGAGACCCGTGGCGGCCATCATCAGCCCGCTGGCCGAGCCGATCCATCTGACCTCTACGCAGAACCCCTCCTCCCTCAGCCTATCCAGCAGATCTCTCACTAATATATCGGAACTGCCGGCGTACATGAAGTCGCACATGCCCTCCGTGAGCGCCTCCAGCCCGCCGAATCTGCTCGACACGAACTCGAGATAGCGGGCCAACAGGCGCCTGCCCTCCTCAGTGAGCTGCGCGCCCCCCGCGTAGCCCCTCCTAGGCTCCACGAGACGGACGCCGAGCTCCCTCTCGGACCTAGCGATATGCCCCCAGGCGCGGGAATAGGGCATCCCGAGCCTCCTCGCGGCCGCCGATATCGAGCCCGTCTCCTCTATGTACTTCAGAAGAAGCGCTGTCTCCGAATCCAGCGCCACCACGCCGTCTCTTATCAGCGATACGTCGACGCGGAACAGATCCACGTGCTGTATGGTATGCAGGTTTTATTTCTTTAACACGTACAGCACGACGCCCACGACCAACACGACGAAGCCGACGAAGCCCAGGCCCAGCGAGATAAGCGCGAAGAACACCGCCCTAGACAGAGACGGGCTTATAGCCACCACTGCATATCTAAAGGAGACGGGGCGCGTGTTGTTGTTGACCAAGTAGACGCTTACGCCCGGCTGGACCGCGACCGCCATGATGGTCCCCTGCACGGCAACCCGTAGCGACTCCGGCACGACCTTCAGAGGCGCGGACGAGTTGACCAACAAGATCGACGGCTCCGGAAACGAAAAGCTCACGTTATCGCCGGGACCCAACATAGCGGCCTTCGTCTTGTTCAGCTGCGCTAGCGCCTCGTTGACGGAGGAGGCCAACGAGCTCGCTTGGGACCCCAGGAGGAACAGGACGGCCGCGATGGCCACCATGGCGATACCCGCGATGGTTATAGCTATCGAGAGCCTCATGGCGCCACCAAGCCATGGATATTAATATGGAGATGCCGATAGGCCGATCGCGGTTGGCGGGCCCGGCGGGATTTTTCGGCGGCTTCGCCTGAACCCGCGACGTCCGCCGGTTGCGCCGACTACGGCTCCGGAGGGTCGGCGCCTTGCGGCCTACGGCGGCCGGCAAGCGCTCCGCCGCTCTATCCATGCTGAGCTACGGGCCCCTTTACGCATATCCCCCACGTTTTTAAGGCTTTTGCGGACTGCCCAACAAGGATACACCACCGGGGAATACGGCCCCTCCTCTATGGGCTAAATACTCATGAAAAATATGTATTTTATATACTTTGGACTCTTATTCCTTTATGGTGCCTATGCTGATAAACGTCTTTGTCTCCTTTACTCCCTCCTGATTGTTGAGGGAGTCGAGCACCTTGTCCAGCACGGTCTCCTGCGTGATGACGGCTAGGTCGTACTCGCCGGCGAGCCTGAGCGCCTTCTCTATGGGCAACTTCTTGGAGAAGTCGTAGATCTTGTCCCTATATTTCGGCTCCACCTTGACCAGCACTATGACGTCGTTGCTCTGGCCCTTGAGGAACTTAACGGCCTTCTCGGTCACGTCGACGAACTCCCTGCCCGTCCTGACCAGCCCCAGCTCCTTCAGCCGCTTGAGGTGTATCGCAAGCGCCTGTCTTGTCATCCCCAGCTCGCGGGCTATCTCGTCCTGGTCGCCGTAGACGGTGTAGACCCTCATGGGCTGGGCGTGTTGCAACAGATGCTGCAGTATCTGGACCTGTCTGTCGGTTAGCCTTAATTCCTCTGCGGTTGCCATGTGCCTAGAGAAATGGTAAATATAAAAACTTAACTACAAAAAATAGGCGTTTTTCTGCGAGGACTCCATTATTGATAAGGGGCTTGCCCTATAGAAATTAATTGCCAAAGGAGGAGCCGCCGGACGCCGAGAGGTGCTTTGTGATGTCTATTTAAAAACTTTACGCTTTAGTAATACGTCCTCTACCTATTCCGAGCCTCCCCAATATGTCTCGTAGAGCTTAAGCCAAGCCCCGCTGACCAGCTTGTTCTTCCCCACCACATCGGTTATAGGTATATAGCCTATCTCGCCATCTCTATAGGTCGTCATGACCCCGAATCTGCCCTCCTCGACGGCCTCATAGGCGGCTGTAGCGTATCTAACCGCCAGCACTCTGTCGAAGGCGGTCGGCGGAGCTCCCCTGATTATATGGCCGGGTATCGCGGCTCTCGTCTCGAGGCCCGTCCTCTTCTCCAGATATGCGGCGAGCTCGTTGCCGACTCCGCCCAGCCTCACGTGACCGAACTCGTCCACAGGACCTCCGTACGACTTGACGCCTTCCGACACTACGACCAGCGCCCATCTCTTGGCCTCATAGGCCCTCCTTATGCGCTCGGCGACGAGATCCCAGGCGACCTCCCTCTCTGGTATCAACACGAAGTCGGCCATGGTGGCCAGGCCCGTGTGTAGCGCTATCCATCCGGCCTCTCTGCCCATGACCTCTATCACGCCCACCCTCTCGTGCGATATCAACGTCGTCTTGAAGCTCTCGGCGGCCTTGACCGCCTCGTTTACAGCCGTGTCGAAGCCTATGGTGTACTCGGTGCCCCATACGTCGTTGTCGATGGTCTTCGGTATACCTACCGCGTTCAAGATCCCGCGCCTCTGCGCCTCGCCCGCGGCCCCCAACGTGTCGTCCCCGCCTATGGCCACGACCACGTCCAGGCCCAGCTCCTCCACGTTTTTCGCAAGGACCTTGGCCCTCTCCTCCTCCTTAAACGGATTGGCCCTCGATGTCCTTATGTAGGTGCCTCCGGCGAATGCGAAGTCCAATAGCTCGGACGACGACGTCTTCTTGACCTCCTTGTTCAACAAACCTTTCCAGCCGTGGAATATCGCATACACCTCATGTTTCCTCTCAGCCAGCTTGACGAATGTATATACAGCTATGTTGAGGCCGGGCGCGTCGCCCCCTCCAGTCAGTACGCCGATCTTCATGGGCTCCAGTTGATCGCCGGCTCGAGGATCTCGGCCACCTTCTTCCCCTCGTAGACCATTTGGCCCAACAGCTTGCCGAACTCCACGGCGTTCTTCCTCTGCCAGACGTTTCTGCCCACGGCTATGCCCAAAGCGCCGACGCCTATCACCTCCTCCACCTGTCTCAAGAACTCCTCGTCCGTCTTCGTCTTAGGCCCGCCCGACATAAGCACCGGCACCTTGCCGGCGACTCTGACGGCCCAAGCAAAGGTCTTGGGATCTCCCGTATATTTTATCTTCATGGCGTCGGCGCCCAGCTCCAACGCTATTCTTGCGGCGTATGCCACCACCTCGGGGTGGTGCTCGTTGCCATTGTACTTAGTGTCGACCTTGCCCCCTCTCGGATAGGACCACACCACCAGCGGTATGTCGAACTTCACGGCGTCGCGCTTTATCTGAGCCAAGTACTCCACCTGCTTCCACTCGTAGTCGCTCCCGGCGTATATGGTGAAGCCCACGGCGCTTGCGCCCAGGCTCACCGCCTCCTCCACCGTGCAGTTGGGGGCAGAGACAGGCGCGCCGTTGTAGAGCGAGGTCTTTCCGTTTAGCTTGAGTATCAACGGCACGCTTCCGTCGTAGTACTTCTCGGCAACGCCTCTCTGGAACACGACCCCGTCGAATCCCGCATCGCGCGCGATCTTCAATATATACTCGGGCTCGGCCGAGTCTGGGTTGTCCAGGAAATCGGTGGGGCCGTGCTCTATGCCGTGGTCGTAGGCCAGCACTATCGAGCGGCCTCTTCTGGCAAATATCGACTTGAACTTGTCCGTCAGTGTGTATGCCCGCATAGTGTATCTACCCATGTGAGTATTTAACCTTTATAGCGTTACAATACTGTTAGCCATATTGTAATAACTAGAGTATACTCTCGGAGGCATCCGAGGGGGGACGGTGCGCATAAACGCGACGGGGGCCGGCGGAGGACGCGGCTGGGCGTGGCGGACGGGCTTGACCTAGAGCGGGGACGGACTCTAGCTGAATCTCGTGGACCCCTAATAACGCCTGCCCAGAAGCGACTTGTAGATTCCCTTGTAGATTCCATAGATGGGGTGGTATAGGAATTATATAGATCTAGAGAGCCTCGGCGAATAGCCGCGATTTGAGCTATATTTGCCGTTCGGTCATATGGGTTACGTTTCTACTCGGCGTCAATTCTCTACCCGGCGTTCATCGAGCTTTTCTCAAACGACGGAGATGTGCCAGCCAGTTATCCTGGAGGAGTTCGGCTTCAGCACATATCAATTATCCGAGGAGCAACACGCCGGCTTCGTGAACGACGTCTTATGGTCGGCGTTGGCCCACGGCGCTATCGGCGCCTTTATCTGGTGCTTCTCCGACTTCTCCCAGGAGGGCGATCCGCCGTATGAATGGCGACTCCGCGAGCTGGGGTTCGGGCTCGTGAGGGCAGACGGCACGCCGAAGCCGGAGACGGCCGTCGTCAGAAAATTCTCGCAAGACTTGAAAAGATTCGAGGGGGGGCGATTTAGTCATAGCGGTAAACCACTCCTACGAGGCGGTGACCGCTGCGGTGGGGCCGCGCACGGCGTCAAGTCGGTGGAGGCCGTGGCGGGCTCGGGCTCCATAGAGGGGATGGAGCCCATAACGCTAAGGCTCGGCCCCAAGCAGGCACTGGCCTTTCTGGCCAGACGCTAGCGCTTGCCGGGCCAGGGACAGAGGTCGCGGACGGGACACTCCCCGCAACGCGGCGACCTGGCCCTGCAGTAGTCTCTGCCGAACTGTATGAGCTTCAGGTGGACCTCCAGATACCTCCCTGGGGGCAACCGCTCCATGAACCACTTGCTTATCTCGGCGTACTTGGCCCCGATGCCCCAGCGGTTGGCGATCCTGGCGATGTGGGTATCCACGGGGAAGGCCGGCTTGCCCAGATTGGCCAGCACCACGTCGGCCGTCTTCTCGCCGACGCCCGGCAGAGACGTGAGGAACCGCCTAGCCTCCTCCACGTCCATCTGCGCCAATCTGGACAAATCGACGCCGGAGAGCGCCCTCGAGAGCTCCACCAACTTCCTGGCCCTGACCCTATGCATGCCGGCCGGCCTTATGAGCTCCGCAAGTCTATCCTCGCCGAGCGAGAGCAGGGCCTGCGGAGTTATCCTCCCCACGGCCCTCTTGAGGTTGTAGTACGCGCGGAACGCGTTCCTGTCCGAGGTGTTTTGGGTCAACATGACCGCCACCAGCAGCTCGAAGACGTCGACGCCCGCCCGCCGCAACACAGGCGCGACGAACTCGTCCTCTCTCAGCTCAACGAACTCGGCGACCCTCTCCACGATGTCTAGACCGGGCACTTGGGCAGAGCGCCAATCTGGTAATAACCTTTGCTTTGGCTTATGGCGTTTTTAACCCGGCACCCCGGCCACGCGTGGAGCTGGCTGTGGGCTTGACCGAGCAAGGCAGGGTCTACGTCAGGCGGAGCGACCTCGAGCGCGTCGCGAGGAAGATGGGCCTCACGGCCGACGAGCTGGCCGCCAGGCTGGGCGCCAGGCCCGAACAAGCCGGCAGAGGCGTTAGGTACATCATCGAGGACGGGTGGAGCCTCGTCCTAGGCAAGATATTGGAGCTGGAGGAGAGGGTGTCGCGGCTGGAGGGGCGTCGGGCTGAAGGCGTCGATTTCGACCAAGCGCTGGACGCGGCGATAAGGCATTCGGCCGGCCCGACGGGCTACGCGCCCCTAAGGGCTGTAAGAGACTACGTCGCGAGCAAGCTCGGCCTCTCCGAGGCCGAATTCGTCGAGCGGCTGGCCAAGCTGGTGGTCGAAAGGCGCGGAAAATATATACTGCTCGAGGGAGGGGACGAGAAGATCTACATAAACGGCAGAGGATACGGCTACATAAAGAAAACAGGAACATAGGAAGACTAACCCCTTTGGGCTGCGAGGCGTCCTCGCCCGCCTCCATAGGCCCTTCGCACTGGATTGGGGCCGGTCGGGCCAGTACGGCGGGCCTTAGTCTGGCTAGCAAGATCCACGCTGCGCATCCGCCGCGGGACGAGCCGGTTTTTCTTATTGAGCTCCTTCGACACGAGGCCTCCATCCTCAACCTCTTCCTCGCCTGCCTTCGATGACGAGTTATTGCGCTTGTCCACGCCGACAAATGCGATTGTTCCATATGACGTGTCGTTCGGCGTTTTGTTTCAAAATGGCGCCGAGATGTCCTCATGGCCGTGAGGTGGATAGAGATGCGGCGGTCCTCAACATTATCTGGAAGTTGACGCCGGAGGGCTGGACGGGGCAGTCGGGGGAGAATCTTGTCTTATCATGGAGAGGCGCCCCAGCCGAACTGGGGCCGGTCCGGCGCAGTCCGTCGCCTGGGCCGGGGAGCCCGGCCCCAAGGGGCGGAGCCTTCGGCGCTGTGTAATACCTATGTGTGATGCCTACCTCCTTTAATTACGGCCGGCCAGTCACTACGTGTCGTGCGCAATACCGTCGTGGCCGGTCGCCAGGCCCCGCGCGAAGCTGGCGGGCAGGCGGTGGGCCCAGGCCCTCGACGATCTCGCCGAGCTCGCCTCCAGATATCCGCTGTCGGCGCTCATAGGCAGAGCGGGGATGGGCAAGACGCAGGTTCTGTACGCCCTCTGCGAGAGGATGGACTGCATATATATAGACGCCACGGAGTTCCCCGAGAGGAGCCTGGCCTACATGGCCGCGGTAATCGCCTGGAGGCTTGCGGCGAGGTCGTCGGCTCGATCCAAGATTGTCGACGTATACAGGCGTTACGGCTTCCAGGGGCTCCTCTCGCTCGCCCAAGGAGACCCCTCATGGATGCTCTCAGCCGCGCTGGACCTGGCCTCCGGCAGGCTGGTCGTGGCTCTGGATGAATGGATGCCGAGCCCGGAGGACCCCCAGTTCTTCCAGGCCGCCTCGGCCCTGCATAGGATCAGAAACATGGGGCTCGATAGGGCCGGGTTCGTGGCGTCGTTCCTGCCCGAGGTCTACGAAAAACTCGCGTCGAAGATCCCGCCGCTGGGCAACATCCTGACCTCCGTATCTATCCAACTGCCGGACGTCTTGACTGAGGAAGACGCGGAGGAGATAGCCTCTGCCTACTGCCCCGAGAGGGCCAAGGCGGCTCTATCCCTGCTTAGGGCCAGGCCGGACATCACCGTGAGGGAGCTCCTCATGGCCATATCGGCGACCAAGGAGGTCGAGGTCCCCGTCGAGTGAGCCCCGATCCGCCGCGCAGCCGCCCTAGCTAACGAATAGATATATAGCCATTGGGGCATACGGTCCAATGGCGGTCAGATCTCCTACGGTCAAGGAGATCTTGGAGCGGTACAGGACCATCTGGGCGCTTAACCACGCGCAGTCCTTGATGGGCTGGGACCGAGAGGTCTACATGCCGGAGGAAGGCATAGGCGGGAGGTCGCTGGCGGCTTCGGAGATAGCCAAGTTGACCCAGAAGCTGATGCTCGACGAGTCGTTCGTGAAGCTAATAGACAAAGCAAAGGAGGAGGATCTCACCGACGTCGAGAAGGGCATGATCCGCATGCTCGAGAGGGATCTCAAGTTCTACAGAAGGGTGCCTCCAGAGATAGTGGCCGAGTTCGCCAAGACTACTAGCGAGGCCTTCGTCGCCTGGCGCGCCGCCAAGGAGAAGGCCGACTTCAAGAAGTTCGCGCCGTACCTGGAGCGGATAGTGGAGCTCGTCAGGGTCATAGCCGACAAGCTAGGATACGACGAGCATCCCTACGACGCCCTGCTCGATCTACACGAGGAGGGCCTCACATCGCGGGACGTCGACTCTATATTCTCAGTGTTGGAGCCCGGGATAAGGCGCCTCTTGAACAAGCTGGAGGCCAGAGGATGGCCTAAGTCGCACCCGCTGGAGGAGGAGCCCTACGACAGACAGGCCATGGAGGCCGCCATAAGGGACGTCTTGGGCCTGATAGGCTACCCCCAGGGGCGGTTCAGGATAGACGTGTCGCCCCACCCCTTCACGATAGGCCCGGCCTCGCCGTTCGACGTGAGGATAACCGTCCGCTATCCGCCTAAGGACTTCAGAGAGCCCCTGTTCTCCGCCATACACGAGTTCGGCCACGCGCTCTACGAGCTGCAGATCGACGAGAGCTATGCCTTCACCCCGATAGGCACCGGCGTCTCGCTCGGGGTGCACGAGTCCCAGTCGAGGTTCTGGGAGAACGTAGTCGGCAGATCGAGGGGCTTCGTGGCCCACGCGGCGCCTATACTGAGGAGGCATCTGCCGTTCCTCTCCAAATACAGCGACGAGGATCTCTACCATTACTTCAACGTGGTGCGGCCCAGCTTGATAAGGACCGAGGCGGACGAAGTGACCTACAACCTCCACATACTGCTCCGCTACAGGCTGGAGAAGCCCATGGTGGCCGGAGAGATCAAGGTAGCCGATCTGCCGGCCCTTTGGAACGAGGAGATGGAGAGGCTTCTGGGCATACGGCCCAAAAACGACTCGGAGGGCGTCCTCCAGGACATACATTGGTCCCACGGAAGCATAGGCTACTTCCCCACGTACACGCTGGGCAACGTGATAGCGGCCCAGCTCCGTCACGCCTTCGGGCCTCTGGACGAGGCCGTGGCCGCCGGAAGGTTCTCTGAGATAAAGGAGTGGCTCCGCGATAGAATACACAGATGGGGCGCGGTATATCCGCCGAAGGAGCTGGTCGCGCGGGCTACCGGCGAGGTCTACAACCCCTCATATCTTCTGAATTACCTAGAGAATAAATACAAGTAATTTTTATATTTATTCACGATAGCTATTGATGAAATAGTTATAATATAATCAATAACTAGAATGGTTGTTGGGTCAAGCGGCCAGACGCCCGTCCCGGCATATATGACTGGGGCCATTACATATTGCAGCGGCGACAGCAATAGGGCCTGGGCTATCCCGCGCGGCAGGACTGTCGGCGGCAAGATCCCGCCGAACGCAGGCACGACCAGCTGGAAGGCCAGGCCGGCTATCCAGGTATTCTCTATTCTCGACATAACGTACAGCGCCGCTAGACCCATCAGGATCGAGAACGCGAGCAGGGGCGGGACCGCCGCAATCAACAACAACGGCTGCTCCAGCTCGGGCAATCTGCCGAAGATGGCGGCGAACACGAGGAGGAGGATCGCGGAGTCGAGCGCCGACCATATCGAGGAGTCGACGAAGAGCCAGGCCAGCATAACTCCGGCCAGATCTCCGCGCGCGGCCAATATCTGCTCCGCCACGCCCCCCTTTAGGCTAGATCGCGCCTCCGCGGCGGCCCAGATCGGCTCAGAATATAGAGTATATGTAAAGAAGACCCAGTATATATATCTATCAACTCTGATTCTCGCTATGCCGTACCACGACATGGCCACTATGGCGGCGAGCAGCCAAAGCGCCATGGATATGGAGCCGGAGATCGCCCTCAGCCAGGAGCGCGAGTTGAGGCTAGTAAATCTCAGCCACTCCCTAGCCAGCTCGTGCCTCAACGCCCTATATAAGGCCGCGGCGCCTCGCATAGGCGTTCACCGCTCTGAACACCAAGAGGCCCGTCAAGGCGTAGAGCATATAGACCCCGAGGGCGCCTATGCTCTCCACCTGTAGCTTGAGGGCCAGCGCGAGTCCCCTCACGACGTCGGTTAGCGCCGCTACGGGGAGTATAGAGGCCGCCAGCTCTAGGTAGGGCGGCAGTATCGATACTGGATATATGACGCCGCCCAGCAAGGTCATGACGGCGCCCACCGGCATCACGAGGACGTTCGGATCTCTGACTATCGGCGTTAGGGACGCGAGGATAATGCCGATGCCCAAGGTCGGCAGTATGCCTATAAAGGAGAGCATGAAGGCCAGCGCGGTGGCCACTCCATAGACGGGGCCCTTCATTACGCCGACTATCAACGCCGTGAACGCCAGCGAGAGGCCGCTCAACACGAGGGCCTCGGCGAGGAAGACCCCGTAGAAGGTCTCCAGAGCTCCGGCAGGCGACGCCAGTATGTAGTCGTAGAGGCCGTCTCTGATGTAGTCCCTAACCACCCAGACGGTCTCGCCCACCGCGATCTGGACCATGACGAGAAGCGAGGAACCGACGAGCTGATATAGGTATTTGTCCAGATCGACGGCGCCTGAGAACAGCCAGCCGCCGGCCAGCAACAGAGAGGAGAGCAGAGGGGGCAACAGAGCCACGAAGACCGCCGAGCCGTAGGATCTCGACAGAGACCTAAGCGCTGCATAAAAGCTCGCCTGTAGGCCCTTCAGCATAATCCGTATCTTGTCAGAAATGCGCATAGATCCACGTCGTTCCACTTGTTCTCCTTAGCGAGCAACGAGCCCCATCCCAACGAGAGGTCCGCCCCCGAGAGCCCCTCCAGTATTTCGCCGATAGGCGGCGTGGTGTTCGATATGAGCCCCCTCTCTCTTGCCAGAGATATCGCGTAGTTGTTCAAGCCGACGCGCGCTCTGTAGGCCACGTAGCGCGCCGCGTCGCGGTCGTCGTAGAGCCTCACGATCCTCGCGTCGAAATAGAGCGGACGGCCGAGCAGGACGGACGCCTTGGCGGAGAGGGCGGACGGCAACACGCTTATGAGCTTCTGAACCCTGCCCCTATAGGGCGCGGCCTCCCTGTATATCAAGTTGATCTCGTCGCTGACTATATAGGCCAATACGGCGCCGCTGGCCTCGGCGAGCTCGAGGGCCGCCCTCCTCAGGGCCCGGTGGACGCCTATATTGCGCGGGCCCGGCAGATCGGCGAGCGCCTTGCCGAAGCCGACGCCGTCCATCCTCACCGCAAAGGGCAGCTCGGCGTAGCCCCTCGGCGATTCCCTAGAGCGGTAGTCCACCTCGAGCTCGGGCGGCCTCACGGCCAGAAGCGCGCGTATCAGCCGCTCAGCTGAAGTCATGGCGGCCGAGCCCCTCCCGCCGGGAAAGCCCTCTGGAGGGGGCGCTTCGCGCAGCTCCTCGCGGCTTGCGTCGCGCACGGCGGCGCGGGCCGCCTCCTCGGCGGCAGGCCCCTCCGGCGGCGAGAGCTCGACTGAGACGGACCTCCAGCGCACATACCGCCTCTATTACCTCCATTTAAAAACGCAGTTCGGGAGATCGGCCGCTATCCGCCGGAGCTCGGCCGGGGGCTTAAAGCATCTCGATGGCCAGGGCGGTGCCGCCGCCGGTGCCGTGGCACAACGCCGCTATGCCGCGCCTGCCGCCCCTCACCTTCAAGACGGATATGAGCGTCGTTATTATTCGGGCGCCCGACGCCCCCAGCGGGTGCCCGAGCGCCACGGCGCCTCCGAACACGTTAAGCCTCTCGTAGGGGACTTGGAGAACCCTGTGGAACAGCACGTTGTTGACGGCAAACGCCTCGTTGTTCTCGAAGTAGTCAAACTGGTCGAGGCCTATGCCGACTCTCTTGACGAGCTTCTGTACGGCATATATCGGCGCCTCGACGAAACGCCACGGCTCAACCATATGCCAAGAATAGCCGAGGATCTTCGCGACGGGCTTGAGGCCGAGCTCCCTTGCCCTATCCGGCGAGGCCAAGACGAGGGCGGCCGCCCCGTCGGACAGCTGGCTGGAGTTGCCGGCCGTAAGGACCCCGTCGGGCCTGAAGGCGGGCTTGAGCTTGGCGAGCTTCTCCAGGTCCGTGTCCGGCCTGATGCCCTCGTCCCTCTCCAGCTTGACCTTCGCCCCGCCCAGCTCGCCCTCTATGGGCTCCATGTCCAGAAACCACTTGCTTTCGGTGGCTCTCCAGGCCCTCATGTGGCTCTCGTAGGCCACCTGGTCTAGCTCCTGCCTAGCGATGCCCCACTCCTTGGCCACCATCTCGGTCTCCTCGCCCATCAGCAAGCCGTTGGTTGGATCCATCAGGCCGTCGTAGACCATCAGGTCGAGCAACCGATGCTCTCTGCCTATGAGGTGCTTGACGCCCCAGCGCGTATCGGGGGAAAAAGCCAGGGGGGCCGTCGACATGGACTCGGCGCCTCCCGCCACCACTATATCGGCGTCGCCCAACGCTATCTCCCTATATGCGTCTATCACTGCCTGCATGCCCGACGAACACACCCTGTTGACCGTGTAGGCGCTCGTCGTCACCGGAAGTCCGGCGTATAGCGCCGCTTGCCTCGCAAGGCTCTGGCCCTGTCCCCCCTGCAGGGTGGAGCCAATTATTACCTCCTCGACCAGCTTGCCGTCGAGGTCTATCCTCTCGAGCGCCTTGCGTATAGCGAAGGCGGCTAGATGGGCCGTTTTGACGTCCTTAAGCGCACCGCCGAACTTACCTATAGGAGTCCTGGCGTAGCCCACGATCCAGACATCGCGCATATGTGTGCGTCCCCCGCTATTTAAAACGTTGTCTTGAAGCTTCTGTTAAAACCTCAGTTAATTCTTGACGATATGAATAAATATATTTATTTATTATTATCTTTTATTAAATAAGTATCTATTTAATAAAAATAGTCCGCGGTCTAATAGTCAATACGCACCTCGATACCTCTCGACGCCAGGTAGTCCTTGAGCTTCCTTATGTTGACTATATTGAAGTGGAATAGACTGGCCGCCAACAAGCCATCGGCCCCGGCCAGGGCGGCCTCGTAGAAGTGAGCGTAGTCGCCGGCGCCGCCCGAAGCTATCAGGGGGACCTTGGCGGCGGAATACACAGCCGCCAGGAGGTCCAGATCGTAGCCGGACCTAGTGCCGTCCCTATCTATCGACGTCACCAACAGCTCGCCGGCGCCTAGCTCCACGGCCCTGGCGGCCCACTTGACGGCGTCGAGGTCTGTGGGCGCGTTGCCGCCCCTGATGTAGACGGCGTAGGACCCGCCGACCTTCTTGGCGTCTATCGCCACGACCGTGGACTGCGAGCCGTACTGCCGCGCCAGCTCGGCCACCAGTTCAGGCCTTTTGACCGCCGCCGTGTTGACCGACACCTTGTCGGCCCCCGCCTTGAACAACTTGTCCGCATCCTCCAGGGACCTCACGCCGCCGCCTATGGTCACCGGGATGGAGATTGAGGTAGCCACCTCCCTCACGACCTTCAAGAACGTGGGGCGATCCTCCACGGTGGCGGTTATATCCAGCACGACGAGCTCGTCGGCGCCCTCCTCGTCGTAGCGCATGGCCAGCTCGACGGGGTCGCCCACCTCTCTGAGGCCCTTGAAGTTAACCCCCTTGACCACAACGCCCCTCCTTCCGTCCACATCGAGACAGGGTATTATTCTCACCGCGGTCACGGAACATGTTGCGCCTATAAAAATATAAAATATTATCCCCGATCAACGCCATGATCAGAGAGACCAAGGAGACCAGGGTCTTGGTGGAGCTCACGCGGGGAGGGGCTTTGTCCGTGTCGACGCCCGTGCCGTTCCTGGCCCATATGGTCGAGACGTTGCTCCACTACGCAGGTCTGGGGGGCCGCGTGGAGGCTAGAACGCTCAGAGAGCTGGACGAGGGGCACCACGTGATAGAGGACGTCGGCTTGGCCCTGGGCATGGCGCTGTCGGAGCTCGCCGGCGATAGGCGCTCCATAGCGCGCTACGGCTGGGCCATAGTGCCCATGGACGAGGCCGAGGCCACGGCCGCCGTCGATCTCGGCGGCAGGCCCTACTGGGCGGTCAAGGTCAGACTGCCCCAGGCGACTATAGGCGGATACCCCACGTACATGTTCCCCCACTTCGTGAGGTCTTTGGCCTCGGAGCTCAAGGCGACTATACATCTGAGGGCCTTCGGCGAGGACCCCCACCACGTGATCGAGGCGTCGCATAAGGCGTTGGGGCTGGCGTTGAGGCAGGCGCTCACGCCCGCCGAGAGGCCTATGACCACCAAGTAGGTTCAGCCGGATAACCGCGCGTATCACCGTTCCGACTCCCCGAGACGTCATCATCCAACGATTTAAGCACTGAGAAATTTAAGCCGATGCTGGTGATCCCCTCGATAGATCTGGAGGGCGGCAGGGCGGTGAAAAGGGTTAGAGGTCGGCGGGGCGAGTACGTGTTCGTCGGCGATCCGCTGGAGCTCGCCAGGAGGTTCTCCCGAGCCCCCCTCATCCATGTAGTGGATCTAGACGGCGCGGAGCGCGGGACGCCGGCTAATCTAGACGTGGTCGCGGCGATCTCGAACGTAGTGGAGGGGACTTGCCAATTGGGCGGCGGCTTGAGAGATTTGGCCTCAGTGGCCAAGGCCCTAGACCTCTGCGACTACGCGGTGTTGGGAACCCTCCCTTTCACGGCCCCCCGTATCTTCGAGGAAATCGCCAGGTCGTTCCCGGGAAGGCTTGTGGTCTCCTTGGACGTGCTCGAGGGCTGGGTCATGGGAGGCGGGTGGACCGCCAAGCTCTTGAGGTTAGAGGACGCCGTAAGGCAACTGGAGGGGTTCGACCTAGCCGCCGCGATATACACATCTATAGACGTCGAGGGCACCGGCGCCGGGCCGTTGATCGCCGACGTCGAGGCCCTCAGACGCGTCGCAAGGAGGATCTACTACGCAGGTGGCGTATCCAACTGCGCCCACCTCGCGTCTCTAAAGAGGGCTGGCTTCGACGGCGTGATAGTGGGCTACGCGCTCTATAGAGGCGATCTCTCATGCATCGGCGAGGGCTTCGCCTATTAACACGGCTCGATGGTGGCCGGAGGCTTCTGGGTGATCGCGTAGGCCACCATGACAACCCCGGGCACCTCCGACGTCAGCCTGGAAGATATCCTCGACAAGATCTCCTTGTCCAACTGTGGCCAGTCGGCGGTCATGGCGTCTTCGCTTTGCACCACCCTGACTATAACGACGTGCCCCACGGCCCTCGCGTCGCCCTTGATGCCCACCCATCTGTCGTCCCCAACAGCGGCGAAGGCTTGCCAGACCTTGTCGTACAGCCCGGCCCTCCTCAGCTCCTCCTCCACTATACGCGAAGCCTTCCTGGCCACCTCCAGCTTCTCCTTGGTGAAACGCCCCATGACCCTCACGGCGAGTCCGGGCCCCGGGAAGGGGTGCCTATTGATGAGCTCCTCCGGGAGGCCCAGAGCCCTGCCGATAGCCCTCACCTCGTCCTTGTAGAAATCCCTGAGGGGCTCGAGCACCTTGAGGCCGAGCCACCGGGGCAGGCCGGCCACGTTGTGGTGGCTTTTTATCCTGTCGGCGCCCTTCACCGCGCCGCTCTCGATAACGTCCGGGTAGAGCGTGCCCTGGGCAAGCCACTTGGCGCCCTCGATCCTAGACGCAACTTCGGCGAAGACCTCGGCGAAGGTCTCGCCCACTATCGCGCGCCTCTCCTCGCAGTCCTCGACGCCCTCCAGCCTCGACAGGAACCTCTCGGAGGCGTCGACGTAGACCACGTCTAGGCCCAGCCCCCTAAGCGACGAGAGGACCTCCTCGGGCTCGCCCTCTCTGAACAAGCCGTGGTTTACGAATATGGGGACCGCCCGCCCTCCGACGGCCCTCGCGACGAGGACCGCCGTCACCGTGCTGTCTACGCCGCCGCTCACGGCGACCAGCACCTTCTCGCCGGGGCCCACCGCGGCGCGTATGCGGTCTATTATCCCCGGCACCTGCGAGGCGGGGTCCCAGCGCTGCGACGGCGCCAACCCCACTACCTTCTCCACGAAGTTCCTGAAGATCAGCCTCCCCTTGGCCGTGTGGGAGACCTCCGGGTGGAATTGAACTCCGTATATGGGCCTATCCGGCGACCTCATGGCCGCTATATACCCCCTCTCCGACACCGCGAGAACCTTGAAGCCGGGAGGCGGAGAGGCCACGTAGTCGCCGTGGCTCATCCAGACAACCTCCTCCCTGTCTAGGCCCTCCAGCAGGGGATCGCCCTCGAGAAGCCTCACCTTGGTGTCGCCGTACTCGCCGGGCCCCCTCTCGACCCTTCCGCCCAACATCTTCGCCAGGAGCTGATGGCCGTAGCATATGCCCAGCACGGGGACCTCGGCTTCGAGGATCGCGGGAGCTACCTCGACTTCCTCCTCCAAGACGCTCCTAGGGCCTCCCGAAAGAACCACGGCGGCGACGCCGCCCCGGCGCAGCACGTCCTCCAGCTCCTCGGGTTGCGCCAGCACTGCGTATAGCCCCGCCTCTCTGAGGCGCCTAGCTATCAGATGGGCGTATTGGCCGCCGAAATTGGCGACCACCGCCTTCCTCAACCGCTCCACGTCGGCCGTCCGAGGCCCCCATATAAATTTTTACTTATAAAATAGCGGCAAGGTTCGGGAAAGGCTCGATGCAAATTTAACTTATTGCTTAAAGGAAGCCGCCGGCATATCTTAAATAGCCTCGGCCCCGCGCGCACATCATGGGTCTCGTGCAGCAGTTGGTGGCCGTGGTAGCCCTCGCCGTGCTGATAGGCGGACTCGCCGCTAAGTCCAGACTCCCCCGCATACCCGCGTGGTCCATAATGGCGTTCGCGTCGTTCATGGTCGTCGCCGGTGGCCTGTTGCCCGTCGGCGAGCTGGGCGCCGCCGTCGATCTAGACGTGGTTCTATTCCTCATAGGCATGTTCTCGATAGTCTCCATGGCCGAGTCGTCGGGGCTTCTCGACGCCGTGGCGTATTGGTTCCTCGCCAAGGCGGGCTCAACGAGGAGGATGCTCCTGCTCCTGTCTTTGCTCTTCGGCCTCCTCGCGGCGTTTACGGTCAACGACGCCGTGGCGCTGATGGGGCCCGCCATCGCCGCGGCCGCGGCGAGAATAGCCGGCGTGGATCTCGAGCCGCTTGCGCTGCTCCTGGCGTTCTCCGTCACGATAGGCTCGGTGGCGACGCCCATAGGCAACCCCCAGAACGTCTTGATAGCCGTCCAGTCTGGCATCGCGACTCCTCTATTGACCTTCTTGAAGTACCTACTGGCGCCCACCTTGGTCAACCTCCTCGCGCTCCCCGCGCTGATATCTCGCTGGTATAGGCTACCCGACAGAAGAGTCGACGCCTTCTTCGTGCCGTCCGAGTTCATCAAGAGCAGGCGCGACGCCTACCTGGCCGGCGGCGCTCTGATGGCCGTGATAGCCGCCCTGCTCGCCAACGACGCGTTCGCCATGCTGGGGCTCCCCCACGTCGAGAACATAGGCTTCATACCGTTCGTCGCGGCCGCCGCCATATACATATTCTCCTCGGAGCCGAGGAGGGTGCTGGAGGGCGTAAACTGGGGCACCATCGTGTTCTTCATCACCATGTTCATAACCATGAGGGGGATATGGAACAGCGGGCTCCTCCAGCCGGCCATAGGGGCCTTGATGCCGGGGAGGGAGGGGCCGGCCTTGGGGATCCCCGCGATATCTATCGAGTCGCTTCTATTCAGCCAGGCCCTGTCCAACGTCCCCTTCACGGAGCTCTTCATCCAATACATGAAGGCGGCGGGCTACGGGCCCCAGGACGTCTGGGCGTGGCTGACCTTGGCGACCGCCGCCACCGTAGCGGGCAACGTAACGCTCCTCGGCGCCGCCTCCAACATCATAATACTCGAGGTGCTTGAGAGCAAATACTCGCGGACGTTGAAGTTCAGAGAGTTCGCCGAGAGGGGCATCGCGATCACCGCGATAAACATGGCACTCTACCTGCCCTTCCTGTACCTAGCCGCGCGGCTGTAGAAGCCGGCCTAGACGGCTCCACTGGTCCACGTAGAAGACTATGTTCAGGTTTGATCCCGTGGGGCCCGTAAACACGGCGCGGTTCGTCGCCTCGAAGGGCTTGAACGTGTCGTTGTCGCCGAACAGCTCCGCCACGTCGAGGCCCATCGACTCCATATCGGAAAGCAGATCGGGGTCGGCCCAGACTCCGGCCGCCCCCGTGTTGCCGTCCAGGCCGTCGGTGGCCATCGCCAGCGCCGCCAGCCCTCTGGGCGCCGCCAGCGCGAACGACAGGGCGAATTCGGTGGTCCTTCCGCCGCGCCCCCTCCCTCTGACCGTCACCGAGGGCTCTCCTCCCAATATCAAGGGCGTGCCGAGCTCCCTCGCCATGTAGGCCGCCAGCCTCCCCGCATCCCTCGCCTCGCCGACCAGACACGACGTGACGATCGTGCCTCCGTACTCCCTCTGTAGCTCCCTCAGAACGTCGAGATTTCGGGCCACCACAGAGGCCCTGTGGGGAAAGTCGCGCGGGGTGTCGACGGTTCCCCTCCTGGACTCTATGAGCCTCCGCACGCTCCCGGGCAGCTCGGCCCAGAGCCCCCTGACCTTCAGGTAGAGGTAGGCCTCGTCCGGCGTCGTGTCGTCGGGGACGCCGGGGCCCGAGCCCACGTCGGCCGGGTTGTCGCAAGGCACGTCGCTGGCTATCAAATTCACCACCTCGACGCCTCTAGACGCCGCGATCCGGCCGAGCCTGCCTCCCTTGACGGCCGAGAGCCTTTTCCTCACCGCGTTGAGCTCGTGTATCGTCAATCCGCCCCTCAGGAGGACGCCCCATGCCGCCAGGAAGTCGCCCTCGTCGACCAGAGGGACCTCCATGAGGCTGGAGGCGCCTCCCGATATCAGAAACACCAGAGTCTCGCCGCGCCCGAGCGACTCCACGTAGTCCAACACCGCGCGCCCCGCCTCGAAGCTCCGCCTGGTGGGAGTCGGATGGTCGGCTACGTACAGCCTGACGGACCTAGGGACCGGGCCGGCTTGAGGCGCCACCGCAACCCCGTCCACTATCTCGGCGACCGCGGAGAGGCCGCCCAACATGGGCAGGGCGCCCTTGCCCACCGCCACTGCCCTGACCCTCCCCAGCCGTCCGGCCCTCGCCGCCACGGCCTTGCTCAGATCGGCCGCCGACAGTATCGTCGATACTATCCTAGATGTGGTAGAGATACCAGACATAGCCCGCCAGACCCAACGGCGCCGTCAAGCCGAAATAGCCGCGCCATATGGCCGCCACCTCCAGCAGAGAGATCACTATGGCGATCGTCAGAGCCGCGACGACGGCCGGGCCGAGGCTGTAGACCCCCGCGGCCATGGCAAGGCCGGGGTAGAAGGTGCCGTAGAGGGCCTTCTCCCCCACCACCACGCCTATCCCCTCGTCGTCCTTCCCTCTGGCCACGAACACCAGCGCCGCTACGGACTCCGGCAACACGGTGGCCACAGGCACCAAGACGACCGCGAGCGCGACCTCGTCGAGCCCCAGGGCGGGGCCGAGCCCGGCCACCCCGCGCACCAGCCACTCGCCGCCGAGATATAGGGCCGCCAGCGACGCGGCTATCTGCAACGCCGGATTCCTCAAATAGAGGCGGGGGCTCCCGCCGGCCTCGACCTCCTTGCCCAGCGCCGCCCGTGCGTAGAGGAAATACGCGAACACCAGCAACGCGCCGTAGAGCCTCCCGTAGAGGCCGTGCCGCTCCGGATGTAGAAACAAGACGGGTATCAACGGCAGGGTGAAGGCCAACAGGGGCATGGCCGTGCGTCTGTGCACGTGCGGAAGCCGTGTGGCCCTCCTCCGCAGGGCCCAGGAGGAGAGGGCGGCGAGCACCACCGCGGGGTACACCACGGTGGACGCCATGAAGGGCTGAGCCACTATGGAGCCCCAGGCCACCCCAGCCTCGCCCTCCAGCAACGCTATCAAGAAGACCGCCAGCTCGGGGCTCGAGGTGATGATCGGAGCCACCACCATGGCCACGCCCGCCGTAGAGCGCCTAAACCTCGCGCCGAGGTAGTAGACCAACTGCTCGACGAGGAGGCCGGCGGCGACTGTGAGGACCACGCCGCCCACGAGCTCAGCAACAGCAGTCAACACAAGCCCAAAGCGGCACCCATAATAAAATATTACTGAGCTTGTGGCGATGCCGCCGACGGGCTCGGTAATAAAGATCACGGCTTGCCGGGCGTGGCCCTACGTTTGGGCTGGACCCCTTAGGGACTGGTGGTCTGGACCTTACGCGTGGCCCAGAGCCCTTCAGTAGTCGACGGACAGCGGCGATGGGGTCGTCACGGCGCCTCTATCGGCTTGTTGCACCAACGCGGCGTATTTGGCCAGAAGGCCGCCGGCGTAGTTGGGCTTGGGCGGGCTCCACGACTTCCTGCGGCGCTCTAGCTCCTCGTCGGGGACGTCGAGCTTGAGCAAGCCGGCATCGCCGTCTATCGCTATCCTGTCGCCGTCCTCCACAAGCGCTATGGGCCCTCCCACGGCCGCCTCGGGCGCCACGTGGCCTACCATTATGCCCCTGGTGGCTCCTGAGAAACGTCCGTCGGTCACCAGGGCCACTGACTCGCCTAGTCCGGCCCCCACTATAGCCGCCGTCACCTTCAACATTTCGGGCATGCCGGGAGCGCCCTTGGGGCCTTCGTAGCGTATCACCACGACGTTGCCCGGCCTTATCTCGCCGGCCGCCACCGCCTTGAAGGCGTCGGCCTCCCCGTCGTAGACGCGGGCCCTACCCTCGAACTTGAGCGCGTTTGTGGCGCCTATCTTCATGACGGCGCCGCTCGGCGCCAGGTTGCCCCTGAGGATCCTTATCCCCGAGTAGGGCTTGTATGGCCTCTCGACGTCGTAGAGCACGCCGGCCTCCGGCACGGCCGGCGGCTGCCATCTCTCCAACAGCTTGCCTATGGGCTCGCCCTCGACTGTGAGCGCCTCGGGCCTCAGGAGGCCGGCCCTGTAGAGCTTCTTCAGTATTCTGGGCGCGCCGCCTATTCTGTCCAGATCCTGCATCGCGTAGGGCCCGGCCGGCCTCAACGCCGCGATTACGGGGACCTTCCTGCTGGCCTCGTCGAAGTCGTCGAGCGTGAACTTCACCCCGGCCTCGTGCGCTATCGCCAACAGGTGGAGGACTCCGTTCGTGGAGCCGGCGGTGGCGAAGAGCGTCACCGCTGCGTTGTACAACGCGTCGTAGGTGATCACCTTCCGCGGCGTGATTCCCAGCTCGGCCGCCCTCAGCGCGGCGCGCCCCGACGCCACGGCGTAGGCCCGGCGCCTTGCCGAGGTGGCCGGCGGCGTGGCCGAGCCCAGCAGCGACACTCCGAGGGCCTCCGCAAGGATCGCCATGGTGTTGGCCGTGAAGAGGCCTTGACAGGTGCCGTATGTGGGGAAGGACAGCTCCTCCACGCGCCTGAGCTCCTCCTGCGTGATCTTGCCGGAGAGATGCGCACCGACGGCCTCGAAGGCGTCCTCTATGGTGAGCTCCCTCTCGCCGAGCCAGCCCGCCTCGGCCGTGCCTCCGTAGAGATACACGGCGGGCAGATCCAGCCTGGCCATGGCCATCATTATCCCTGGCTGGGTCTTGTCGCATCCGCCTATCCCGATCCACGCGTCCACGCCGTGGGCGTTGAACTGCGCCTCTATCGTGTCGGCTATGAGGTCCCTGCTGATGAGGGAGTAGCGCATGCCGGGGGTGCCCATGTTTATCCCGTCGTTGACCACGATGGTGGGCGCCGTGAGGCCCACCCCGCCGGCCTCCTTGACGCCCTCCTTCACGTACCTGGCCAGCTCCAGCGTGTGGTAATTACAGGGCCCCAGCTCGGACCAGGCGGCAAGCACGCCGACCAGAGGCTTGGAGAAGTCCTCCTCGGTGAAGCCAACGGCGCGTAGATAGGGCCTGTGGGAGGCGTTGTCGACGCCGTCGTACCACTTGGGCGATCTTATCTTTATCCTCATGGGCAGTATATAGATGGTATATATATCTATCGCGCCGCGAGGGGCTGCCAGATTAATATAGGGGCGTCCGTAGCCCCATGGAGCTGAGATACGAGGGCAGATTCGCCATGAGGGAACCGGCCAACTTCAAGAGGCTCCTAGACCCCGAGGTTGTGGGCAAGGCGTTTCCCGGCGTATCCTCCATATCGCGGGAGGGGGAGTGGTATAGGGCCAGGGTGGCCGTCGGCGTCGGAAGCCTCAAGGGCGCCATGGACGTCAGATTCAAGTACTCAGAGGCGCGGGAGGACAGGGCGACCGTCGTGGGGACCGCCAGCGGCCTCCAGAGCGTCGTGGACTTCACCATAAGCTTCTTCGCCGAGGGCCGGGAGGTGCGTTGGATATTTCAGGGCAACGCGCGGGGCCTCATCTCGGCGTTGGGGAGGCCCGTGGTGGACGCGGCGGCGAGGTCTATCGTCGAGAAGGTCACCGCGAATCTGCAGGAACTGGTCTGATGGGAACCGCCGTGATGGTGCTCGCCGCGGGCGAGTCCAGGAGGTTCGACGGCTTTAAGCTACTGGCCGACTTCTGCGGAGAGCCCGTGGTCGTCAGGTCCGTGAGGTCCGCCGTGTCGGCCGGCGTGGGGCCCGTCCACGTCGTAGTGGGCCATAACGCGGACGCCGTCCGCACGGCCGTAAGGCGATGGGGGCTCGACGTATCCTTTGTCTACAACCCCTGGTACAGCCTCGGGATAAGCACGAGCCTCAAGGCGGCCTTGATCTCTGCGCCGTTCTTCGAGAGATATATAATAGCGCTCGGCGACATGCCGCTGGTGAGAGCCGAGACCTACAGAGAGCTGCTGGCCAACAGCGGCCTTGCCGACGTGGTGTACCCCACGTATAGAGGCGCCAGGGGGAACCCGGTGCTGATACGCCGCTCGGCGATTGCCAAGGTCCTCGAGCTCCAGGGCGATGTCGGCGTGCGGGCCGTGATGGGCGTCCTCAAGTCCGCGGGGGTCGAGGTCGGGGACCCGGGCGTCCTAGTCGATATAGACCGCGCGGGCGACGTGTCGACGGCATGCTGATAGGCGTAGCCCTCGCCGCGACCGCCTCACTCCTGTGGGCCGTAGGCCCCTTTCTCTACAAGACGGGGGCCACCGAGAGCGCCCTCGACGATCTATTCTCGATAGCGCTGGCCGCCATGCTGTCGGCGGCTCCGCTGGCCGCGTTGGGGCTTCACCTGTCCCCGCAGGCTTGGCTCTACGGCGCAGCCTTCTCGGTATTCGGCCCCGTGCTTGGGACATACGTCTACCTCCTGTCGCTCAGATACGCGGAGGTGGGGCTGGCCAACCTGCTCTCCTACGCGTACATAGTGCTGGTCCCCCTACTCGCGTCGCCTCTAGAGGGCCTGTCCCTGCAGTACGTCGCCGCCAGCCTGCTAGCCATGGCGGGTCTCTCAGCAGTGATTAGGGCAAGGAGGGGATCCGCCAAGGGGTTCGCGCTAGCGCTTTTGTCGGCTCTGTTCTACGCCATCTCGTTCCTGGCCCTAGGCGCGGCGACCGCCTCCGTGGATCCCTGGAGCTTCACGTTCGTCAGAGCGCTGGTCCTGCTCCTAGCCGTGGGGCTGGTCGAGGCCGCCAGACGCCGGAGGCCTAGGGTCAGCGCCAGGATATTCGCGGCGGGAGTCCTCAGCTACGGCGTCGGGGGCCCCCTATTTATACTCTCCACCTATTACGCAAACGTCGTCGTGCCGACCATATTGACGGCGCTCTCGCCCGCCGTGACCCAAGCCATCGCGTACCTAAAGCTCGGCGAGAGGCTGGACGCGTGGTCGGGGGCCGGCTTCGCGCTGATACTGGCCGGAGTCGTCCTCGCGTCGGTCTAGCCGAACGGCGCGTTAGCTTTTTACTACGGATCGGCTTGTTGCCATGGCCGACGTGAAGTGCGTGAAGTCTGTGGGATGCGTCTCGGCTGTAGGCATGGGGACGTGGGGCATGGGCGGCGGCTTCTGGACCCCCGACCACAGCAACGACGAGGGCTGGGCCGAGGCCTTGAGGCTGGGCGTCGAGCTGGGCATGACACTCATAGACACCGCCGAGATGTACGGCGGCGGCCACAGCGAGGAGCTGGTGGGCCGGGCCGTCAAGGGCTTCAAGAGGGACGAGCTCTTCATAGTGACCAAGGTTTGGCCCAACCACGCGAGGTACGACGACGCGTTGAGGTCCATAGAGGCCAGCATCAGGAGGCTGGGCACCTACGCCGACCTGGTCCTGCTCCACTGGCCCAGCGACTCCGTGCCCATATGCGAGACGGTCAAGGCCTTCGAGGCCGCCGTGGATAGAGGGCTGGCGCGCTTCTGGGGCCTCAGCAACTTCGACGTGAGGGGGATAGAGGAGGCGAGGAGCTGCGCCAAGAGGCACGATATGGCTGCCGTGGAGAATAGATACAGCTTGAGGTACAGGTCGGACGAAAACTCGGTGATACCCTACGCAGAGAGGGAGGGGCTTCTCTACCTCGCCTACACGCCGATAGAGAAGGGCGCGCTGGCCGGCGACCGGTTGCTGTCTGAGCTGGGCAAGAAATACGGCAAGACGGCTATACAGGTCGCCCTCAATTGGTATATAGGCATGGGGACCGTGGTGCCGATACCCAAGGCCGGCAACAAGGAGCACGTGAGGGAGAACGCCGGCGCTATGGGCTGGCGCTTAAGCGCGGAGGACTGGGAGGCGATAAGCAGACACTTCAGATAGGCGTGGACGTCACCGATCATACCGGGTTCATGTCGTCAACAATCAGCCCTCTCGCCTAGGAGGACCACGCCACCCCGTTTTAAATCTTATCCACGGTTTCCCGCGTCTCGTCCCATCACAACAGCAAGGCATGCCCCCATCCACTTCGCCACGTTGGAGGACGGTGGCGATCGGCGCGTGTTACGCTGTCCCACGGCTACGCGGCTGAGCGATGGGGACTCTCGGGCTCCAGGGGCCTAGGGCCTCCCGGGCCGGGGCGCCGACCAGCGAGGGGGCGCGTCCCCTCATCTGCGTGGCGGGCAACGGGCATGGCTCTCTGACTCCTGCCCGTATGGCGGGCGGCCGGCCCTCGACCCGGTGGGTCACCTCTTCATCGCCGTCTATAGAAATCGGCTTGTCGAATGGAGCTGGTACCGCTGGATGAGGTTCCATAGTCCTCTCCTTTTCCCAATGCGAGGCCTCTTCGACGTCCTCAGCTTTGTCATCGTCTCTTCCGACAAGAACCCGACCTCCTCTCCGCCCTGAAGGGCGAGATTTCCAATTATAAAGGGGATTCCGGCCACGAGGCCGGAGGGGCTTTGAGCTCCGCCGGAGCTAAAAACTGCCTTTCTCGCCTTGGGTCTCCCTCCAGCCGCGAAGGTTTTTAAGGCACACGGCGTATGCCTCGGCCGGTAGCTGGATCACGTTTAGGGGCGCCCGAGGGGCCGAGGTCAGTTTAAAAAGGGTCCCTAATAGGTCCGTGGGGGATCTAGCCAAGAGGTGTATGGAATACAGAGATCTGGTCGCCGGATCTCCCGAGGAGAGGGACTTCATTGACTTCATAGCCTCCGTCCTCGATATACCCCACATCTGGCTACACCTCTCGCCGGTGGAGGTGCTGTACTGGAGGGATCGGGGCTCCACCCTGGAGGTCGAGGGGAGGAGGTACCAAGTCTTGGCTCTGCCCTACTCCAGGCCGGGCACGTACGAGGGCAGGCTCGTCGAGCCTGGCGGCGAGGCCGAGGGCGACATCGTGCTGGCGCCGTTTCCGCGCGACGTCGACGACGCCAAATACCTCCTGATAAGGGCGGCGAGGCGGGGCGCGTCGGCGTTGGTGCTGTTCGGCGAGCCCTTGAGGAGGGTGGTGGTCACCGATGAGCTCGGCTTCAAGTACGACGCGGCTCCTCCGCCCATACCGGCCGCCAGCGCCCCTGCGGAGGTCGGGAGGGCTCTGGGCAAAAAGGCCTTGCTGAATATAGACGTAGAGGCCAGGACTGCGTTTAGCTACAACGTGGTGGCCATGAACTCCTTCGAGGACACGCCCATGATCTCGGCCCACTACGACCACTGGCTGGCCGGCGCCGCCGACAACTGCGGAGGGGTAGAGGCCGCCGTCATGGCCTTCCTGGATCTAGTCGTGGAGGACTACCCCGTGGCCCTCGGCCTCTTCACGGCCGAGGAGGGCGTGGGTCCCCACGTGCCGTCGCTCTACTGGGCGTGGGGCTCCCTGGCGTATTTCAGCAGATGGCGGCCCAGGCTGTTGGTGAACCTGGACGTGGTCGGCCGCGGGTCCATTAAGGCGTACGTGATGCCCTACATAGAGGAGGACGTCAGGGGGCTCCTCCCAGCCGACCGCCCGCGCGCCGACTTCGACTCGTTGCACTACGAGGCGGCCGGCCTCCCCGCGGTCACCATATCGTCCCTGGAGGACGTCTGGGGCGTGTACCACAGCCCTCTCGACGACTACGTGGACGACTCCACGGTGGGCTTCGCCGCGGAGATCGCCAAGAGGCTCGCCAGAGCCGAGCCGAGGCCGCCTAGGGTCGATCTGCTCCAGTACGGGGTTAGAGCCAGGCCTGATCCCTACGAGGCGTGGGCCGCCACGTATAACTACCTCGTCGCATTTAGGGACTTCAGCCACAGCGAGATATACTACGTCAACATCTTCGATTTCTTGAGGCGGGAGGCCGCCGGCTACGTCAGGCTGGACGTGCTGGGGGGCCCGACCCTCTGCGTCGGCGACTGCGGCAGGGCGCTCGACGTATATAGAGAGCTCGTCTCGCTACGGCTGGCTTGAGGGGGCCTGCCCATCGCGCCGGTCACTTGGCGCCGAGCACTCTCCTTATGAACGTCGAGGAGAGTATATTGCCGTAGCCGTCCTTGACGGTGGTTATCATCACCACGTCCATGGGCCTCAAGCCTCTCTTGACCCTCTCGTCGTTTATCTGGAGGCCTCTGGGCAACGTCTCCCTGCTGACCACTATGGCCTCGAGCTCGGGTCTCGTCACGGCGGGTCCGTAGGGGTCGCTTATGGCGGCGTACTCAACCTTCCTCTCCGGCGCTATCAAGCTCATGAGCGACTTGAGGTTGGCCAGCCTCGCGGCGAACGGCTTCACGTTGTACTGCTTGTAGGTAGAGGCGAAGGAGTCGCTGGTGAGGCCGATCAGGATCTCCTCCCCTATAAGGGAGGCGGTGGCCAGCAGCTTGACGTGGCCCGAGTGGAGCGTGTCGAAGGTCCCGCCCAGCACCACGTTCTTGAACTGCATCTTCACGGGCGTGTCCGCGTGGATATATTTATACCTAGGCCTCCGTCCGCCTGGGAGGGCCGCCGGAAGCCCTATATATAGGGCCCCATAATAGGGATGTGCTGTACTTGATGTGGGATAGAGGAACTGTCGTCCTGTCGGGGGACGCGCCGGCGCAGATCAGGGCGCTCTCGTTTATCAAATTCGACGCGAGGGTGGGCAAATATAGAGCCCTCGGGATGTACTACTACAGGATAAAGGCCGTGCTGGACTCGCTGGGGGTGAAGTACGAGGACGGGGTGCTGTCGCCGGTATGTAGGTCGGTCGAGGCGGCCAGGAGGCCCAGCTTGAGGCAGTACCAGGAGGAGGCCTTGAGGAGCTGGCTGAGAGGCAGAAGGGGCGTGGTGGTCATGCCCACAGGCGCCGGGAAGACCTACGTGGCGATAGAGGCCATAGCCAGAGTGGGGCAGCCAGCGCTCGTGGTGGTGCCCACCATAGAGCTGTTGAGACAGTGGGAGAGGAGGCTCTCCGAGCACTTCCCGGGGCGCGTGGGCGTCTGGTACGGCGAGGAGAAAAGGGAGCTCTGCATAACGGTGACCACCTACGACTCTGCCTACGTGGCGGTGGAGCATCTAGGCAATAGATATCCGCTGCTTGTCTTCGACGAGGTCCACCACCTGCCCTCCGAGTCGTACCGGCAGATAGCGGAGCTCTCGCCGGCCCCATACAGGCTGGGCCTGACGGCCACGCCCGAGAGGGCCGACGATCTACATATACTGTTGCCCGAGCTGGTGGGCCCCGTGGTCTACCGCATGGCCGTCTCAGAGGCGGCCGGCAGATATCTGGCGGAGTTCGACGTGGAGGTCGTGAAGGTGGGCCTGTCCGAGGAGGAGATGGCGCGCTACAAGGAGCTGGAGAGGATCTACAGGGGGTACATAAGGGCCAGGGGGCTCAGGTTCAGATCGCCCTCCGATTTCGGCAGGCTGGTTATGCTGGCCGGCAGAAGCGCCGAGGCGCGGCGCGCCCTTGAGGCTTGGCACGAGATGAGGAGGATGCTCTTCGAGAGCAGGAGCAAGGTGGACGCCGTCGCCGATATACTGAGGAGACATCCCGACGGAAAGATCCTCATCTTCACGGAATACACGGCGCTTGCGAGGGAGGTATCCCGGCGCTACCTGATACCCGAGGTCACCTACGACATGCCCGACCAGGAGAGGGAGCTCGTCATGGAGATGTTCAGAAGAGGCGAGGTGAAGGCCTTGGTCACAGGCAAGGTCCTCGACGAGGGGATAGACGTGCCCGACGTGGACGTCGTCGTGATATTGGGAGGCACGTCGTCCAGCAGGCAGTACGTCCAGAGGATAGGGAGGGCCCTCAGGCTGAAGCCCCACAGGGCCAAGATCTACGAGGTGGTCACGGCCAAGACGCGGGAGGTGGACATGTCCAGGAGGAGGCGCAGAGGGGTTGGATGATCCCCCTCGACCTCCTGAGGGCAAGGAGACAGGGGGATCGAGTGGCGCCGAGGTATCTCGAGGAGCTGTGGCCCGCGGAGTACGTGCTGGACGCCTACAGGCCCGGCCTGAGGCTCGCCGAGGCCCGGGCCAAGGTCGATGACGCGCCCTTCGAGCCTAAGCTGGCGAGGGGGCTGGCCCACATAGTCGAGAGGTCCATAGGGCTTGAGGAGGTCGACAGAAGGCGGCTGACGCGGATCAGGCTCGAGGTCTTCCGGGAGGCGGCCAAGGCGCATCCCATCGTAGACGAGGGGGAGAGAGCGCGGGTCGTGGCCGCCGTGGCCTCCCGCCTCAAGATATCCGCCGAGGAGGTCGAGGCGGCTCTAGCTAAAATCCACGAGGACGAGCTCGTCATAACTAGGGGGCCCGACATGTCGGCCGAGGAGCTGGCCGCTCTGTACAACACGTCGCTGGTCCAAACCCTTCTGTTCAGATCGAGGCGCATGGCCGCCTACGTGGCCGCGGACGGGGCCCGCGTGAAGGAGCTGGTGAGGGCGCTGAAGGGCCTCGGCTTGATGTACGTGGCGGAGCGCGCCGGAGGCGGAATAAGGCTGGATATCGACGGGCCGGTCTCGGCGGTCAAGCAGACCGAGCGCTACGGCACGAGGCTGGCCAAGCTCGTGCCCTACGTGATCTCGGCTGACGACTGGCGCATCGAGGCCGACATAAGCCTCTACGGCAAGATCTACAAATTCGCAGAGGCTAAGTCCAGCGCGCCCAAGATGGCGCATAGAGACGTCGAGCCTCCACAGTTCGACAGCACGGCCGAGGAGGAGTTATACAGAAACGTCTCCAGGGTCTGCGCGGTGCAGAGAGAGCCCGAGGCCTTGGTGGTCGGCAACAGGGTGTTCATACCCGACTTCAAGATAGGCGATCTATACGTGGAGATAGTCGGGTTCTGGACCCCCGACTACGTCGCAAGGAAGTACGAGAAGCTGGCGGCGGCCAAGATACCTCTGCTCGTCCTAGTCGACGAAAGGCTCGCGCTGGCCACCTGGCGCTCGCTTCCCCACTACGTCGTCATATATAAGGAGAGGCCTAGGCTCAGCGATATATTCAAGTATATAAAACCGTACTGCCGCAAGGCCTAGCGTCCGGGAGCACGGCGGCCGCGGCGGGCCGTCCAGAACTCCTTTCTATCTTTGAACTATCCTCATGTTAATCCTAGCTTATAAGCATCAATATTTTTGAACATTATATAGTTTTTATATATATTACGAACCATGGTCTTAGTATTGGCTATTGCGGCTTTGCTGTCGGCGGCAGGTCAGACCGGCTCGGCCGGTCCGCCGGTCGGCGTCTTCGACGTAGCCAACGCCGTCCTCGTCAAGACGGGCATTGACGGATTTCCCTATTTCTGGGATGGCGAGCGCTTCGCTCCGGCGCCCGTGGTTTACCTAGTACGCTGGGAGGACTCGCTGTGGCTGGAGTCGGGCGACGGCGCCAAGTACCCCGAGGTACTTCTGCCCGTAGTCGAGGGGCCCTATCTGGCCGTGCCCAGGAGCGCCCTCAACGTAACGCCGCCGAGAGACGTGTGGCTTGCCGCAGAGAGCGGGCTAGGAGACTGCGCGCAACCTCCTGGGGGCCAGCGCGGTTCAGCCTAGGCTGAATTCGGCATGTTGATGGGTTTCTTCGCCAAGGCCGTCCGTGATGCAATTAATAAATAGTATTTCGGTGACGTTATGGAGTCCAGAGCCGTCGAGGTTCTGAGCCAGATGATCAAAATCCCCACGGTGAATCCCCCCGGAGATAAGTACCTAGAGTTCGTCGAATACGCGGAGAGGCTGTTCAAGGGCATGGGCCTCGACACGGAGATAGTTGAGGTGCCCAAGCAGGTCGTGGCCAAGGCGTGTCCCGAGTGCGTCGACCACCCTAGGTATATCCTGCTGGCCAGGTCCGGCGAGCCGAAGATCCACTTCAACGGCCACTACGACGTGGTGCCGCCCGGGCCCGAGTCGGCTTGGTCGGTCGCGAAGCCCTTCGAGCCCCGCCACGTGAACGGCAGAGTGTACGGAAGGGGCGCGGTCGATATGAAGGGCGGCCTCACGGCGATAGTGCTGGCGGCTGAGGCGGCGGTCAGAGAGGGGCTGAGGAACTTCGAGATCTCCTTCGTGCCCGACGAGGAGATAGGCGGAGAGTCGGGGGCCGGCTACCTCGCGGAGTCCGGCAAGATCAAGGCGCCTTGGGCCGTCATAGCCGAGGGCTCCGGCGTCGACAACATCTGGATAGGCCACAGAGGCCTCGTCTGGTTCCTGGTGGAGGTCTACGGGAAGCAGGCCCACGGCTCGACGCCGTGGCTGGGGCTCAACGCGTTCGAGGGCGCCGTCAAGATAGCGAGCAGAATACTGGAGGGCTACATGCCGAGGCTCTCCGCGAAGCGGAGCAAATATGAGTTCGAGGACCCTAGGGGGGCCTCGCCGACGCTCACCATGGGGGGCGAGGTCAGGGGCTCCGTCAAGGCCAACGTGGTGCCGGGCTATTTCGCCTTCACTCTCGACAGGCGCCTCATACCCGAGGAGAGCGTCGAGGAGGTCAGGAAGGAGGTGGAGGACTTCATAAAGGGCGCCGCGGCCGGGCTGGACTACAGAGTTGAGGTGAGGGTGATAAACCAGTCCGAGGCCGCCGTCGTGCCGCCGGACCACCCGCTGGCCAAGGCGCTGGAGGGGGCCGTGGCTAGGACGCGCGGACGGCCTCCGAGGAAGACCGTATGTATAGGCGGGCTGGACGCCAGGTTCTTCATAAAGCGCGGCATACCCACCGTGACCTACGGGCCCGGGCCCGAGTTCACCGCACACGCGCCCGACGAATACGTGGAGATCCAGCAGGTCGTGGACGTCGCCAGGGCCTACGTGGAGCTCCTTAGAGGGCTTAGATGAGGCTGGTCTTCGCCATAGGCGGCGGCGGCGACGTGGTGAGCGCGGCCGTCCTGGCGGCCAAGCTGGGGGCCGAGACGGGGCTACTGCCCTGGGAGCGATACGTCGTGGATCCGGAGCCGGGGCCCCTCCTCCGCAGGGATTTCCTGGGCGCCGAGGGCGGCAACCCCCTATTCGTCGTGGGGCCGGATACCCGCGCCGTCAGGCGCGGCAGGACGATAACGCCGCAGGGAGCCTGTGTGTCGTCGGTGCTGGGGAGAGGTGTCTACGCCATATCGCCCGACGAGCCTCCGAGCGCCGTAGCCAAGGCGCTGGCATCTAAGTTCGACAAGATCGTCGGAGTAGACGTGGGCGGCGACGTGCTCGCCTGCGGCTGCGAGCCGGATCTACACTCGCCGCTGGCCGATTCGTACTCGCTCGCCGTGCTGAAGAGGGCGGAGGACCTCGGAGTAGACGTCGAGGTCGCCGTAGTCGGTCTCGGCGCCGACGGAGAGCTGAGCAGGGACTACTTGATGGGGCGGATCTCGGCCCTTCTGGCTAACGGCGGCTTTCTGGGGTACTACGCCTTGGATCCCTCTGACTCCGGGATCCTCGCCGAGCTTGTCTCCAAATGCGTCACCGAGGCCTCGAGGAACGTCTTGAGGGCGCTGAGGGGCGAGTTCGGCGAGGTGCCCATCAGAGGCGGCTCGAGGAGGGCCTATATAGATGTGTTCACGCCTGTCTTCCTGCGATTCAGGCCGGATCCCCTAGTCTCGATCAACGAAATCGCGGCCTTGATATACAAATACGACTGGAATATATTAAAGGCGGCCGCAGAGCTGAGGGAAATGGGCTACACGACGGAGTACGACTTCGAGAGGTATGTGGCCCAGGGCTTGCCCCCCTCCGAGGCCCTTGCCAGAGCCAAGGCTGAGAGGAATTGCGTCTGCAACGGCTCGCCATGAGGGCAGTAAGGCTTGTGAAATACGGCAAGCCCCACGAGGCGTTGAGGCTCGAGGACTTGGAGAGCCCCACGCCGGGCAGGGGAGAGGCCTTGGTGAGGATAGAGGCCGCCGGCGTCTGCGGGAGAGATCTCGTCGTGAGGAAGGGCGCCTTCCCTCACGTGAGGCTCCCCGTGATACCCGGCCACGAGGGAGTCGGCAGAGTGGTTGACGTGGGGCCTGGGGCGGATAGGGACTTGGTGGGGCAGAGGGTCTTCGTGGCCCCCGCCATGTACGACGGGACTTGCGACTACTGTAGACGCGGGCTGGAGAACCTATGCAGGAACGCGCAGTATCTGGGCGAGCATAGAGACGGGACGTACTCGGAATATGTGGCGCTTCCCGCCGGCTTCGTCTATCCCTTCCACGGCGTCGATCCCCGCGCCGCCGTGCTGGCAACCGACGTCATACCTACCGCCATAGCCGCGGTCAGGAGGGTCGACGTCGAGGGCAAGAGAGTGCTGGTGGTCGGCGGCGGGGGAACTGGGCTCTATCTGGCCCAGGTGGCTAAGCTCAGGGGAGCCGACGTGTATATATCCACCAGATCCGCCGATAAGGCCAAGGCGTACGGCTCTCTGGGCATCGGGATATATCGAGAGGGCATGAAGGACTTCGACGTGGTTTTCGACACAGTGGGCTCGCCCACCATAGAGACCTCCATAAGGCTCGCCAAGAGGAACGGCGCCGTCGTCCTTATAGGCAACGTGACGGGCGAGAAGGCGCAACTCAGCCCGGCCCTCATAATATTGAGGCAAATAGCCGTCCTCGGCCACATGGCCTACAAGCCGTGGGACGTATATGAGGCCCTAGACCTCTTGAGGCGCGGGCTTATAGCCCCGATATATACCGAGTACAGGCTTTCCGAGGCTATCAAGGCCCATGAGGACATGGAGGCGGGCGTAGTACTAGGCAGAGCCGTCCTCATACCGTGATAGCCATAGCCATATCCAAGGACCCGGTAGCCAGAGGCGTCGCCAGGGAGCTGGGGCTGGCGGGATCCCCCGGAGCCTCCTACCTGTCGACGGCCAAGATGGGGGACGTCCTGGTGCTGTTCTACGATGGGGACTCTGTGGAGCCGCCCCCCGAGGAGGCGCTGAAGGCGCTCGGCGTATTGCATCTAGTCGTGCCGTCCCGCCACGAGATGGCGAGGCCTAGGCCCATGCTGACCGCCCATACGCCCGGCACCGCCCCGTCGCTCTCGGTAGCCCACGCCGGGCTTAAGTCCTGGCTCTTCAGGAGGATCTGCTCCGAGAGGCCGGAGGGCTTCGACTGCGCTCTCGAGGCCACCCACCATGCGCCAAACACCGAAGAGGTCAGCGTAACTTTCGTCGAGGTCGGCAGCACCGAGAGGGAATGGGGAGACCGGAGGGCGCTGAGAGCTCTGGCGTCGGCCCTCGGGGAGCTGCCCCGCTTCGAGGCGAGGGCCCCGCCCGTTATGTCCGTGGGCGATCTCCACTACTCCCTCCTGACGGCGGAGGTCGTAGACGGCGCGGTGGACGTCGGCCATGTGGTACATAAGGACGTGGCGACGGCCGATCTGGCCGTGAGGGCCTTCATGAAGCATGTAACGAGGCCTAGGAAGGTCGTCGTCTATAGGAAGAGCCTCAAGGGGCCCGTCAGACGCGACGTGATGGACGCGCTGGCCCGGTACGCAGAGCTAGACGTCAGGTAGCCAATACGCATTACCTGCCGAAAAATAGTGAATGGTTATAAATTTCGATAAAATATCTACTCTATGGATGAGGCGCTGAGGTCCAGGCTAGACGGCCTCATAAGTAGCGCGGCCACCCCCGTCCTCGAGAAGATATCTAAGAACAAGAAGCTGAACGCGGACGAGCTCCTCATAGCCTCCCTCTATTTGATCTCGGCCAAGCTTGACGACATCAGGAACTCCCTGGACGAAGTGGCCAGAGGCATCCAGCGGCTGAACGAGCTACCCCCCGTCTTGAAGCAGAACCACATGGACGTGATGGCCAAGCTGGGGGAGGTCCTCGACGAGTTGAAGAAAATGCAGACGTTTGGAGTCGAGGAGACTTAAATAGAGGGCCCTTCTGGCGCGTGGACATATTAGGGAGATATAGGGAGGAGGTCGAGGCGGCCCGGGCTATAGTCCAGAGCCGCCGTTTTAAGGTCGTGGTGCACAACGGCACGGCTCACGCCGACGATACCATAGCCGCCGCGCTTCTGTGGCGCGCCGGCGCCGAGGCCGTCTATAGGCTCGGCCAGGAGGGCGAGCTGTTGGAGGTGGCCGGCGGAGGGACGCCGGTCATATACGCCGATATTGGATACAAGTACTACGACCGGCTCAAGTCGGCCGGGACGGTGGCGGTGTTGGACCACCACGCCCCGAACGGCGAGCCTGAGTACGTCGAGCTTCCGTCATCCCTGATGCAGACCGTGGAGGCCCTGGGCATGAGGCCGAGACCCCGTATATACATGCTGTTCGTCGCCGCCGATCTGGTGGACAGATTCGGCGCCATAGCCGCCAAGAGGTGGCTCGGGATCTACGGCGCGTCGCTCAACCAAGGCCTTTCGGCTTATTTCGGAACTACGCCGAGGGGGAAATACGAAGACGTCAAGTTCCTCGAGCTGGTGGCCGAGGCGGCTACGGCGGACTTCGACGTCGAGGATTTCGCCGAGTACTCCAAGTCGTTCGCTGTAGCCCAGTCGGTGGACATCGACGCCGAGAGGTTCCCAAGGACGTTGGCCCAGCTAAGGCTTATGAGACAGGCGGCCCGCGACGCGGTCTCGGCCTCGTTGAGCCAAGAGGCCCGCAGGGTGGGGTTCGGGATAGACTTCGCCACACATGCAGTGCTTGCGGTGCCCCAGCTGGCCGAATATGTGGCTAGGGGCCTGGCGAGGTATTTCGACGACAGCGTGAGGGCCGTGAGGGCGGTCGAGGGCGGGCGCTACTCCGTCGTCAAGGGCGGCGGCGTGAAGGCCGTGGCGGTCGAGGACAACGTTCCGCCGACAGCCGTTTGGAACGCGCTTCTAGATCTCTCCATATTGAGGGAGGATGAGCCCGCCGTAGTGGCCGTCAAGGACATCAGAAATCCAGGCGCCTACTCCCTCTGGAGGCCCGATAGGCATAAGGACAAGATAGACTTCAGAAAGCTACAGGGCGAGAAGGTGATATTCAAACACCAGTCGGGCTTCATGGCTGTCGTGAAGGCCGAAAACGCAGAGGAGGCGGCTAAATATGCCCTCGCGCAGCTCGGAGTTTAGGCCCACGCAGGCCTGGCTGACGGAGGTCTGCAGAGGTATATCGGCCGAGAAGGCCCCGCCGGAGCTCTCGGTGGTGGCTACTGACGTGCCCGGAGAATCCGGCGACATAACTCTCTACTTCAGGTTTGAGGGCGGCCGCTGTGTGGAGGCTAGGCTACTACAAGGGAGGGCGACCTCTAGATATACGCTCTCGGCCAAATATGAAGACCTCTTGAAAATTATGGAGGGCAACCTATCGCCCTTCGCGGCTGTGCCTCTGGGCAGGCTGAAGGTCGAGCGGGGCACTTTGGGCGAGCTCGCCGAATATATGCCGCTTGCCCTCGAGATAGTCGAGGCCGCGCGTAGATCCGCCAGGATGTTTTCGGCTAACCCGTAGGCGTCCTCCGGCGGGAGGGACAGCGCGCTAGGTCACCGAGGCGGTGAAGGGGAACGTGGCTCCGGTCGACAGCACTAGGTATCCCTGTACGGTCGTCCCGGATACTCCCGAGAAGCTCTGGCAGCTATACGTCAGCGTGGCGGTGCCGCCGGTGCCTACGGAGACCTTCGTGCCGCTGATAGTCGCAGGGCCTGTGGCCGATTTGGGAGAGCACGGCGTGTTGCCGACGTAGATGCCTATTATGACCGCCACGGGCGCAGGTCCCGCGTTTGAGACCACCAGCATTAAGTTGCCCGAAGGGTCTATCGTCGCCTGCGATACAGATAGCTTGCTACCAGACTGGATGGACGCGATAAATGTAGTATACATATACCAACCCACCGCCACTGCTATAACCACTATGATGCCCAGAAGAATAGCTTGTTCTATGGAAATCTCGCCTGCCATTGTATCTCTTCGGCTGTATATTTAAATGTAGTTTCCCAAAAGCCCTTTCTGTTGATTTATTAAATATTCTATTTAAATAATAGAATTTTATTCATATAAAATCGATGTATCTATCTTCATAGGATACACCTACAGCCGCCCACATGGATGTATTTCGCTACAGAGCCGGCGGGTGTCTCAAGATACGGCAAGGACCGCCGACCAGCCGCCGAGATGCCGGTTTCCGACGCGTCGTCCGCGCACGCCGGAGTTCTCGCCCGCCCTCGAGGACGGCCCTGCCTATAGTATTTTGCCTGGGTTCAGAATACCCTTGGGGTCGAATATCGACTTGAGGGCCTTCATGTACTCCAGCACGGTCGGCGCCAGCTCCATCCTCAAGAGATCCCGCTTCAAGGTGCCTATACCGTGCTCTGCCGAGACGCTACCTCCGAGGCCTACCGCTATTTTGCCGAGGCCCTCGATGAAGGCCCTCGCCCGCCTGGCGCCCTCCGCGTCCCCCCTCTTGAACCAAGTGGTGGGATGGAGGTTCCCATCGCCCACATGGCCGCCCAGAGAAAGCGGGATCTCCAGCCTCTCCGCGAGGTCTACCACGCGCCGGACCGCCTCAGGTAGCTTAGAGACCGGGACCACTATGTCCTCTATGATCAACAAGCCCTCGCTGCCCAGCTGTCTCTGCATGAGCGCTACCTGCGCGCTGAACAACTTGCGGCGCGGCTCCAGCAGATCCATGGAGCTGTCTAGGCCCAGCGCCTCCCTGGCCACCGCGCCTCTGACGAGCCCCTTGAGTCTGTTCAGCATATCCCTCTCGGCCCCTTTGTTGACGTCGACGCCTAGGAACAAGGAGTATCTCTCCTCGAGGCCCACCTCCCTGGACTCCGCCGGGCCCAAGAACTCCGCGAAGAGGGGCCATACCCTGGCGGCCCTGACCCGCACCACGTCCTCCACCAGGGTCGGCAGATCGTCGTAGTAGATAAGCACAGCCGCCGCGGACTCCGGCATCGGCGCGATCCTCAAGACGGCCTCGGTCACCAAGCCCAGCGTGCCCTCGCTGCCCACCACGAGCCTCACCAAGTCGTAGCCGTTCCTGCACTTCAAGGTCCTGCAGCCGATCTTGAGCAGATCGCCTCTCCCAGTGACGACGTCGAGGCCTAGAACCCAATCCCTCATGGCGCCGTACTTGGCGCCCCTCATGCCGCCGGCGCCGTTGGCTATCGCGCCGCCGACGGTGGCCGACCTCACGGAGCCTGGGTCCACCGGGAAGAACACGCCGTATCTGGACAGCTCTACGTTCAGCTCCTCAAGCCTGATGCCCGGCTGGACGGCCGCATAGGAGTCGGTCGGATTCACCTCGATTATTTTGTTCATGCGCTCGAAGCTCACGACGATGCCCGGCTTAGTCATCACCGTGTTGCCCGACAGGCTGGTCGCAGATCCCTGCGAGAAAATCGGCGTCTCGGTCTCGTAGGCCCATCTGACCAGCCACAGGACCTCCTCCTCGGATGTCGGGAACACCACCCCCAGAGGCCCCGCCGAGGCCTCCTCGAAGGAGGCCTCGCGGGAATACAGAGAGAGGAATGAGGGGTCGTCGATGAACCTATCCCCGAACTTCTTCCTCAGCTCCCTCGCGGAAATACCCCCGGCCTCGGGCGGCCTCATGGCGGTACTGCCCGAGCGATCTCTGCCCCGTCGCGGCGCGTGGAGGCGGGCCTCCCGCAGCCAGCCGTCCTCCCTTCGGCTCTAGGAACGCCCATGGCCCCATCCATGCCTAATATAAAAATTCGCTCCTTCGCCGCCGCTAGAAGCTCCTCGGCCTCAGGAGGGAGCCTATTGCGGTCAGCACGGCGCTGATCGCGGGTATCAAGGAGCCGTAGACGGCCATGAGGACCGCGTTGCCGGGAGCTCCCGTAAGTATCAACAATGCGGCTAGAGACCCGAGGGGGCCTATAGACGCGTTTATATTCCAGCCTAGGGACACCGCGGTCCATCTAACCTCCGGCGGGAAGAGCTCGGCGAAATACAGAGTCTGAGGCGCGGCGGCGAGCCCGAACAGCAAGCCCATGGCGAAGGAGGCGTAGGCCGCATATCCGTTCAGCGTAAACGCCAGATACGTCGCCACGGGCGCCGCGACCAGGAGCCCCAACGACGGGGGCAGGAACGCGCGCCTGACGCCCAGCAGGGAGACCACAAAGCCGCTCAACAGCTCGCCGACGACGGCCCCGAGGCCGCCGTATGCGGACAGCTCCAGGGCGAGGCTGTATGCGGCGCCTTTATCCAGGCCGAGCTTGGGCGCCACAACGTCCGGCATTATGTAGGTCCAGTAGCCCGAGCCGCCGTAGAAATATAGGGTTAGCCCCAGGTTTATCAATATGAGTATGAGGAAATTGGTCCAATAGCGCCATACCCCCGCCACGGGGACCTTCAAGGTCTTGCCTCTACGTACGGCGTCAAGCCACTCGCGCGACTCGGGGCCTGCCATCCTTATGGCGAGAGCTATAAGCGCAGGCACGACGCCTATTACGTACAGCACCCTCCATCCGAGCGAGGCGAATCCGCTCTCGCCGAAGAGGCCTCTGACCCATAGAGTCAATGCTGATGTGAGGAAGACCGCCCAGGAGAGGCCGGAGTACATGACGCCGTTTACGTACGGCCTCACGGCCTTCGGGGCGAGCTCCAGGGCCCACGTCGCGCCGCCGCCCGCCTCGCCGCCTATCCCAAGGCCCTGGACCCCCCTCAGCAGATATAGGGCCACCGGCGCGGCGACGCCGATCTGGCCATAGGTAGGGAGCAACCCTATCGCCAGCCCTGCGGCCCCCACGGCCAACGCGTCTAACACGGTCGACGTCCTTCTACCGTACCTATCGCCCACGTATCCGAACACCAACGCGCCGAGGGGCCTGACCACGTAGGTCGTTGCGAAGGCGCCCCATGTGGCCACCGCAGCTATTAGCTGATTCGCCTCGGGGAAGAACAAGCCCTTGAGTATATTCGCCAAGCTCGAGAACAGAATTATGTCGTAGTACTCGAGGCCCCATACTAACATGGTCGAGATGGCGGCGAGCCAATACTCCCTCGGCTTGATCTCAGACACGGGCGGAGCGCGCCCGCGGTATTTAATGATATCGCGCGCCGCCACGCTTAAAAACGCCGAAGGAGGCCCGTCCATGAGCTTGTCGGGCAAAGTGGCCTTGGTGACAGGCGCCTCGAGGGGCATCGGCGCAACGATAGCGAGGGAGCTGCGCCGGCGGGGCGCCCGAGTCGCCATAAATTATAACTCGTCGCAAGAGGCCGCGGAGAGGCTGAGGAGGGAGCTCGGCGATGGCGCCGAGGTCTTCAAAGCCGACGTGTCCAACAGACAGGAGGTGAGGAGGATGGTCGAGGACGTCGTCGGGATCTTCGGAGGGCTCGACGTCGTGGTCAACAACGCGGGGATCATGGAGCTCATGCCGTTCGAGCAGCTGGACGAGGCGCGGCTCGACAGGATGTGGGCTGTCAACGTCAAGGGGCCTATATACGTCACCCTGGAGGCTCTGCCCCACTTGAAGAAGTCGCGGGGCGTCGTAGTGAACGTGGCCTCCATAGCGGGGATAGGCACTGCGTTGGCCAACACGACGTACTATGCGATAACCAAGGCCGCGCTGATAGCTCTGACCAGAAGGCTCGCCTTCGATCTGGCCCCCTACGGGATAAGGGTCAACGCGGTCGCCCCCAGCTGGATAGAAACCGATCTCACCACTAGAGGCAGAACCAGGGAGGAGGTCGAGAGGGCCAAGTCCGATATAATCGGCAAGACGGCTCTGCGCGCGCTGGCCGCGCCCGAGGACATAGCGAGAGCCGTGGCGTTCCTCGCGTCGGACGACGCGAGGCTCGTCACGGGGCAAGTGCTCGTCGTCGACGGCGGCAGGCTGGACTACTTGACCCACGGCATATGAGGGGGCTGGCCGCCCTGGCCCTCCTGGCCGCCGCCGCAGTCCTCGCCGCGGTGTTCCTCGCCTCGCGCGGCCGAGCCGCGCCCCCCTCTGACAGCCCCTTCGCCGAGACGACGACGGTCACGCTGGACGGGACGCCTCGGGTCGTCTACGTCGCCGATACGCCCGCCAAACAGGCGGCGGGGTATATGAACGCCACGTCGTACGACCCCAGAGGCGTGGGCGCCGTCGGCATGTTGTTCATATTCAGCAGAAACTCGACGTGGTGCTTCTGGATGCACGACACCTACCTCCCCCTCAGGATAGTCTGGATTTCGGGATCCAGAGCCACCCAAAAGGCCCTAGCCCAGCCCCTCAACGACACCCCCATATGCGGCTACGGCGACAAGGTCCTCGAGCTGGAGCCGACGATACCGCCGCCCACCATGGTTAGCTGACGCGCACGGCGTAGCTACCAGTCGTCAATGCCAGCCGCAACTCGACGCAGGCATTATCGGGGTCTCTACTCGTCCGACTGACTTGAGGCCAATAGTTGCCGCCCTCAACATTGACCCGAGGAGAGCGTAGAGTCCGGCACCGCTCGCCGTAGTCGCGGCGGGCCGACGCGCGGCGGTCGAGGGCCCGGCCGTCACACGAGCTCGTCCAGCGTGTGGTAGCGGCCGCAGTACTCGCAGGCGAATGTGGGCGGGTCGCCCCTAACGAGCACGAACGATGTGATCACGCTCTCTCTGTGCTGATTGGTTATACAGTTGGGGTTTCTGCATTTGAACTTGCCCCTTATGATGGGGGGAGGCCTCACCTTGTACTTCTTCACCACCTCGTAGTTCTTCACGATGTTTATCGTGGCCGTCGGGGCTACCGCCGAGATCACGTCGACCTCGTCGGGCGTCAGCTCTCTGCCCTCTATCTTCACTATGTCCTTGCGCCCCAGCTTCTCCGAGTCCACGTTCATGACGAGCGCGACCCTCAAGCCCTCCCTCCCGGTTATCCCCAGTATCCTCAACACCGCCAGAGCCCGGCCGGCCGGGATGTGATCTATCACCGTGCCGTCCCTGATCTTGCTCACTATGAGCTCCTTGGCGGACACGTGATCTATTCACCCCCTTAAAAGAATTGTTGCACGCCGGCTTGAGGCCGCGGCGCTCCGAGACCTTGAAGCCGCGCGGATACGCGCAAGTAGCCGCGCATCGGAAACGCGCCAATCCTGCCCCATATCGATTGATCCTAGCATTCAGCATTGATACGGTTAGCTGAGACATCACTAAGTATCCTTGAGCCCCTTGAGCGTTCATAGGCAAGTCCCCACCCAATCGACTCGCCCTCCCCTCTGCACAGCACTGAGCCAGCCTCCCATACCTCTCATCGCGATCGGCCCTCACTCCCAACCGCTCTCATTAGCAATAGGCGGACCACCAAGAAGGCCGTGAATGAGCTTGCGGCTGCGAAGTAGTAGGCGTAGGAGTAGTGGAGTTGGTAGAGCAGGCCCATTACCGTGTTGGCTAGGAATATGCCAATACTCCTGCCGAAGGACAGGAGCCCCATCCCCATGCCCATCCTCTCCTTGGGGGCTACCTTAGATATTATTGTTGGCTCGAAGGTCTCGGTGGCGGCCACCGCAACGCCGAGCAGAAAGGCCGCTGGGTATATGCCTGTTACGCCCATCGGCGACAGCAGGGCGAAGCCCAGCGAGGCGAAGGCGCCGAGTAGGTAGCCTAGGTATGAGAGGCCCGTGTACTCATTTATCCTAGACTTGCCGAAGACGTAGCCGAAGACCGCCGAGGTGGCTAGGAAGACGCCGTAGGCGACCGCCGCTAGGTAATCCTCGTGGGCGAACTCAGCCGTTGTTATCACCGGGAAGCCGAAGCTGTACTGGCTGAAGCCGAAGAAGAACGTCGACACCACGACCAGCCACAACGCCCTGCCCAACCCCCTCAACTCCGTGAATGAGGCTGAGCCGGCACCAGAGCCACGCCCGGCGTTGACTAGGGCTATGAGAAGGGTAGACACCACCAGCGGCGCCGCCGTTATTAGGAGCAGGTACTCCACGGGGAACTTCACGAAGAGCAGTATAGCCGTGTATGTTATCGACAACGTAGCTCCGGCTATGTCCAGCGCGTGCAGTATGCCGAAGGCCTCATTCCTCTCGCTTGGGTCGGTGACCTCGGTCATCATGGCCCTCCTCGGCGGCGACCTGAAGTTCCTAAACCACCAGCCGACCATGAAGATCAACAGGGCCTGCCACCAATACTTGGCGAAGCCGAGGAACGAGACCGGTATTATCAACGCATTGCCGAGTATAGCCATCCTCTTCCTGCCAAACTTGTCGCCAGCCAAGCCGCCCAGGAACGCCATTAGGCTTCCGAGCCCATAGTTGATAGCCTCCGCAACCCCGTAAAGCCACATGGGAGCGCCCAGGTATATCACGAAGATCAGCGGGAACATGACCACCGCCGCCTGGTAGCCGAGATCAGCGAAGAAGGCTGAGAAAGATATCTTGAGAACCTCATTAAGGTTCTTCATAGTGCGCCCGGCCGACGTGGATTTTATATTGTCTTGCCTTAGCCTAAAACCTGCCTACCTCCCCGATATTTAGATGGCTTCCTGACCTCCTCCCCGCCCTAAAGGACGGGGTTCCCACCCCGCGGGGAGGCGGCCTCGCCCCGCCCTCATAGGCCCCCTCGGACGGGGGTCGTGGGACCAGCCCGGGCCAGCGCCACGGGCCTTAGGCCAGCCTTTAGGGCTCTAGGCGAGGTCCAAACGGCGTACGCGACCACCTTCTAGATAGAATTGTTGCACGCAGGCTTGAGGCCGCGCCATTCCGAGACCCTAGAGGGATCCTCCAATACGTAGCGGCCCACTATCTCGAAGTCGGCGCCTGCCCTTATCGCGTCCCCGGGCCTTCCGCCCTGCGCCCCTATCCCCGGCGAGATTATCCTGGCGGAGCAACCCAAGGCGTGTCTCGCGGCCGAGACCACCTGCGGCTCGTTGCCCGGCGCCACTGCTCCGCGGAAGCCGGCGACTTGCCCCAGCAGCTCCCTCCACAGCCCGTCGTAGCGGGAGCCGGTGGTCATCTTCACCAAGACGTAGAGCCTCTCGTCCTTCTCTAGGCTCGGCAGTAGAAATCCGTGCGCTATGGCACAACACGCGCCCGCGGCCGCAATTTTATCCACGACGCGCCTCACTATATAGGGTATGTCGGCCAGCTTTAGATCGACCACGACCGGGCCCAGCCGCGAGACCGCCTTGATGGAGTCCAGGCCGGCCTCGAGGACCAGGTCCCAGCCCACCTTAAAGCCGGCCACCTCGTCCAGCAGAGATTCCGCCACGGCCAGCGCCTTCCTCAGGTCTACGTCGAGGGCGACGACTACCGGGTACATGGAGACGCAGCAACATTTATTTAATTGCATAGTCTGCGCGTGTCCTGGCGGGGCAGAGACGTGGTCTCCATGAGGGATTTCTCGAGGGGCGATCTGGAGGTCCTATTCGAGAGGGCGAGGGAGATGGAGAGATATGCCAGGTCCGGCCTCGACGTGCTTAGAGGGAGGGTCATGGCAGTCGCCTTCTTCGAGCCGTCGACGCGGACCCGCCTCAGCTTCGAGACAGCCATGAAGAGGCTCGGCGGCGAGGTCGTCGGCTTCTCCAGCGCCGAGGGGACGAGCGTCGAGAAGGGCGAGACCTTCTCCGACACCATAAGGATGCTGGATGCATACGCCGACGTGATAGTCGTCAGACACAGGCTGGAGGGGGCCGCGCGGCTCGCCGCGGAGATAGCCCAGTCGCCCGTCGTGAACGCCGGCGACGGATCCTTCAACCACCCGACGCAGGCCATGCTGGATCTCTACACCATCTGGAGGGAGAAGGGCAGGATCGACGGGCTCAAGATCGGCATCATGGGCGATCTGAAGTACGCGAGGACCGTCAACTCGCTCCTCGAGGGGCTTTCTCTGTTCGACGTCGAGATAGCCTTGATCTCGCCGGAGTTCTTAAGGCCGAGGCAGGAGACCTTGGACTACGTACAGTCGAGAGGCTTGCGCCTGAGGGCCTACACGAGGCTTGAGGAGGCGTTGGGCGAGCTCGACGTGCTCTACATGGTGAGGATCCAGAAGGAGCGCTTCCTCGACCCGCTCGAGTTCGAGCGCGTGAAGGGCGGCTACAAGCTGACGGCCGAATCGCTGAGGGGGGCCAAGGATGACCTCATCGTCCTGCATCCACTGCCCAGAGTCGACGAGCTGGACGCGTCAGTGGACAGGACGAGGCACGCCGCCTATTTCAGACAGGCGGCGTACGGCGTGCCGCTGAGGATGGCGCTCCTCAGCCTTGTGCTCTCCTGAAGTACCGTTTATACAGATAGCCGGCCACCCAACGGCCTCTTTTGGTCAGATCGTAGTATATGCCTGAGCCCTTGCGGTCTGGATTCCGTCTCTTTACTTTAAGCCACGGCTTTATTGACGAAGTGACGAGGCCCTTGAGACTACCCCTGTACCTCTCCAGCAGACCCATTTCCTCCAGCCTCCTGCAAGCCTCCTCCACTTCCCCCTCGGGCACCACGGGGGTCCAGCCGGCCGCGCCGAGGAGCCTCCGCGCCATCAGCCAGGGCGTGTCGGGGCCATAGGCGTATATATGCGCCAAGATCTTCCTCTCCAGATCGGTTAGGCCCTCGGCCGTCTTCTCTATCTCGGCCTGATCCACGACCCCGCGTCGGGAGCCGCTTAAAAGCCTGCCGCGACGACTCTATAGACCCCGCCTCCCTTGGCTATCAAGATCGGGGCGCCGCACCGGATCTCCAGCGCCCTTCTAACCGCGTCGTAGTCCCGCGTCAAGACCGCGCAGCCCTCCGCGCAGGCGAGCTCCACGGCCAGCTCCTCGGCTGGCTTCCTCTCAGAGAGGCGGCAGTCCAGGCCGTAGCGCCAGCAGAGGTCGAGGTAGCGCCTGGCTCTGCCCAGATGCGTCTCGTGCCAGGCATCTAACACGAAGATGGCGCGTATCCCGGCCTCGGCGAACCCGCTGAAGAGCTCCTCGGGCCTCGAGAGCGAGGCGGCCACCGAGAACGCGTCCACCACGACGCAACTGTGCCGAGCCAGCGCGTCGGGCTCGAGCTCAACGTCTAGGGAGCCCCACCGCTTCCTCACCCTCACGCCTGCGGCGGCCTGCGCGGTTAAAATATTTATGGAGCCCTTGCCCCGCCGGCCGTGAGGGTGGTCGTGGTGGGAGGCGGGATAGCGGGCGTCTTCACCGCCTACTTCCTGCGGAAGCTAGGAGCCGAGGTAGTGGGGTTCGGCGGCCGTATGGAGTACCCATTGACGTCGCTCGTGTTGACGCTCTCCATGCCGGACGGCGAGGATATAGAAATGGCAAAGGAGAGCCTGGCCGTCTATAGGGAGCTCGTGTCCGTGAGGCCGATCACGTCGGTGGACATAATGCCGGCGACGGCCGATCTGGGGAGCTTGAGGCGCGCCGGCGTCAAGTACGACGTCGTCGATAGGTATAGAGGCCTCTTGCTGGTGCGGGACGAGATAGCCGTGATAACCACAGACTATTTGATACCTGTGCGCAGAGTGGTGGCGAAGCTCAGAAGAGAGCTCGGCTTTTCCGCCGAGAAGGCCAGACTGGCGCGCGAGGGGCGCACGGCGTACGTCGTAGCCGACGGGAGGAGCGTCAAGGCCGATGCGGTGGTTCTGGCCGCCGGCGCCAGCAATAGGGAGCTGGCGTCGCGGATAGGGGTCGAGCTTCCGTTCAAGCCCTATTCCTGCTACGCCGCGATCCTCCTGGTGCCCAGCTGGCTGAGAGGTCTGAGCATAGGCGACTACGTGATGTCTTGGTACGGCAGGCCGGGCCCATGGCCGTTCTACATAGCCGGCGATGGATGCGGCGAGGCCCGCACGCCCCCTCCCAGGGGCTATGCGGCGAGAATAGCCAGGATGATCTCCCGGAGAGCCGGCTGGGCCGTCCCTCTATACGCCAAGGCGGGTCTCTGCGAGGGCTCGCCGACGGGCGGCCCCCTCGCGGGCAAGGTCGGAGGGCTGGAGAACCTCTACGCGGTGGGCGGGCTCGACGGCTACGGCAGCATGGTGGGCCCCGCGGTCGCCAGAAGGCTGGCCGAGGCGGTAGTCGGAGGGAGGGCCGAATCCCTGCCCGACTTGTCCGAGATCCCGGAGTTCAGCCCCTGCGTAGAGCGCCACGACTGGAGCTTCAGCCTACGACGATAGTGATGTTGTCGAGGGATCCGTTCAGCCGCTGGATCAGCCCAGTGCAGGTGTTGTAGATGCCTGTGGAGTTTATCGCGAGCCGGCAGGGCGGAGCTATGGTGACAGCCGCAGAGCTACCTTGGCCGTGCACGACCGCGCTGATCGGCGAGTGGGAGGCTGAGGGGCTAGACGTCGTGAGGACCGCGGCCAGCCCTATCGCCAGCCCCAGTATGAACATGGAGACGGCCAGCAGGGTTGTCGAGAAGGGCTCCTCCATGGCCTTGAGAACTGTGGATTTAAATAAAGGTTTCATATCCGGCGATGGGGAAAAACCGGACGTGCGAGCGATGAGCTGCTAACGACGGGCCGACGCAAGGGATACCAGATACAGTAGCTTCGCGCCGGCTCTAAAGCCGCCCGCTATGGGCTCGAGCAACCCCCACTTGACTAAATAGCCGAGCTGGCCGGGCCCCATGCCTAGATCGAGGACGGTTCTATACGCGAGGAAGCCCAGCTCGGCTATCTCCTCGAGGCCCTCCCGCCGCACCCTAAGCGCCTCGGCCACCCTCTCGGCCGCCCTCCAGTACTCCACATCGTTCCAACGGCCGCCGGACGGCTTCTTGACGACCGGCGTGTACTCCTCGCCGCCTGGGCCCACGTTGCCCTTGAAGGCGCCC
>Ga0334722_10000165_pt1 | contig 97951 bp, 81 predicted proteins | sample C3_bottom_MG_FD_207210 | JGI IMG/M metagenome (GOLD analysis project Ga0334722, IMG submission 207210) | Sediment microbial communities from Yellowstone Lake, YNP, Wyoming, USA - C3_bottom | ecosystem: Environmental > Aquatic > Freshwater > Lake > Sediment | place: USA: Wyoming | collected...
CGAGTCCACCGTCCTCGTCACGGGCGAGAGCGGGACCGGCAAGGAACTCGCGGCCCGGGCCCTCCACGAGGCGAGCCCCCGCGCGGGCGGACCCTTCATCGCGGTCAACTGCGCCGCACTCCCCGAGTCCCTCATCGAGAGCGAGCTTTTCGGCCATGAGCGCGGGGCCTTCACCGGGGCCGAGGCCCGTCGCAAGGGCCGCTTCGAACTGGCCGCCGGCGGCACCCTCTTCTTCGACGAGATAGGCGAACTCGGGGCCGGGGTCCAGGCCAAGCTCCTCCGCGCCATCCAGGAGCGGAGCTTCGAGCGCGTGGGCGGGAGCGCGAGCCTCCGCGCCGATGTCCGTCTGATCGCCGCCACCAACCGCGATCTCGAGGCCGAGGTCGCCGCCGGGCGCTTCCGCGAGGATCTCTACTGGCGCCTCAACGTCTTCCCCCTCCGCATGCCCCCCCTCCGCGAGCGGGGCGGGGACGTCGTCCTCCTCGCCGACCGCTTCGCCGAGATCCTCGGGAAGCGCCTCGGCAAGCCCGTCCTCCGCATCTCGACCCCCGCCCTCGACCTCCTCACGAGCTACCACTGGCCCGGCAATGTCCGCGAGCTCGAGAACGCCATCGAGCGCGCCGTCGTCCTCTCGACCGACGGCGTCATCCACGCCTGGCACCTGCCTCCGAGCCTCCAATCCGCGGCCTCGACCGGCACCGGCCCCCTCTCGACCCTCGATTCCGCCCTGGCCCGCATGGAAAAGGAGCTCATCGTCGAGGCCCTCAAGATGAACGAGGGCCGGGCCTCCGCCGCCGCCCGCCAGCTCGGCCTCACCGAGCGCCGCATCGGCCTCGCCCTCCGCAAATACGGCATCGACTGGCACCGCTTCCGCAAACGCCCTTGACCCCACCCCGGGGACAGTCGCCGCCCCGGGGACAGTCGCCACCCCGGGGACAGTCGCCACCCCGGGGACAGTCGCCACCCCGGGGACAGTCGCCGCCCCGGGGACAGTCGCCGCCCCCCCCTCCTTCCACTCCTCCTGCCCCGATCCCAGATTCCTACATATATGTAGTATGATGTAGTGATATCTACATCAATGTAGTATTACCTCGTGTATTGGAACTCCTTCCCATCCCCTCCCATTTCTCCATTGTTTATTATCGCAATGCTATTTCACGCATTAAATATAATCACCATAGAACTTTACTTCCGATCTCCGTGCTCTCCTCTTCCCTCCCTGTCTCCGTGGTACTCTTTTCGTGTGCCCCCTCCTTATTTGGCACATTTCTTGCTTGTGTACGGCAACGCCATCCAAGGAGCCCTCATGAGCCAGAACCCCGACCGCGTCGTCAGTCCCGCCGCCCTCTTCGGCACCCACAGCTTCTCGAACTCGGTGATGCGCGAGCGCCTCCCCGCCTCGATCTACAATCGCCTCGTCGCCGTCCAGGCGGGCACGGCCGAGCTCTCCCTCGACGTGGCCGAGGTCGTCGCCAGCGCCATGAGGGACTGGGCCATCGAGCGGGGCGCCACCCACTTCACGCACTGGTTCCATCCCCTCACCGGCCTTGCGGCCGAGAAGCACGACTCCTTCATCGCGCCGGCGGGCGAGGGGCGCGTCATCATGGCCTTCTCGGGCAAGGAGCTGATCAAGGGCGAACCCGACGCCTCGAGCTTCCCCTCCGGCGGTCTCCGCGCCACCTTCGAGGCCCGCGGCTACACGGCCTGGGACGCGACCAGCCCAGCCTTCCTGAAGCGCTCCCTCGCGGGGGTCACCCTCTGCATCCCGACTGCCTTCATCTCCTATTACGGCCACGCCCTCGACAAGAAGGTGCCCCTCCTCCGCTCCATCGACGCCCTCAATCTGGTCGCCCTCAAGGTCCTCCGCCTCCTCGGCGACACGACCACCCGGCGGGTCATCACCACCGTCGGCCCCGAGCAGGAGTATTTCCTCGTGAGCAAGGAGCTCTACGAGGCCAGGCCCGACCTCATGCTGACGGGTCGCACGGTCTTCGGCTCGGTGCCCGCCAAGGGCCAGGAGCTCATGGACCACTACTACGGGGCCATCCCCGAGAAGGTGGACGCCTTCATGCGCGAGCTCAACACCCAGCTCTGGTCCATGGGCGTCGCCGCCAAGACCCAGCACAACGAGGTCGCGCCCAACCAGTTCGAGCTGGCCGTCGTCTACGGCGCGGCCAACATCGCTGCCGACGCGAACCAGCTCCTCATGGAGACCTTGATGAAGGTGGCGGCCCGCCACGGCATGGCCGCCCTCCTCCACGAGAAGCCCTTCGACGGCATGAACGGCTCGGGCAAGCACATCAACTGGTCCATCGGCACCGACACGGGCATCAACCTTCTCGAACCCGAGGGCGATCCCGCCGAGGACACGCGCTTCCTCCTCTTCTTCTCCGCCGTCATCGAAGCCGTCGACCGCTACGCCGGCCTCCTTCGCGCCTCGGCGGCCACGGCTGGCAACGACCGCCGCCTCGGCGGCCACGAGGCCCCTCCCTCGGTCATCTCGATCTTCATCGGCGACCGTCTCGAGGCCCTCCTCGACAGTCTCGTCGCCAGCGACGGAGGCAAGGGCGCCGAGACCAAGGCCGGCCACCTCGACATGGCGGCGGGAGCCCTGCCCAAGCTGCCCCGCGACCTCACCGACCGCAACCGCACGAGCCCCTTCGCCTATACCGGCAACAAATTCGAATTCCGCATGGTCGGCTCCTCCCAGTCGGTCGCCACGCCCTCCACCATCCTCTCGGCCGTGGTCGCCGGGATCGTCGGCGAGATCGGCGCCCGCCTCGAGAAGGGCATCGCCGCCGGGGCCTCCCCCGAGGCCGCGGCGCGGTCCATCGTCGCCGCCTCCTGGAAGGCCCATCGCCGCGTCGTCTTCAGCGGCAACGGCTACTCGGGCGAGTGGGCCATCGAGGCCGAGCGCCGCGGGCTCCCGCGTTTCCGCTCCGCCGTCGAGGCCATCCCCGAGTTCGTGCGACCCGAGGCGGTGGAGCTCTTCTCCCGCCTCGGCGTCTTCACGAAGGAGGAGATCGAGAGCCGCGCGGTGATCTACCTGGAGCGTTATGCGAAACAGGTCAACATCGAGGCGGGTGTCATGGCCGACATGGTGCGGCGTTCGGCCTTCCCCGCCGGCTCGCGCTTCGCCGCCCGGCTGGCCGGCGAGGCTACGGCCATGGCGGCCGTGGGCGCCGTCGCGAGCCCCCAGGAGCTCCTCGTGCGGAAGATCTCGACGATCCTCCAGGCCGTCGCGGAGCGGCTCGAAAAGCTCGACGAGGCCCTCGCCCGCGCCCAGGCCCTCGAGGAGCCCCTGGCCCTCGCAAAGGCCTACCGCGAGGGCGTGGTGCCGAGGATGGACGCCCTCCGCGAGTCGGTGGACGCCCTCGAGCGCCTCGTCGACGCGGAACTCTGGCCCTTTCCGACCTATCAGGAGCTCCTGTTCAGCCTCTGAACCGGCGGGGGAACTTGCATTCGGCCGCCTGAGGGTCTAGGCTTCGGCCCGCGCCTCAGGCGGCCTGCTACTTTTTCCGCCGCCCGATTACGAAATCTGGAGCCTAAGCATGGGCAGACCTCGTGCGATGATCGTGGAGGACGAGTTCATCATCGCCCTCTCCTTGAAGAAAATGGCGGAAAAGGTCGGCATCGAGGTGACCGACATCGCGAGCACGGGCGAGAAGGCGGTGGCCAAGGCCGATGAGAGCTCCCCGGATCTGGTGTTCATGGACATCAAGCTGGCCGGCCCCATGACCGGGATCGAGGCGGCCGCGACCATCATGGCCCGGCGCGGCTGCCTCGTCGTCTTCGTCTCGGCCAATACCGATGAGGACACGAAGCGCAGGGCCCTCTCGGTGGGGCCCCTCGCCTATATCCCGAAACCCGTCCGCGAGAGCGACCTCCAGGAACTCTTCTCCTTCGAGGCGGTCGCCCTTCTCCTGGCCCGCCCGGGGGACTGACCCTCCTTCCCCCGGTCCCCATGGTATACTCCCCCCGATGAATTTCCTGCGGAAGATCTTCCGGAAGCTCCTGCCCATCGCCGTGATCGCCCTGGGCGCCTCGGCCCTGGTCTATCTTCCCGACATCGTGCCCGAGCGCTACACCGATCTCGCGACCTATTTCGGCAACGAACGCGCCCGCCAGGGCCTCGTCGGCTACTCGGTGGCCGCCCTCCGCTACGGGCGCCTGGAGATGGTCGGGGCCTGGGGCACCGACGCTCGCGGCATTCCCCTCGAGAGCTTCACCCCGATGGCGGCCGGCGAGCTGTCCATGGCGGTCACGGGCTACCTGGCCCTCCAGGCGGAGGCCGAGGGCAAGATCGAACCGGGCATGCCCCTGTCCGAGATCTTCCCCGACCAGGCCTTCAGGGCGGGGGAACGAGGCTCGGCGGGACCGGGCGGGGCCGCTACCCTGCACAATCTCCTCAGCCACACCGGGGGCTGGAGCCCCGTCGATCTGGACGACCGCCACCCTGCGGGGAGGAACCTGGAATCCTCTCTCCGCCTCCTCACCCGCACCCCTCCCCGGACCAGACCGGGAGAAACCTACGGCTACCTCGAGACCGGCTACCAGGTCCTGGGCCTCTCCCTCGAGCGGGCCTATCAGCAGCCCTTCGCCGAGTTGGTCGCCGCGAAGGTCTTCCTCCCCCTCAAGATGATACAGAGCGACGCCTCGGGAGGGGAGGCGGCCTCGAGACTGCCCGAGGGCTCCACCGCCTTCTTCTGGACCGCCGTCCCCAAGGCCCAGCCCCTCCCTCCCTCCCTCATGCCTTCCTCGGGGATGATCACCACGGCTCCCGACTTCGCCCGTCTCATGGTCGCCCTGGTCAAGCCGGCTCCGGGGCGCCCTGTCCTCGGCGGCTCGGCCGCCCTGTCCAAACTCACGACCCCCCTGGCCAGGATCGGCGGCTGGACCTACGGCTGGCAGCTCCGGGAGCCCCGCCAGGGTCCCGAGCTCGTCCTCGAGGCCAACACCGAGGCCTTTTCGTCCATCGCGGCCCTCTGGCCCGAGCGCCAGGCGGGGATCGTCATCATGGCGCCCGAGAGCGGGATCTTTCTCAGCAAGGCCGTCCTGCCCACCCTCTTGGACGGCGCGCGGAACATCCTCCTCGCGGAATCCACGGAACCTCCCCTGCCCCTCGGCCGCTTCTCCATCCTCTTCGCGGTGATCGCCTCGGTGCACCTCATCATGCTCGCCGGCCAGACAGGCAACTCCCTTTCCTGGGTTCGCTCGGTCAGGGGCCGGGCCGACGCCACCGGCCGCGCCTTTCCCATCACCTTCGCCCGGGTTCGGATCGTCACCGGCTTCACGGTCCGCCTCCTCATCGCCATCGTCCTCCCCCTTCTCGCCTCGCTCTGGCTGGGGCCCGGGAGCACCTGGACCTACCTCTTCGACCGGGAGCCGGGCATCGCGGGTTGGATCGCCGTCGCCCTCTTCCTCGGCATGATCCGCAACGTCGCGCGCTTCTCATGGCTGCGCACCCCCGCTTCACAGGTCAGGAAAATCAGACTACTCTTGCGCAAATGAGCACCGATTTTTTCGACACCGATCCGGGCTGGCCCTATTCCCGCGCGAAGACCGCGGTGATCCGCGCGGCCGCGGCCGTGATCAGGGAGAGCGGGCCCCGGGCCGCCACCCTCAAGAACATCGCCGCGAGGGCGGGCATCACCGAACCCGCGATCTTCCGGCATTTCGAAGGTGTCGACGGGCTCTTCGACGGGCTCTTCTTCGTCTTCGAGCGCATGTTCGGGACCATCGACGCCTGCTTCACCTGCCCCGAGAAGGGCTTCGAGCGCTTCCTCGCGGGCATGCGGGGCACGGTCGGTATCTTCTCGAAGAGCAAGGATCTGGCCTACCTCGTCCTCCATGCCGAGCACGTCTTTCGCGGCTACGGGAGCTATCGCAAGCGGGTCGCGGAACTGCGGGCGGTGGACCAGGCTGCGGTTTTCGGCGCCCTCCTCGAGGCCCGCGAGCTGGGCGAGATACCCGCCGACGCCGACCTCAAATCCATCGGCATCGCCTTCTACGGAGTCATCCACCTCACCGTGCACGGCTGGATCGAGGCCGCGGAGGACAAGGACTTCGACCTGCTTGCGGTGGCGAACGAGCGCATCGAGGGGATCCGGAAGCTCTTCGCCTTCCATCGCCCCGCCTGAGGGGCGTCCTCGCCTCAGCTTCCCCTTGTCCTCTTGAAGCCGCTGGCGACGAGGTAGGTCTCGAAGGACTCGGAGCGGCAGGCCTTGGGCTTGAAGCCCCTGACCTGGGCGAAATCCCTCCTGAGGTCCTCGATCAGCTCGCGCTCCGAGCCCCCCTGGAACAGCTTGACGACGAGGGCGCCCCCCGGGACGAGACATTGGCGGGCGTAGCTTCCCACGGCCTCGACGATCGCCTCCGAGGCCCCCTGGTCGACGAGGCGGTTACCCGTCGTGGCCGGAGCGGCGTCGGAGACCACGAGATCGAAGGGGCCGAGGGCGGCCAACTCGGCGCGCACCCGCGGGTCGAAGAGGTCGCCCTGGATGAAGCGGAAGTTGGGATGGGGCGGGGTGATGCCGAGGGCCTGAAGGTCGACGGCCGCCAAAAAGCCCGCGCCGCCGAGGCGCTTCAGGATCCAGAGGCTCCAGGAGCCGGGGGCGGCGCCGATGTCGAGGATGCGCGGCGCCTTGCCGAGAAGATGGAACTTCTCGTCGATCTCGGCGAGCTTGTAGACCGACCGCGCCGGGTAACCTTCCTTTTTCGCCTTCTGTGCCCAGAAATCCGGCTTCTCGTAGCTCGACTTCAACGCTGCCTCCCCGGGTACGGACCCCGTCCCCATTGTGGCGAAAGATCGCCGGCGCGCCTATACTTGCCTAGGCAGAGCCGGGGGGTGGAATGTCGTCGGAGACCTTCGTCGAGGCGGAAATCTGGACGGTCGCGCAGACCGACCAGGGGAACGCCGTCCTCATCCGGCCCAAGGGCTCCGATCTCGCCGTGCCCATCTTCATCGGCCAGCTCGAGACCCAGGCCATCCTCATCGGCCTCGGCGGGGTCGAGGTGCCGCGCCCCCTCACCCACGACCTCGTCCTCGGCATCCTCGACACCCTCGAGACGAGGCTCGCCCGCGTCGAGATCTGCAGCCTGCGGGAAGGTACCTTCTTCGCCCGGCTCGTCCTCGACCGCTCCGGCTCCCAGCTCCTCGTCGACGCCCGGCCCTCCGACGCCATCGGCATCGCCGTGCGCCGGCACTGCCCCGTCTTCATAGCGGAGTCGGTGGTCGACGAGGCCGGCATCTCCGTGAACCTCGTGACCGAGGGAAAGACAGTCATGTCCGCCGACGTCGGCCGGAGTCCCGAGGAGGGACCCGAGGGGCCGATGAGGAAGCCGGTCGCGAAGGGGGCTGAGGACTCCTCCCCCGAACGCCGCCGCCTCCAGGAGGAGCTCGAGAAGGCCATCGAGGTCGAGGACTACGAGAGGGCCGCCAAGATCCGCGACCGTCTCCGCGACCTGGGGGGCTGAGGCTGCTGGAGGGAAGAGCGAGCTTCACGCAACGACGCTAGGGGGAAGAAGAGAAGAATTTCGAACAAAGGCACAATGGCGGGGAAGAGACTGGAGAGGGCGGGATGGATTGGATGGAAGGGAACAATATAGAAATAATTACGATGGATTATCATGTCGCTTTCATATATTAAATAACGTAACTGCACTATGAGAAATTTCCCAGAAAGCATGTGATGCTAATAAGTCAATAATACTAATACCTTATAATTGCACCGATACCCTTGGCCTTCGTCCGTCCCCCCTTCGCGTCCTGGCGTGATGTCTTTCTTCTAAAGCCTCTTCGTGCCCTCTCCTCCCTCCGTGCCTTCATGCGAAATTCCCTTGCCTCTGTGCCGGCATAGAACCCCGGCAGAGGCCCAGACGCTCAAAGGGAGGGGGAAACCGCAGCTTCCCTCTCCCCTTGCGCCTTCGCGTCTTTTGCGTCAAGTCCCAATTCCTGCTTTGTGCCTTCTCTTCCGCTTGTGCCTTGGTGCGAGATTCTTCTCTTCCTACCCCGCGATGAGCCGGTTCATGCGGGCGGCGAAGTCGGCGGGGTCCTTCACCGGGATGCCCTCGACGAGGAGGGATTGGGCGAGGAGGACCTGGGCGATGTCGCCGGCGACTGCCTCGTCGGCCGAGGCCAGACGCTTCACGAGGGCGTGGGCGCCGTTGAGCTCGAGGATGGGCTTGGAGTCGGGAAGGTCCTGGCCCCCCATGCCGCGGAGCATCTCGCGGAGCTGGACCGAGGGATCGTCGCCGTCGAGGACCACGCAGGCGGGGCTCTCGGCGAGGCGTTTCGAGGGACGCACGTCCTTCACGGCTTCGCCGAGGAGCTTCTTGGCGCGCTCGCAGGCTTCCTTCGCCGTGTCCGCCTCGTCCTTGTTCTCGTCCTTCTTGCCGATCTCCTCCTCGCTGCCCGAGCGGTTCACGGCCTTGAGGTCGAGGCCCTCCACCTGGCCGAGGGAACCGAGGACGATCTCGTCGATCTCGTCGGCGCAGATGAGGACCTCGTAGCCCTGCTTGCGGTACATCTCGAGGAGGGGGCTCTTGCGCAGCCGGTCCTCGTCGCCTCCGGTGAGGTAGTAGATGGCCTTCTGGCCCTCCTTCACGCGGGCCTTGTAGTCGGCGAAGGAGGTCCAGCCTTCGACGGAGGTGCTCTTCCATCGTACGAGGCCGAGAAGGGCGTCCCTGTTCCCGTAGTCCGAGTAGAGGCCCTCCTTGAGCGGGCGGTTGAATTCCTTGATGAAGTCCGAGTACTTGGCGACGTTGTCTTTCGCGAGGTCGGCGAGTTCGCCGAGGATCTTCTTGACGCTGGCCTCGCGGATGCGGCTCATCACCTTGTTCTGCTGGAGGATCTCGCGGCTCACGTTGAGGGGGAGGTCCTCGCTGTCGATGACGCCGCGTATGAAACGCAGCCAGACGGGCAGGAGTTCCTTCTCGTCGTCCGTGATGAAGATGCGACGCACGAAGAGCTTGACGCCGGGCTTGTAGTCGGCGCGGTAGAGATCGAAGGGGGCCTTCTTCGGGATGAAGAAGAGGCTCGCGTACTCGAGGGTGCCCTCGGCCCGGGTGTGGAGCCAGTGGAGGGGCTCCTCCTCGCCCATGCCGAAGCCGCCCAGGCCCGCGGCGAAGCCCTTGTAGAACTCGATGTAGTCCTCGTCCTTGAGCTCGGCCTTGGGCCTCCTCCAGAGGGCGGTCGCGGCGTTGACCTGCTCGTCCTTCTCCTTTGTGCCGCTCTCCTTGCCCTTGTCGTCCCACTCCTTCTCCATCGAGACGAGGTGGATGGGATAGGCGACGTGATTGGAGTACTTCTTCAGGATTTCCTGGGCCTTCCAGCGCGAGAGGTATTCCCCGCCCTCGGCGTTGAGGACGATCCTGACCAGGGTCCCCTGGGATTTGCCGGCGCCGGGGAAGGGCTCGAAGGCCTCGACGGGCTCGACGCTGTACTCGCCCTTGCCGTCGCTGGTCCAGCGGAAGGCCGCGTTCTGGCCGGCCTTGCGGCTCGTCACGGAGATCTCGGAGCCGACCATGAAGGCCGAGTAGAAGCCGACGCCGAACTGGCCGATGAGATTGGAGTCCTTCTTGGCGCCCTCGGGGAGGTTCTCGAGGAAGCGCCTCGTGCCCGAGCGGGCGATGGTGCCGAGGTTCTCCTCGAGCTCCTTCTCGGACATTCCGACGCCGTTGTCCGCGACCACGAGGGTCTTGAGGTCGGCGTCCAGGCGCAGCTCGATCCGGGGGTCGAGGGACACGCCCTTGTAGGCCTCGTCCGAGACGGTGAGGTATCGGAGCTTGTCGATCGCGTCGGAGGAGTTGGAGACGAGTTCCCGGAGGAAGACTTCCTTGTGGGAGTAGAGCGAATGGATGATGAGGTCGAGGAGGCGGGAAACCTCGGTCTTGAAGTGATGCTGTGCCATGGGTGGTGGAACCTCGCGGTGGTGGAGTGGTGAAGAGAAAGTACCGATAATCGGGGGAGGGCGGCAAGTGGACCCGCTCGGGGAGCATGTCTTGAAACCGCTATCCGCCTTCTGGATCCGCGAGACTCCCTCGCTTCGGTGGGCTGCCCTGGCGATCTTCCTCGTCGTGGCGATCGCCCTGGTCGACCGCGCCACCGCGGTGGGGATGTCCTTCTCCCTGTTCTATGTGGTTCCCCTGGGAATCGTCATCTTCGCGGTCTCACCGGCATGGGGCTATGTCGCCGCCCTGGTGTGCACCGGCCTCTGGTTCGGCAACAGCCTCCTGGGCGGCCGGAAGTACGAATCCGTCTTTCTCATGGTCTGGTCCCTCTCGATGCGCCTCGGCAACTATCTTCTCATCGCCTTCGTGCTCGGCAGGCTCCGGGGGCTTCTCCTCCAGGCCCGGGGGCAGGTGGCCGTCCTCGAGGCGGCGTCCGCGGAGAAGACCCTCCTTCTCCACGAGCTCAGTCACAGGGTGAAGAACACCCTCAGCTCCGTCGCCGGTTTCATCGACCTCGAGTCCGATCTCGCCGCCGATCCCCGGATCGAGCCCGCGATGCGGCGCCTCGAGGGCAGGGTACAGTCCATGGCCGAGCTCTACGACCTTCTTTCCCATTCCTCGCGGGCGACGACCGTGAATCTCTCGGACTACCTGGGGGCCCTGGTTACGCGCCTCGGCGGGAGTTACGCGGCGAAGCAGCGGGGGATCGAGCTTCGCACCGACCTCGAGCCGGTCAGCATGGACGCGAAGCGCTCCATTTCCCTGGGACTCGTCGTCAACGAGCTCGTGACGGACGCCTTCAAGTACGCCTTTCCCGGCGATCGGGGGGGCGGGATCGGTGTCAGCCTGCACCGCGACGGCGAACAGGTCCGGCTCAGGGTGGCCGACGACGGGACGGGCCTCCCTCCCGGCTTCGATCCCTCGATGGCCGGAGGCTTCGGACTCAGGCTGGTCGCCTCCCTCGCCCGGGAACTGGGCGGCGAGCTCGAGGCGAAGAACGACGGCGGGGCCTGTTTCTCTTTCTCGTTTCCGGTCGCCGCCTCGCCCTGACGGGGCCTATCGGCGACGCCCTCGGCCCGGTCTTAGCCGCGGAGCGTGGCCGGGAAGCGGTAGCAGACCCACTGCTCGGCGAGCCCGGCGAAGCCGAGATTCCGCACCCTGTCCCGCGCCTCGAGCCCCTTGTCGCCGTAGTGCATCAGCCAGGTCATCGACTTGACCGAGGCCGGCAGGTCGGCGATCTCGTCGAGGCCGGCGTGGACCCCTCCCGTGTACATCTGGACATCGTGGTAGATTCGTTCGATGGGGAAGAGGGAATCCAGCCAGGGGAAGAGGCCGGGGTCGTAGCGCGTGTCGCTCGTGAAGACGATCCGCCTGTCGATGACGACCCCGTAGCTCGGGAAGGAGTCCTCCCAGCCCAGGGCGGAATCGGGGATGTGCTTGGTCCTGAAGAGGTGGAGTTCGAGGCCGCCCAGGTCGATGCGGCAGAGCTCGCGCTCCGCGCCGCGGACCCGCGACGGTCGGGCCTGGTTGAAGTAGTCGTCGAAGCCGAGGGGCTTGCCCTCGCGGCTTTCGTTCCAGGCCGAGCCGCCCTTGAGCGATTGGTTCCAGAGGATGGTCTTGAGCTTGTCGGTGATGACGAGGCGGGTCTTCCGCTTGGCGACATAGCGGCCGAGGAGCATGACCTCCTCGAGGCCGCCGATGTGGTCGGCGTGGGTGTGGGTGATCAGGTAGGTGTGGATGCTGTTGACCGACAGGCCGAGGAGGTCGAGGGCCTCGGGGGTCCTCGAGCCGCAGTCGACGAGGAGGTGCTCCTCGCCCTTGGCGATGATGAGGTTGTTCTGGAAGAGCTTTTTCGAGAAGGCGCTTCCTGTCCCCACGAAGGTCAAGGCCAGCTCGCCATTGGTCTTGAGCAGGTCCTCGCCCCTCGGGGCGGCGCTGCCATGGCTGTCGTTGAGGATCATTAGGGTAAAATCATAGCATATGCCGGCCAAGGATTCAAAATGCACAGGAGGATAGGGGGGATATATCGCTTTAATAGTCTTTTAGGTACATATATACCTATCCAATAGGTGAGTATCTTATACCAACCCTTTGACAGGCCGATAAACCAAGTGATAGTCTGCCACGGTTAATCGTTTCATGCGGAGCTGATGGAAGATATCCAGCGGAGTTGTGCGCCCCCCTGTTCGGGGCTCGTTAGAGGAGGATCCTGGAGTGTCGGCCCTCAGAAAATACAAAAAGGCCGAGAACGCCTTCTACGGCCGGGTCTCGGGCAGGGCGGCCGCGGCGGCCAGAGCGATCGGCGGCTTTTTCGCCCGCCTCGGCAAGGGCGGCCGCCAGAAGCTCACCATCATGTTCATCCCGCACACCGAAAAGCGGATCTTCAACCTCCAGCTCTCCTTCTTCGCCCTCGCGGGCATCGTCGTGGGTCTTTCCGTCGTCATCACGGCGGCGGTATTCACGGTCACCCGTTTCGCCGACACCTCCACGGTCCTCGAGTCCAAGTCCCGGGATCTCTCCAAGGCCCAGGCCAGCCTCGACGCCATGCGCGACGAGACCGGGCGCCTCGTCAACGCGGCGCGCCGCTTCGAGGTCGCCCTCGCCCAGACCGTGGCCAGGGTAGGGGCCCGGCAGAGTTCGACCGACTCGGCGGCCCAGCGCGGCGACCTCGCCTCCTTCTTCGAATCGGACGACGTCGGGACCGGCTCGATCAGAGAGGTATCGGAGATCCGCAAGATCGCGAGCTACCTCGAGCAATCGGTGGCCCCGGTCAACGAAATCGACTCCCTCCTCTCCAACCAGAGCGCGGTGCTCACGAGCATACCGAACGTCTGGCCCGTCAAGGGCGGCGTCGGGCACATCTCCATGTACTACGGCCAGAACGAGAATCCCTTCTCCGGACAGTGGTACATCCACAAGGGCATCGACATCTCCACCTACCGGACCGGCGACCCCGTGGTGGCCACCGCCGACGGCAAGATCGTGACGGTGAGCTTCGCCAACGACTTCGGCAACTACATCATCATCCAGCACAACCGGGGCTTCTTCACCCGCTACGCCCACCTCTCATCCTTCCGCGTCTACAAGGGGCAGAAGGTCGAGCAGGGGCAGGTGATCGGGACGATCGGCAACACGGGTCTCACGACCGGCCCCCATCTCCACTACGAGATCCACCTGGGCACGGACGTCATCGACCCCCTGCAGTTCCTCAACATCAGGAACAGCGCCACCGTCGCCACTGACGCGATTCCGGGCCAGCCCAACGCGCCGATCTTCCGGGACTGAGCCCGCATGGCCGACTACAAGGACACCCTCGTCAACACCCTCGTCGGGGCCGGCTCGGCCATCGAGGGAGACCTCGACGTGGACGGCATGCTCCGCATCGACGGGGACCTCCGGGGCTCGGTGAGGGCCACCGGAAAGGTCGTCGTCGGCTCGGGCGCCCGCATCGAGGCCTCGATCAGGGCGCGCTCCGCCATCGTGGGCGGCCTCGTGAAGGGCGATCTCTACGTCACCGACAGCGCCCGCCTCCTGGCCGGCGCCGTCGTCCTCGGCAACATCTTCGCCCCCCGTCTCGAGGCCGAGGAGGGCGCGACCATCCACGGAATCATCAACGTGACCGGCGATCCGGGCGCCGCCGAGGAGGACCTGCGTCCCTTCGTCGAACGCTACGGCGATCCTCTCCGCTTCCTCGGCCGCTTCCCCGGAAGATTCGCCGACAGGCAGATGGGCGGCGGCCCCGGCGACTATCCCGGGCGCGAAGCCCTGCCGGCGGGCGTCGGGGGTGAGGGGGAGGGAGCGACCTCGCCCCGGGACCTGGCCACGGACTGAAGGGATGGCCCGCGTCGACTTCCCCGAAGGGCTCAACCCCTTCGCCCCCCTCCTGCCGCGCAAGACGCCCGACGAGAAGAAGGCCGCGAAGGGGAAGGGGCTGTTCCGCACGACCCTGGCGAAGGCTCTCGAGGGGACCGGGGAGGCGGAGGGTCCGAGCGGAGCCGGGAGCCTTTCGGGGGCTGCCTTCAACGACGGGGATCTCGAGTCCCTTCTCGACGAGGTCCACCAGTCCGGCGAGAGGCTCAAGGACAATCCCACGGTCGATCTCGTACAGGCCTACAAGAAGGCGGTGCGCGATTTCATCCACCATGTCGTCGAGCGCTCCTATCTCGTGGAAGAGAAGAGTTCGGGCGGCAACGTCCTCAAGCGAAAGAAGTACTACCGCATCGCGGTGATAGACGAATCCCTCGAGCGGCTCGCCGCGGAGATCCTCCGCAACCAGCGTGACCGCCTCGAGATACTCCGGAGGGTCGACGAGATCAATGGCATGATCGTCGACCTCCTCCGATAGGGGAGACCATGTCCGATTTCCAGGGTGAGCACGAGGATGACCTCCGACGGCTCGAGGACGAAGACCAGGGGGCTCATGACGCCGTGGAAATGAACGGCGAAGACAGGGGGACGGAGGAGGGGGAGAGCGAGTCGGAAACCGAGCCCGACTCCGCGGAGGGCGAGGCGGGGACCGAACGACGTCCGCGCCAGGAGCGGGGAAGGCCCCAGCCGGAAAACCTGCCCCAACCCCTCTACCGGATCAAGGCGAGCCATTCCAGCGAGACCTATTTCGCCTGGCGCGAGGGCGGCGAGCCCCTCGAGGTGGGGGAGGTCGTCGTGGCGCCGACACGCTACGGCAAGGACCTCTGCGCGGTCCAGGGCCTCGTCGAGAATCCCGGCCGTCTCGGCCCCGACGAGCTCGTCAAGATCGAGCGGGTGGCGACCGCGGACGACCAGGCCAAGGCCTCCGCCAACGCCGAGAAGGAGCGCAAGGCCTTCGAGGTCTGCCGCCAGAAGATCGAGGCGAGACGCCTGCCGATGAAGCTGGTGGTCGCCCACTACCTCCTCGAGGAGTCGAAGATCCTCTTCTTCTTCAGCGCGGAGTCGCGCGTCGATTTCCGGGAGCTGGTCAAGGACCTGGTGTCGGTCTTCAAGATGCGCATCGAGCTCAGGCAGATCGGCGTCCGCGACGAGGCCCGGGTGATCGGTGGTTGCGGGGTCTGCGGCCGCGTGCTCTGCTGCCACGGCGTGTCCGACAAGCTGACCCCTGTCTCGATCAAGATGGCCAAGGACCAGAATCTCTCGCTGAACAGCATGAAGATCTCCGGTCCCTGCGGCCGCCTTCTGTGCTGCCTGGCCTACGAGTACGGCTTCTATCGCGACGCCCGCCGCGAGCTGCCGGGCGAGGGCGTCCGCTTCCCCTGGGACGGCACCCAGTTCCGCGTCATCGAGGTCAACGCCCTCGGCGGCACCGTCAAGGTCGCCGGCGAGGACGGTCGCCTGCTCGAGCTGCCGGCCGCGCGCTTCAGCCACAGCGAGGGTCGCTGGAAGGTGAGGGACGAGGAGAAGGAAGCCGAGCCGGCGGAGTAGCTCCCCCTCCCCGAGGATCACTTGATGTCGAGCAACTCGATCTCGAAGGCGAGGAAGGCGTTGGGGGGGATGACGCCGCCGGCGCCGTTGGGGCCGTAGGCGAGTTCGGGAGGCAGGACGACGAGGCGCTTCTCGCCCTTCTTCATCTGGAGGAGGGTCGCGTCCCAGCCCTTGATCACCTGGTCCTTGCCGACCTGGAATTCGAAGGGCTGACCCCGGGCGGCCGACTGGTCGAAGATCTTGCCGTCGATGAACATGCCGGTGTAGTTGACCGAGACGGTGGCCCCGGCCGGGGGCCGGGTCCCGGCGCCCGGGACGAGGACCTTGGCCCAGATGCCGTCCGAGCCGAGGACTAGGTCGGGCCACTTCTTCCTGAAGTCGGCGACCACGGCCGCCTTGTCGGCGGCGAGCCGCAGGGCGAGTCGGGCGTCGAAGGCGGCTTGGTCGGTCTTGAAGGCCTTCGCGGCTTCGCCCACGCGGATGATCTCCACCCTTTCCATCTTGTCGCCCTGGGCGATCTTCCGCACCACGTCGAGGCCCTCGTAGACCATGCCGAAGACGCTGTGCTTGCCGTCGAGCCAGGCCGCTGGCCCGAGGGTGATGAAGAACTGCGAGCCGTTGGTGCCGGGGCCGGAGTTGGCCATGGAGAGGACGCCGGCCGCGTCGTGCCGGAGGCCCGGGGCGAACTCGTCGGGGAAGGCGTATCCGGGGCCGCCGCGGCCGTTGCCCAGGGGATCGCCTCCCTGGATCACGAAGTCGGCCACGACGCGATGGAAGGTGAGGCCGTCGTAGAAGGGCTTGCCTTTGGCGGCGGCGAGGCTGCCCTCGGCGAGGCCCACGAAGTTGCCGACCGTGATCGGGGCCTTGTCGTAGTAGAGCCTGAGGATAATCGCGCCCCTGGGGGTCGAGATCCGCGCGTAGAGGCCGTCCGGGAGGGAGGCCTGGCCGTGGAGCTGGGCGGCGGTGAGTCCCCCGAGGAGGACGAGGAAGGCCAGGGTGATGAGGGCGCGCAGGGCCCCGGAAACATTGGCTTTCATCGCGGCCTCACTTGCCGACCGAGACGAGTTCGATCTCGAAGGCGAGGAAGGAGTCGGGGGGGATGACCCCGCCGGCCCCCCTCGAGCCGTAGGCCAGTTCGGGCGGGATGACGACGAAGCGCTTCTCGCCGGGCTTCATCGACAGGAGGGTGCTGTCCCAGCCGGGAATCACCTTGCCGAGGCCGACCTCCAGCTTGAAGGGGCCGCCGTGGGTGGAGGACTGGTCGAAGACCCTGCCATCGATGAGCATGCCCTTGTAGTTGACCGAGACGGAGGCACCCTTGACCGGGGGCGCGCCCGAGCCGGCCTTCAGGATCTTGGAGAAGATGCCGTCGGGACCCCGCGCCAGGTCGGGCCAGCGCTTGTTGATCTCGTCGATCGAGGCCTGGCGTGTGGCCTCGGCCTTCTTCGCGGACTCCGCGGCGATGGCGGCCTTGCGCCGGTCGAAGCTCGCCTGGTCGGTCTCGAAGGCCTTGGCGGCCGCGCCCTGGCGGATGATCCTCACCCTGGTCATCTTGTCGCCGACGGCGATCCTGGACACGACGTCCTGGCCGGCGACGACCCTGCCGAAGACCGTGTAGTTGCCGTCCAGGAAGGCCGCTTCCTTCAGTGTTATGAAGAACTGGGAGCCATTGGTGTCGGGGCCGGAGTTGGCCATGCCGAGGACGCCCGCGGAATCGAAGCGGAGCTCGGGCACGATCTCGTTGGGGAATTCGTAACCGGGACCGCCCGTGCCGTTCCCGGCCGGATCGCCGCCCTGGATGACGAAGGCGGGTTCGACGCGATGGAAGGTGAGGCCGTCGAAGAAGGGCTTGCCCTTCGCGGCGCCCAGCTTGCCCTCGGCGAGGCCGACGAAGCTGCCGACCGTGAGGGGGGTCTTGTCGTAGGCGAGGCTCAGGGTGATGTCGCCCTTCGGAGTCGTGATGACGGCGTAGAGGCCCTCGGGGAGGGAGCTCGTCTTCGAGCAGGAAGAGAGGAGGAGGGAGGCGATGGCCGCGAAGGCCGCCGCGGCCTTGATGGATGAACGAAGCATGGATCCTCCGGAACGGAAGGTGGAGTCGCGCCTGGAAAAGATAGCTGAAAGGGCGTGCCCTCGGCTATGGGGAGCGGCTTGACGCGAGGGGCGGGCGGGGCAAAGATTCAGCCAGCGTCTCGAGGCGCGGGGAGGGTCAGGTGGGCGGGACGATGGATGGCGCCGGAGGCGACTACCGCAGGCCGAGTTGGGACGAGTACTTCATGGAGGTCGCCTCCGCCATCGCGAAGCGCGCCACCTGCGACCGCGGCCGCTCGGGTTGCGTCATCGCGCGCGACCATCAGATCCTCGCGACGGGCTACGTGGGCGCGCCGGCTGGCCTGCCCCACTGCGACGAGGCCGGCCACGAGCTCCGCAAGGTCGTCCGCGACGACGGGACCGAGAGCCAGCACTGCGTGCGCACGGTGCACGCCGAGCAGAACGCGATCTGCCAGGCCGCCAAGCGGGGCGTCGCCATCGACGGCGCCACCCTCTACTGCCGCATGACGCCTTGCCGCGCCTGCGCCATGATGATCATCAACTGCGGCATCGTCCGCGTCGTCGCCGAGCGCCGCTACCACGCCGGGGCAGAGAGCGAGGCCATGTTCCGCGAGGCGGGCCTCGCCCTCGAGTACGTCCACGACGAGGTGGAGCGTTACGAGAGGCAGTAGTCCGGCCGGGGAAGGGCGGACGGAAATGAAAGGACCCCGCGCTGGCGGGGTCCCTTCGTTTTCCGGACTTCGCGTCAGTCCTTCTTCTTGCCGCCGAAGATTCCCTTGATCCTGTCGAGGAGCCCGGGCTTTTTCGCCGCCTGAGGCGCGGGCCTGGGGCCCTTGGCCGGGGTGGAGGCGCCCTTCGCGCCCTGGCCGTGCTGTTCGGGCTGGCCCGAGCGGCGCGGCGACTGGGGGGCGGCGGGGCCGCGACCCTCGGGACGACGCTGCTCCCTGCGGGGATCGGGCTTGCTCTTCCCGCCCTGGCGGGAATCGCCGCCGGACGCGGGAGCCTTCTGCGCGCGCTCGCCCGGTCGGGGCGGCACGGTGCCGTACTTCTCCTTGAAGCGCGCGAGTCGTTCTTCCTGGGAGAGGGCGTAGAGGTTCTCGCCCGAATCGGCGAGCGAAGCCTTGGAGGGGGCGCCCGACTGGGTCTCGGGCCTGGGCTGCCGCGGGGGCTGCTCGCGGCGCTGGACGCCGGCTTCCTCGCCCTGGCGCTGCCGGCCTCCGCCCTCGCCCTGTCTGGTCTCGGGGCGGTCGGCCTCGGGGCCGCGGCCTCCGTCCCTGACCCGCCCGCTGTCGCGACCTCGGCCACCGTCGTGGCCGCGTCCGCCGTCCCTGGCCCGGCCGCCTTCGCGACCTCGGCCACCGTCGTGGCCGTGACCACCTTCGTGGCCGCGACCGCCCGAACCGCCGCGGAAGCCGCGCTCGTCCTCCTGGCGGTGGCGCACGTCGCGGCCGGAACGGCCGAAGCGCATGCCCGCGCTCTCGTCCTCGGCCATGAGCTCCGGGTCCCAGGGGGCGACGGGGATCTTCATACCTATGAACTTCTCGATCGAGGGGAGATTGAAGACGAATTTCTCGCAGGCCAGGGTGATGGCCTTGCCGGCCTTGCCCGCGCGGGCGGTGCGGCCGATGCGGTGCACGTAGGACTCGGTGTCGTCGGGGATGTCGTAGTTGACGACGAGGTCGAGGGCGGCGATGTCGAGGCCGCGCGCGGCGACGTCGGTCGCGATGAGGAGCTTGAGCTTGCCGGCCTTGAGGCGGTCGATGATGTCGAGACGCTTGGCCTGGGGCAGGTCGCCCATGATGTACTCGTTTTCGAAGCCGTTGATCCTGAGGCGCCTCGAGATCTCCTCGACCATGTACTTCTGGTTGGCGAAGACGATGGCGCTCTCGGGCTTCTCGCGGAGGAGGATGCCGACGAGGAGGCGCATCTTCTCGTGGGCGCCGACGTGGTGCAGTTCCTGCGTGACGAGGTCGACCGTGACGTGCTCGGGCTCGATCATCACCTCGTGGGGGGTCTTCATGTACTCCCAGGCGAGATCCTTGACCCGGAGCCCGAGGGTGGCGGAGAAGAGGAAGGTCTGGCGCTCGCCGGCGGGCGGCAGGTAGCGGATCAGGCGGCGCAGGTCGTCGATGAAGCCCATGTCGAACATGCGGTCCGCCTCGTCGATGACGAGGAAGCCCACGTCCTTGAGGAGCATCTTGCCCTGCTGGATGAGGTCGATGATGCGCCCCGGCGTCCCGATCATCATCTGGACATTGTCGCGGAGGGCGTCGACCTGGGGGCCGTAGCCCACGCCGCCGAAGAAGCTGGCCGAGCTGATGGGCAGGTACTTGCCGAGTTTCTTGACCTCGCCCTCGGTCTGGGCGGCGAGCTCGCGGGTGGGGGCGAGGACGAGGACCTTGCGGGTCCGAACCTCGGGGACGGTGATGATGCGCTGGAGGATGGGGATGAGGAAGGCGGCCGTCTTCCCCGTCCCGGTCTGGGACTGGGCGTAGATGTCGTCGCCGGCGAAGGAGTGGGCGAAGACAGCCTCCTGCACCGGGGTGGCCGTCACGTAGCCGGCGTCGACGATGGCGCGGGCGAGGTCGGGATGGAGGTCGAGAGACTTGAATTCCATGCGTTACGCTCGATGTGGACAAGATGGGAGCCACGGTGGGCTCCGCGGGCGCCCGTGGGCGCGTCCCCGGGGCTTCGGGGGCCCGGGGTCGCGGCGGGAGTCTTTGTCCGCCGCCTTCACGTGAAGAATATACTTTTTTCGCGAAAGGATTAAGGGGGGTCTCCGCTGCCGGCGGAGCCAAGGTCGGGTTCCCTGCGGGCTCCGCGGCGGACCCGCCCGAGGGCTGGGTCCGCCCAGAGCAGGGATGCTAGAGGTAGCGCGTAGCCTGGGGGCCGATGAGGATCAGGGCCAGGGCCGCCGCGAGGAACAGGGCCGAGAGGGCGCCGAAGACGATAAGCGTGATCTTGCTGCCTTTCATGATGCCTCCTTGCGCGCCGCGTAGCGCGCCTCGATCTCGTCCATTCCGATGCCGAGGGCGTCCATGGCCCGGAACAGGGTCGGCAGGGTCTCGGCGAAAAAGCGGTTCCGCCGCGCCTCGAGGGCCCTGCCTGCCCCTCCCTCGGCCACGAAGCAGCCCGTGCCCCGCTCCGTCCTCGCGATGCCGGCGTCCACGAGGCTCTGGAGGGCCCGGGCGGCCGTGTTCGAGTTGACCTCGAGACTGGCCGCGAGTTCCCGGGCCGAGGGGAGGCGCCCGCCCTCGGCGAAGCGCCGCGCGAGGATCTCCTCGATGAGGAGCTCGGCGATCTGCGCGAAGATGGGCTCGGCGCTATTGAACCGCATCGGAGGCTTCCTTCTCCCGGACACGGAACCAAGAGAAGACGAGGGCCGAGACCGGAAGGACAGCGTAGCGCCAGAGGTCGAAGAGGATTTGGAGAGCGCCGCTCCGCGCCTCGTCGGTGCCCAGGGCGATCCGTCCCGAATCGAAGTGGAAGCCTCCCGATCCCGAGTAGACGAAGTAGAGCACGAGGGCCATGACGATGGTCGTGGCGGTGGCCGCCCCCGCGAGGACCCCGACAGTGGCGAGGAGGGAGTGCTTCCTGAAGGCTATAGAGCCGGCGATGAAGACGGGCGCGAGGGAGAGCCAGGCGAGGGCGAGCCCCCCGGTCGCCGAGGTGAAGGGATGCCAGACGGGCTGCCAGCCCCTGCCGAGGAGGAAGGACAGGACGGAGAGGAGGCCCGACATGGCCGACGAACCGACCGAGGCGAGGAGGGGCCAGAGGACGACCACCCAGGCGGCTCCCGCGACGAACTTCTCGCTCCCGGTGGCAGGGAGGAGGAGCCAGTCGGGAGCCCCCGAGCCGTGCATCGAGGCGAAGCTCCGGGAGGCGAGCCAGATGCCGAAGACGAAGATGAGATTGCCCCAGAAGGCCGAGGCCCCCGAGTCCTGCCCGCCGAGGTCCACGCGGAAACCCGCCGAGCCGACGAGGGTCAGGAGACTGAGGCTGAAAACTATGCCGAAGGCGATCCCGATGACGCCGATCTCCTCGAAGAGCCGGTTGCGGAGGAGGAGGGCGATCCGGAGGGGGCTGAAGGGACGCTCGAGTTCCGACGTTTTCATGAGAGGGCCTCCGCGGGGATGGGTTCGGGCAGGTTCTCGCCGGCCAGGGCCTGGGTCAGGCGCGCGGGGACAGTCACCGCTGCTTCGAAGACGAGCTCGAGATCCAAGGCCTGCCCGGGCTCGGCAAGGAGGGCCGACCAGCCGACCGCGTCGCGCCTGGCCGTGACCACGGACCTTCCCTCCAGATCGGAGAGGCGCTGGGTCGAGAGCCGCGACCCCAGCTCCTGCATGCCGGCCCGGAAAACGGTGCGTCCCTTGTCCACGACGATGATGGGGTCCATCAGGCTTTCGAGGTCCCGCACCTGGTGGGTCGAGACGAGGAGGATTCTGTCCGGCCCGGTGAAGGAGGCGAGGGCCCGCCTGAGCTGCATCTTGGCCGGGATGTCGAGGCCGTTGGTGGGCTCGTCGAGGAGGATGAAACGGGCTCCCGAGGCCAGGGCCGCGGCGAGGGCGAATTTCTTGCGCTGCCCGTAGGACCAGGCCGAGATCCGCCGGTCGGCGGGGAGTTCGAAGTCGGCGCAGAGCTTCGCGAAGCCCTCGCGGTCGAAGGCCGGTCGGAAGACCGCAGTCCGCGATAGCCATTCGGGCAGGGTCATCGCGGGGGCCCGGGGATCCTCGGCGACGAAGGCGACCTCGGCGAGGTGGGCCGCCGATCTCTGACCGGGGCTCCGGCCGAAGACTTCGATGGAGCCCGAGCGCGGCAGCAGGGCCCCGGCGGCGAGTTTAAGGAGGCTGGTCTTGCCCGCCCCGTTGAGCCCGAGGAGGCCATAGCAGCCCCCGAGTTCCAGGCGGAGGTCCAAACCCGCGAAGAGGGGACGGTGGCCGTAGCCGAAGGTCACCTGGGAAAAGGTTACCATAGTTCCTCCATGGTGTATTAGTATACTAGTACAGTATAGCGATTTGAAACCAAGGTCAAGGGCAAAAAAAAGGGAGGCCGAAGCCTCCCCTCTGTGATTTCCGGGAAAAGGATCAGGTCGCCAAACCGGGTTCGGCTCCCTCTTTGAGCCGGAGATAATAGCCGGACAGGGCGGTGGCGAGGTAGGGAAGGACATACACGTAGCCGATCCCGAAGGTGATGATACCGAGGCAATGCCACCAGAAGAAGCTCAGATGGAGGACGAAGTACTCGCCCTCGTGACCCTTCATCAGGGCCATGGAGCGCTTGATCGCCTCGCGGCCGGAGATCCCGGGATTGTCGATCATGATGAACCAGGTCTGGGAGTAGCGAATGGCCGCCATGATGCCGGGCACGATGAGGAGGAGGGACCAGAGGATGACGAAGATCGCGATGAAGACATAGGCCACGAAGGCCTCGACGAACTGCTTGAAGCCGGAGAAGAGATCCGCGATCTCGGGGTCCTGCCGCTTGGCCAGGTTGAGGAAGAAGAGGGAGGCGCCCAGGGCCAGGGGACCGCCGACGATGAGGGGTCCGACGATGGCCAGGGCCGAGATGACATTGGCCGCGTAGGCGACAAGCAGGAGGAGGACGGCGGCGCCTAGATTGCCGCGGAGGCTTTCACGGGACGCTGACTTGAGTTCGCTTCGGTCGAAGGGCATCTCGAACCTCGCTTGGGGAAAGATGATCCCAGTATTCAAGCCGCGCGGCTCCTGTCAACACCGCTCGGCGCGTCGACGGGCGGAGCTGGGAATTCACCGACCCCTTTCGGGCTTCAGATGGCGGATTTGATGTAGGGCAGCTTCCCGATGTCGGCGTAGGTGGCGTACATCTGCTCGCGCCCGGTGAAGGTTAGGCGGCTACCCATCTTCGCGTACTTCGACCCGGGGATGGAGAGGCCCTGCATCAAGGAGCAGGCGACGCCCCGGGCCTTGTAGATGGCCTCGAGGTCCTCGGTGATGGTGACGCCCTCGTCCTTCACATAGATCATCCTGAGGTCGAAGGTGACGGGGAAGACCATCTCGACACCCGCGAAGGCGGGGTCGGTCGGCGGGGGCGGGGCTGCGGGCCTGGTAGGGTCGTCCATGGGGAAAGTTTGCCATGGCAGGGGCGGGGCCATCAAGGCGGGAGGGGAGGCTCAGCCCTCGGTGGCAGGTCCCTCCACGGCGAAGGAGATGGACTTGCGGTGGATGCCGTTGATCGAGAGGTTGACGAAGTAGATCCCGGCCTTGCGGAAGCTCACTCCGTTCAGGTTGAGGACCAGGTTCGAGGCGCCCATGAAGCTCTTGCGCACGCCGATGTCGAGGTGGCCCTTGAGCTCGGGGACATGGTCGCCGCCCTCGTCGTTCTTGATGCCGATGGCGAAGTCCTGGCGCCCGGTCTCGCCCTGGTCGAAAGCCAGTCTGACCGCGATGCAGAAGCTCGAGAGGTTCCTGGCCCAGTCACCGACACGGAGGGTGTCGAAGGTGCCGGTGACGCAGAGCTTGCCGGAGAAGTCCTCGGCGAAGTCGCAGAGGGTGAGTATTTGCACGTCCATGAGCCGAGCATAGCCCGGGAGGCGACCACCACGCCAGAGCGCGCGCGGCCCGGCCCGGCCTCCCTCTCACTTCCCTCCTGGCACGAGGACGAAGCCTTCCATGAGCCGCCTCGCGCTCCTCGACATGAGTGCCTTGGTCACGACCCAACCCTCTTCGCGGCGCTCGACTTCGGCGCCGACGGCCATGCGCCCGGAGGGATGGCCCAGGGTGAGGAGCTCGCCATTGACCCGGCTGCCCAGGGGGCGGGCGAGGCGGTGGGCGAGGGTGCCGGGCAGGGCCGCCGCCGCGGCCAGGGCGATGGCTACGGTGCCGGGCAGCGCGTGGTGGGCCTTGCCCATCGAGAGGGCCCGCGCGACGAGGTCGAGGTCCGCCCCTTCGACCTGGCCTCCCTCGCTCGTGGGGCTCGTTTGGGGCGGGGAGAGGAGGACGAGCTTGGGCGAATGGAGCCGCTTCGAGCTGGCTTCCTCGGGGCTCGAGGCCAGGCCCATGGCGACGGTCGCCCTTGCCCGGATCGCCTCGAGGCGGGCCAGGAGGGATGCGTCGAGGTTGAGCTCCCCGGGAAGCTCGATGCCGCGCAGTCCGAGGGCGGCCGCCTCTACGAGGACGCAGGGGATGCCGGCTACGAGGAGACTGAGCTCGAGCTCGCCGATCCCGGGCACCGCGAGGCGGTCGAGGGGCCTGCCGGTCGGGAAGAGGCGGCCCGATCCTCCTTCTTCCCCCTCTCCGCCCGTGCCGGCCGGATCGAGGAACTCGAGGCGGACCTCGGCGCCGGGAAAGGCGAGGCCGTCGAGGCGGAACTCGCCCTCCTCGAGGACCTCGCCGTCGCGGATAGGGACCCTGGCGAGGATCCTCGCGCCGATGTTGGCCTGCCAGATCCGCACGGTCGTATAACCTGTCCTCGCGGCGTCAGGAGCGAGGGGGACGAGGCCCGCGGCGATCGCGAAGGGACCCACCGCCCCGCTCAGGTTGCCGCAGTTCCCCGACCAGTCGACGATCGGCTTGTCGATGGAGACGGCGCCGAAGAGGTAGTCGACATCGCTGTCCGGGCGCGCCGAGGGCGAGATGAGCACGACCTTGCTCGTGCTGGAGGTCGCGCCTCCGAGGCCGTCCATCTGTGTACCGTAGGGATCGGGGCTGCCGAGGGCGCGGAGGAGAAGGGCGTCCCGAACCGCGGGATCGGAGGGAAGGTCGGAGGCGAGGAAGAAGAGGCCCTTGCTCGTGCCTCCCCTCATGTAAGTCGCCCGTATCCTCACTTGGGCCATGGATTCACTCCTTCGCGCCCGCGTCGGGGCGGCGGCTCGCGGCGAGGATTTCGTCGCGGATCAGGGGAAGGAGGCCGCCCGCCGCGTAGGCGCGCTCCTCCTCGGGGCCGTCGAGGCGACAGCGGAGGGGGACCTCGAGGCTCTCCCCCGAGGCACGGCGCATCGAGAGTCGGAGCCTCGCTCCCACTCCGGGGCGGCCGAGGATGTCGAAGGTCTCCGCACCCCGGAGTCCCAGGTCGTGCCGCGTCGTCCCCGCTTCGAATTCGAGGGGGAGGATCCCCATGCCGACGAGGTTGGAGCGATGGATCCGTTCGAAGCCCTCCGCGATCACCACGCGCACGCCGAGGAGACGGACGCCCTTCGCCGCCCAGTCGCGCGAGGATCCTGCTCCGTAATTTTTCCCTGCAATTATGACGAGTTCCTGGTTCCGGGCCGCCTGGGCCGCCCCTGCCTCGTAGAGTCCCATTACCCTCCCCTCGGGCTCGAGGAGGCTGAAGGGGCCTACCCGGCCGGGGACCATCTCGTTGCGGAGGCGGTTGTTCGCGAGGGTGGCGCGGACAGCGACGAGGTGGTCGCCGCGGCGAGTGCCGTAGGAATTGAAGTCCTCGGGCCGGACTCCCCGCGAAAGCAGCCACCTGCCGGCCGAACTCTCCGGGAGGATGGCCCCCGAGGGAGAGAGGTCGTCGGTGGTGACGTTGTCGCCGAGGACGGCGAGGGGCCGGAGCCCCCTCAGGGGCGAGGGGGCGGTGAGGGACTCATCCAGCCAGGGCGGGTTCCTGATGTAGGTGCTCGCCTCGTCCCAGGAATAGAGGGGCGGGACCTCGTCCGCGAGGCCCTCGCGCGGAGCCAGGGTGGGGGCCCGGGCGGCGAGAAAGTGCGAGGGGAAGTCGATGGCGGCCAAGACCGCCGCGATATCGGCCTCCGAGGGCCAGAGCTCGGCGAGACGGACGGGCTTGCCCTCGGGGTCGAAGGCCAGGGGATCGGCACAGGGATCGAGGGTGACTGTCCCCGCGAGGGAGAGGGCCACAACGAGGGCCGGGGAGGCCAGCCAGGCCTCGCTGACCCGTGGGTGGATGCGTCCGTTGAAGTTGCGGTTGCCCGAGAGGATCGCGGCGGCCCGGAGGTCCCGCGCGAGGATCTCCTCTTCGATCGCAGCCGACAGACCCCCCGACATGCCATTGCAGGTGGTGCAGCCCTGGCCGACGATCCCGAAGCCCAGCTCCTCGAGGGGGGCGAGGAGCCCAGCAGCGCTGAGGTAGCTCTCGACCGCGAGGGAGCCGGGGGCGAAGGAGGTCTTGATCCATGGTCGTTTCGTAAGGCCTCGTTCCCGAGCCCTTTTCGCGAGGAGGCCGGCGGCGACGAGGCTTCGGGGGTTGGAGGTGTTGGTGCAACTCGTGATGGCGGCGATGACCAGGGCCCCGTCTCCAGGAAGAAGCCATGTTCCGCCGGGGGGCGCCGATGTCCGGATCTCGGTCTTCCCCCTGTGACTGTCCCCGACCTGCCTGCCCAGGTCCTGGTGACTGTCCCCGTTCCGGTCCCCGAACTGCAGGTCGGAGTGACTGTCCCCGACTCGGTCCCCGAACCGCAGGTCGTGGTGGCTGTCCCCGTCCTGGTCCCCTAATCGCAGGTCGGAGTGACTGTCCCTGACCCGTTTGACCCCGACCCGTTTGCCCAGGTCGGAGAGGGGAAGGAGCTCGTGGGGCTGGGAGGGCCCGGCGACAACCCTGCCGGTCCTCGGGAGTTCGAAGACCAGGCGGCGGTCGTAGACGGCTTCGCCCAGGCATTCTGACCAGAGGCCCTGGGCCCGCGCATAGGCCTCGACCCGCGCCAGGCAGGCCGCGTTGCGTCCCGTCGCTCTGAGGAAGCGCAAAGTCTCCCCGTCGATGGCGAAGAGGGCGGCCGTTGCGCCGAATTCCGGGGCCATGTTGGAGACCGTCGCGCGATCGGGAAGGGAGAGGGAGGCGGCGCCCTCACCGCGGAACTCGACGATGGCTCCCACAACTCCTTCCGAGCGGAGGAAAGCGGTCAGGGCGAGGACGAGGTCGGTGGCCATGGCCCCCTCGGGCAGGCGGCCGCGGAGCTCGACTGTCACCAGTTCGGGCAGGCGCGTGAGGATGGGCCGGCCGAGCATCACGGATTCCGCTTCGATGCCGCCCACTCCCCAGCCGAGGACGCCGAGGGCGTTGATCATCGGCGTGTGGCTGTCGGTGCCAATGAGGGTATCGGGGAAGGCGAGGCCTTTCGACTCGGACACGACGGGCGAGAGGTACTCGAGATTGATCTGGTGGAGGATGCCCCGGCCCGGGGGAAGGCAGGCGAAATTCCCGAAGGCCCGTGAGGCCCAGTCGTGGAAGGCGAAGCGCTCGGCGTTCTTGTTCCGTTCGGCCTCGAGGTTGAGCTCGCGGCAACGCGGCACCGAACCGTCAGCCTCGACGCAGAGGGAGTGATCGACGACCATTTGGGTCGGCAGGGAGGGATTCACGCTTCGCGGATCGCCTCCTCCCGCGGCCACCGCCTCGCGGAGGCCGGCCAGATCTACGAGGGCGGGTGTACCGGTGAGATCCTGGAGGACGACCCGCCCGGGATGGAAGGGGAAGTCGATGTCATGGCGTCGCGCGATCAAGGCGTCCTGTATTTCGCCGAGTTCCCGGGCTCCAAGGGTAACTCCTGATCGTCTCTGGAGGTTTTCCATGAAGACCCGGGTCGCGAAGGGCAGGGAGACGAAGGCTGCAGCCCCGATGCTCTCCTGAATGGGGACGTAGGAGAGGGCGGTGCCTGGCAGTATCTTTCTTATCCGACTAGCCTCGCTTGAGTATCGCATTTATGCTTTATATAATCAAAAAAGGCTAAATTCAAGACCCATTAATGCGAATCGAGGAGGGCGCCCATGGACGGTAGCTTGATGACAGAGAAGGAAGTAGGCGAACAGCTCTCCGCCCTGAGCCCCCTCCAGGCCAGGGTAGCCCGCGACATCGTCGCCCTGGTGAGGCGCGATGGCCTGGCGGTCGGGGAGCGTCTCGTCGAGGCGAGGCTGGCCGGCATGATTGGGACCTCGCGCTCGCCCGTCACCGCGGCCCTGCACTTCCTGGCTGGGCTAGGCGTCCTGGCCCATGACCACAATCGTGGCCATTCCCTCGCCGTCGACGCCGAAAGCCTTGCCCCCCTCGCCGCCGCCCTCTCCCAGCGCTCCGAGGAGCCCCTCTACCTTCTTCTGGCCGAAGACCGACTGGGAGGAAGCCTCCCCGAGGAATGCTCCGAGTCGGAACTCATGCGACGCTACAATGTGGCTCGCGGTTCCCTCCGCGAGACCCTGGCCCGCCTCCACGACGAGGGCTGGGCCGAGCGTTCGGTCGGCACTGGCTGGCGCTTCCTCCCCCTCATCGACACGAGGGAGGCCTATGAGGAGAGCTATGCCTTCCGCTCCATCATCGAGCCGGCGGCCCTCCTACTCCCGAGCTTCCGCCTCGATCTCGAGGCTCTGCATGAGCTCCGCCTTCGCCAGACTTTCATCGTGGAGGGAGGTTGGCAGACCATGACTTCCTTTGAGCTCTTCGAAGCCAACCGCGAATTCCACGAAGGCCTGGCCGCCCTCTCGGGGAACCGTTTCATCCTCCAGTCCCTCCGCCGCATCGATGCCCAGCGCCGTCTCCAGGAGTACCGCCAAGCCCGCGACCGCGAGGCGAGGAAGGGACAGTCACACGAGCACCTGGCCATCCTCGAGGTCCTCGAGGCGGGGGACAAGGAGAAGGCCTCCGCCCTCCTCGCGACTCATCTCGAGGGGGCCCGGCGGTCCAAGGCGGCTGAAAAGGGAGGAGCGAGGGCTGAAAGCAATAGCTCAACCGTGATGTCGTGAAGGTTTCTGGTCGACATCGAGCATAGCTGCCTGGCGCTGCGGAGTCCCCAATCCCGGCGACTGTCCCCTTTGGCTCTTGCGAAACGATTTGCCGAAGGTGGTGATTCACCGCTCGTTCCGAGAGGTTCCGCTTTGATTCCTCAAAACTCGTCCTTCGCGCAAGCGAAGGGCCTTTCGTGCAGGCATCAATGATTTGCAGCTCTCTCCGTGCAGGCTCGAGTGGGAGGCTTGGGAAGTCCCTGCGCGTAGGTGCCGCCTGCCAGGGCGAAGACGAGGGCCAAGGCGACGAGGACACCGCCATACGAGAGGACCTGGGCGTCGAGGATCTTGCCGATGGCTGAGGTGCCTAGGGCCCCGGCGAGAAAGCCGGCGAGATTGAAGACTCCCATGCCCACTCCGGTCTTGTCTGGGGTGAGGGTCTGGGAGACAGAGTTGATGAGACCGGTCTGGAAAAATGTGACGCCGATATTGACGGCGACAAGGACGAGGGCGGGGCCGTAGGGCGCTAGACCGAGGGAAGTCGGAAGCAGGGCCAAGCCGCCTACGAGGAAGGCGAGCCCTATCAAAAGGACATGGCGATTGCCGCAGGCGTCGGCCAGCCTGCCGGCGAAGGGCCCGAAGAAGACACCGCTGATCGCTCCCGGAAAGAGGACGAGCCCGATGGTCGCGGAGGAAAGCCCCGCCTCTCGGCTCAGCAAGAGGGGGAGGACGAAGAAGACACCCATGAGGGAGGCGAAGAGAGCCAGGGAGGCGAAGACGCCCGCACGGAAGGGCTTGTTGGTAAGTAGGGCCGGCTCAATGAAGGGCTCCTTGGCGATATTGACTCGGATGACGAAGCCCGAAATCGAAATGAGGGCGACGGCGAGCCAAGGCCAGACAGGAAAGGTGAGATAGACCATGAGACCCCCGAGTCCAAGGGCCATGAGGAGGGCTCCTGCGAGGTCGACGCCTCCCGGTCTTCGTTCCTCATCGGGAAGCACTCGGCTGAGGAAGGGCAGGGCGGCGAAGGTGAGGAGGGGGATCAGGAAAAGGTAGGCCCATCCGAATCGGCCCGAGACGAAGCCCCCGATGACTGGCCCGAGACCGGCTGCGAAGGCCACGACCGAACCGATGGAGCCGAATAGGCGCCCTCGAACTTCGGGGGCGAAGTAGCGGGCGACGATGACCATGACGAGGGCGGGGAGGGAGGAACCGCCCATGCCCTGAATGGCCCTCGCCAGGAGGACGAGGGGGTAGGAGGCCTGGGCGAGAAAGCCGAGGAGGGAGCCCGAGGCGTAAATGAGGACACCGATGGAAAGCAGGCGTTTGATGCTGAATAGATCGGAGAGACGACCGAAAACCACGGTGCCGATGCCAAAAAAAACGATAAAGCTCGTCATCATCCAGCTGACGCCAGCGGGTGAGAGCTGGAACCGGCTCAAGATTGCAGGGGTGGAGACATTGAATACCGTCTCATTGAGGACGGAAAAGAAGATTAAGTAGAGAATCCAAGGGAGGGTTTTCCTGGCGTCGAGACTCTGCATCGTTGGAATATACGGAAAGCCGAGAGGCCCGGGGAAATTCCTGGGCCTTCGACTATCGCGGGGACAGTCACCGAACCATCGTGCGTCTGAGGTATCGATGGTGACAGTCACAGCTCCATTCGTAGGTGACCGTCAAGGTCAGGGAGCCCTGATTGCGGGGTTGCGGTGACAGTCACCGGTCTTCTGGTTTGCGGTGACAGTCAACGATCCTTCCTGAAGCGAGCCGGAAAACCGGGCGCGTATATAGGCCATGAGACGGCCCCGGCAACTCGTGGATGGTGCGTGGTACCACATCACCGCCCGAGTGAATCGTCGAGAGATGCTTTTCGATCACGCAGAGATCCGCGACCTCTTCCTAGTCTTCCTCGGAAGGGCCAAAAAGCGCTACCCTTTCCTGGTCGCCAACTTCTGCGTGATGGGGAATCACATTCACCTCCAGGTCCAGCCCGGCAAGGGTGCAAGTCTTTCCGCGATCATGCGGTGGCTCCTGGGCAATTTCGCGCGCGCGTACAACGGGAAGCGAGGGGTGTCCGGTCATTTTTGGGGCGACCGTTTTCATTCCCGCATACTCGATGGCATCCGCCAGTTCGCCATCGCCTTCGGCTATATCGACGAGAATCCCGTGAAGGCCGGGCTTGCGTCGCAGATATGGGAATGGCGCCATGGAGGGGCGTGGCATAGGCAGGCGATGGATCGGTCGATCCTCGAAGACGCTCCTCTCTGGCTTTCTCTTCTCGAAGGCATGCAAGCCCTGCCTCGGGCGATTCCGGAGACTATCTGAGGGGGGCGGCCGGAAAGGGCTATTCCCTCCTTCCCGCCCCCGGTAGCTTCTTGCCCCTTCCTGTCTCCGCCGTGTATCCTCCATCCGATGACTTCCAGCGACAGCCTGAAGGCCGGCGAGCGCCGGACCGCCACCATCCTCTTCGCGGACATGAAGGGCTTTACGAGCCTTTCGGAGCGCATGGACCCCGAGGAGATGGACTCTCTCATGACGAGGATCTTCGGGCTCTTCGAGGAGATCATCCGCGCCCAGGGGGGCATGGTGGAGAAGTACATCGGCGACGCCCTTGTCGCCGTCTTCGGCGTGCCCGAGCTCCACGAGGACGACGCCGCCCGTGCCATCACCTCGGCCCTCGAGTTTCTCTCGCGGATCCGCCGGGAGGTCGAGGGCGGGCCGAAGGGCCTCGAGCTCTCCTTCCGCACCGGCATCCACACGGGCCTCGTGACCACCGGCAAGCGAGGCGAGTACGACGTGGTGACGGGGCACGCGATGAGCGTGGCCCAGCGCCTCGAGGCCGCCTCTCCTCCCGACGCCGTCCTCGTCTCGGACGCGACGCGCGAGCGCTGCGTCGGCGATTTCGAATTCTCGGAGCCCATGGAGATCGTGGCCAAGGGCAAGACCGACATCATAAAGGCCTTCGTGGTGAAGGGGCCCGCGCTCGGCGAGCTCAACGACGAGGGGCCCTTCATCGGTCGGCGCGACGAGTTGGACGCCCTCCTCAAGGCCTACATGCGCAACCGCTACGACGAGGTCTCGGGCTTCTATCTCGTCGGCGAGGCGGGCATCGGGAAGACGCGGCTGGCCCAGGCCCTCGTCGACAAGATCCGCCTCTTTCCCGACTTCTCCACGCCCGTCCTCGCGGCCAAGGCCCAAAAGAATCGGCCCGGCTCCCTCGCCGTCATCGTGGACATCATTCTCGACTACCTCCTCCTTCCGCCGACCGCGGCGGAGGCCGAGATCGAGGCGGCCCTCGCCCGCATCGAGGGAGTGGACGAGGAGAGCCGCCTACTCTTCGCCAAGCTCTGTTGCGTGTCGGAGCGGGGCGAGGCCGACCCCCGTGCGGTCGCCGTCCTCTACAAGATTTTCACCACCTTGGTCGAACGCCACGCGAGCGACCTCTTTCCCCTCCTCGTCATCCTGGACAACGCGCCCTTCATGGACAAGCTCTCGCGCGCCTTCTTCGCCTATTGGTTCCGCAACGGGAGAATCAAGCCCTTCTTCGTGCTCACGGGCCGCGACTTTCCGCCCGAGCTCCGGAAGACCTTCCAGGGCCTCACCCAGCTTCGCCTCGAGCCCCTGCCCCCCGAGTCGGCGGCCGACCTCGCGAAGGCCTGGTGGCCCGACGCGGGCAAGGAGGCTTTGGGCAAGATCCTCGATGCCGGCATGGGGAATCCCCTCTTCGTGCGGGAGTACGCGATCTGGGCCCGCGGGCACCGGGACATCTCCATGCTGCCGGCGACGGTTCAGAACATCTTCCTCGCCACCCTCGAGCGCTATCCGCCCGCTCGCCGCGACCTGGCGAGGAAGCTCTCGGTCTTTTCGCACTCCTTCAGCGCCGACAACGCGCGCCGCGTCGAGGAGGCCACGGGAGGCGACCCCGCGGCGGTGGACGAGTCCCTCGAGGCCTTCGCCGCCGCCGGGCTCATCGTGCCCTCGGGGAAGGAAGGCTGGTCCTTCCGCGTCGACGTGCTCAAGAAGGCCCTCTACTCCTCCCTCCTCAATCACAACAAGCGGATCCTCCACGGCATCATCGCCGACATCCTCATAGGCCAGGCGCGGCCCAACCGCGCCCGTCTCATCGGCCACCTCATGCGGGCCGACCGGAACGCCGAGGCCGTCGACGTGATGAACAGGGATCCCAATAGAACTTATAATTATGAGTATCTTCCGTTGATCGAGGCCCTGTCCCGCAAGGCCGCGGGCGACGAGGACCTTCTCGTCCGCCTTCTCGTCGTCAAGGCGGCCCTCCTCTTCAACCGGGGCCGCATCGAGGAGTCCGAGGAGGTGCTGAAGCGCATCCTGCGCACGGCCGTCGCCAAGCGCTCGGACATCCTCATGGGCTATGCCTACCACCACATCTGCGCCTTCAACGCGATGTCCCACTCCTTCCAGAAGGCCCTCTTCACGGGCGAAAAGGCCCTCCACTACTACGGCCGCACCAAGGGCGGGGCTCCGGGCATGCAGGACATCATGCGCTACATGGCCCTCTCGCGCATCCAGCGCGCCGAGCTCGACGAGGCCCGTCTCCTCGTCGCGCGGAGCGAGGGCCTCGCGGCCTGCATGGACGAGGGTTGCTGGGACGACTCCTTCGGGGCCCGCGCCGAGTACCACCTCTACGCGGGGGACTACCATCGCGCCCTCTCCGTCGTCGAGGAAGGGCTCGCGGGCCTCGAGGTGGAAAGAGTGGCCGCGCGCTTCTTCGCCCTCGAGCTCAGAGTGCGCACGCTCTGGCAGCTCTGCGATTTCGAGGCCCTGATACCCGCCGCGCGCGAGCTCCTCTCCTTCGGCTTCCTCTCCGAGTCCCATCTCTCCCAGGCCAGCGCCATGCTCGGCCTGGCCTGCCACACGTCGGGCGACCGCGAGGGTGCCCGCGATTCCTTCGTGCAGGCGGAGATCTACGCCGGCCAGGTTCGCAACGACTTCGACAAGCTCGACGCCCTCCGGACCCTCTCCCTCTGCCGCTACCTGGCCGGCGAGGGGAGGAAGGCCGAGGAGACGGCCAACGAGGCCCTGGTCCTCGGGCTCCGCCACTCGGGGTTCTGGCCCACCTTCACCTTGCTGTTGATCATGGTCGAAGGAGCCTACGGACGCGGCAAGCTGGAACGGGCGCGCTTCTTCCTCGGCGAGGCCTCCTACCTCTTCACCACGGGATTCCTCCTTCCCGCCAAGGACCAGATCCTCTACTACTGGCTGGCCTCGCGTCTCCTCGATGACGGCGAGGCGGAGCGTCGGGTCGAGGTGGCCTGTCGTCTCCTCGAGGAGGAGAAGGCGAGGCTCGGCGAGCCCCGTCTCGTCGCGGCCTTCCTGGCCCAGCGCTCCTTCGGGAAAATCGACGAGGAGCTCGCGAAGTTGAGCGGGAGGGCGGCGTCATGAGCGGGACGGAGAGCGGCGGAGGGGATGCCGAGAGAGCCCTGGAACTCGCGAGGGCCCTCGATGCTGCGGCCGACTGGCTCGGAGGCGCCGACCCCGCGAGCGGCTGGGGCGGGGCTCGCCTTCCGCGCGAGTACCATGTCGGGGACTTCGCCCTGCCCTCGGCTTCTCCAGGCGAAGCAGGCGAATCGGGAATAGATCTCGAAGCGGATCGGGCGGCTGTTTCCGCCTGCGAGCTCTGCCGCCTCGGCGCAACGCGCCGCCGCGCGGCCTACGGCGAGGGCTCTCCCAGGCCCCTCGTCCTCGTGGTGGGCGAGGGACCGGGTGCCGAGGAGGACGCCCAGGGGCGACCCTTCGTGGGCCCCGCCGGCAAGCTCCTCGACCGCATGCTCCAGGCCGTCAACCTCTCGAGAGATACCAATTGCTACATCGCCAACATAGTGAAGTGCCGGCCGCCGAACAACCGGGACCCGGCGGGCGACGAGAAGGAGGCCTGCCTGCCCTGGCTCGAGCGGCAGATCGAGGCCCTCCGTCCCCTTGTCATCCTCGCCCTCGGGCGCGTCGCGGCCGCGACCCTCCTCGGGACGGAAGAGGGCATCGGGCGCCTCAGGGGCCGCTGGTTCGAAAGGCGGGGGATCCCCCTCATCGCCACCTACCACCCCAGCGCCCTCCTCCGCGACGAGGCCATGAAGCGGCCCGCCTGGGAGGATCTGAAGACCCTGCGCTATCGCCTCGACGACCTCCTCGCCGTTCCGGGGGATGGTGGCGCGGCGCGCGGAACCGACGGCGCCCCCGGCGTGAACTGACCGTGGCCGAGTATCTCGAGGTCGCCTTCAACATACCTCTCCCGGGCACCTTCACCTACTTCAACCACGCCGACAAGCCGGCCTCGATCGGCCAACGCGTCGCCGCCCCCTTCGGCCGCCGCGAGCTGACGGGCTTCGTGGTCGGGGAGGCGGCGACCTGCGCCCTGGATCCCGGGCTCGTAAAGCGCATAACGCGTCGAATCGACGAGGAGCCCCTCTTCGACGTCTCCACCGTCCTCCTCGCCCGCTGGATGGCGGGGATGTACTTCTCGGGCCTCGGCGAATGCCTCGCTGCCATGCTCCCCTCGGGCCGGCGCGAGACCGAGCCCCCGGCCCTCGATGTCGCGGAGCTCGAGATCGTCGACCACGCCCTCGCCCTCTCCGACGAGCAGCGGAGCTCCCTCGAACGCCTGACCTCCGCCCCCTCGGGCACCTGGTACCTCCACGGCCTCACGGGCTCGGGCAAGACCGAGGTCTTCCTCCAGGCCGCCGAAGCCACCCTGGCCGAAGGGCGCGGCGTCATCTACCTCGTGCCCGAGATCGCGCTGACCGGCCAGGTGATCGAGGCCGCGCGCCGCCGCTTCGGCGAGCGCTGCGCCCTCCTCCATTCGCGGCTCACGCCCTCGAACCGGCTCTCGGAATGGCGGCGCATCCTCCGCGGCGAGGCGCGCATCGTCATCGGGGCCCGGAGCGCCGTCTTCGCCCCCCTGCCGAGACTGGGCCTCGTCGTGATCGACGAGGAGCACGAGGGCTCCTACAAGGCCTCTAACGCCCCGCGTTGGCACGCCCGCCAGATCGCGATGAAGCGCTGCGCCCTCGAGGGAGCCCGCCTCGTGATGGGCAGCGCCACCCCCTCGGCCGAGGCCTGGCTCCTCATGGAGGAGGGCCGCGTCGAACGTCTCTCCCTCACGAGGCGCCTGGCCGGAGGCGCCCCCCCCGAGGTCGAGATCGTCGATCTCGGCGCCGAGAAGGGCGCGATCTCGCGGCGTCTGGTCGAGGCCGTGCGCGAGGCCCACGCCAAGGGAGGGCAGTCCATCCTCTTCCTGAACCGCCGAGGCTTCTCCCACTTCTTCCGCTGCCGGAGCTGCGGGGCCGAACTGCGCTGCAGGCACTGCTCGGTCTCCCTCACCTACCACAAGGAGCGCGGCGCCCTCGTCTGCCATTACTGCGGCTACCGCATAGCCCTGCCCCGCTCCTGCCCGGACTGCGGCTCCCTCGACCTGGCCTCCTCGGGCTTCGGCACCGAGCAGGTGGAGGAGGAGGCGGCTCGCCTCTTTCCCGACCTCCGGCTCGGTCGCCTCGACGCGGACTCCACCACGAAAAAGGGCGAGCTCGAGAAGGTCCTCGCCGATTTCCGCGAGGGCCGGATGGACGTCCTCCTCGGAACCCAGATGGTCGCCAAGGGTCTCAACTTCCCGCGCGTGAAGACGGTCGGTGTCGTCCTGGCCGACACCACCCTCAACCTCCCCGATTTCAGGGCCGCAGAAAGGGCCTTTTCCCTCGTCGTGCAGGTGGCGGGGAGGACGGGACGCTTCTCGCCCGACGGCCGCGTGATCCTCCAGACCTGGAGGCCCGACAGCCCCGTGATCCGCCACGCGGCCGCCCTCGACGTCCCCGGCTTCTACCGGGACGAGCTGGCCATCCGCCGCGAGCTCGGCTTCCCTCCCTTCACCCGCCTGATCCGCCTGGTCTTCAGGGCCAAGGAGGCGGCGCGGGCCCCCGAGGCGGCCGCCTCCCTGGCCGCCGTCCTCGCCCCCCTCCTCGAGGGTGGTGCCGAGATCCTCGGGCCCGCCGAGTGTCCTCTGGGCTATGTCGCCGGGACGGCCCGCTGGCAACTCATCCTGCGCGCCCCGGCCCTGGGAGGTATCCACAAGGCCCTGGCCCGCGGTCTCGGGAGCTGGCAGGCCCCTGCCGGCGTGCGCCTGGAAATCGACGTCGATCCCGTGTCCCTGATGTAGAATTGGGGGGCCGGGCGACTCGATCTTTTTTTCTCCTCTCCATATTGAAGCTCGGGCTCCCGGGGTGCTACCCTCAATCGCCTACGGCATCAAGGAGCTTCCATGGTCATCCTCACCCTCAATTGCGGCTCATCCTCGGTCAAGTACCAGGTCTACGACTGGGACACCAAGAACGTGCTGGCCACCGGCCTCGTCGAGCGCGTGACCCTCGGCAACTCCTCCATCTCGCACAAGCCCCGCGTCCACGCCCACCTCGCGGCCCAGGGCAAGATGCCCGAGACCCCGATGACCGAGTACGCCGCGAGCTACGAGTGCCCGACCCACACGACCGCCATCGAGCTCATCCTCAACACCATCACCCATCCCGAGCACGGTGTCATCGACGACATGAGCACCATCAAGGCCGTCGGTCACCGCATGGTCCACGGCGGCCCGACCTACGCCAAGTCGGCCCTCATCGACGAGGCCTTCCTCGAGACCTTCAAGTCCATCTCGGACCTGGCCCCCCTCCACAACCCCGCCAATCTCATGGGCGTCGAGGCGGCCCAGGCCGTCCTCCCGGGCGTGCCCCAGTGCGCGGTGATGGACACGGCCTGGCACCAGACCATGCCCGCCTTCGCCTACACCTATGCCGTGCCCAAGGAATGGGTCGAGAAGTACAACGTGCGGCGCTACGGATTCCACGGCACGAGCTTCCTCTACAACGCCAAGCGCGCCTCGGTCCTCCTCGGCAAGGATCCCAAGGAGACCAATCTCGTCATCTGCCACATCGGCAACGGCGCCTCGGTGAACGCGGTCAGGAAGGGCTGCTCCTACGACACCTCGATGGGACTCACGCCCCTCGAGGGCCTCGTGATGGGCACGCGCTCGGGCGACCTCGATCCCGGCATCATCTTCCACCTGATGCGCAGCTGCGGCATGAAGGCCTCCGAGGTCGAGAAGAAGCTCAACAAGGAGTCGGGGGTCCTCGGCATAACCGGGCGCTGGGCCGACCGCCGCGACATCGAGATGGCCGCCGAGAAGGGCGACGAGAACGCCCGCCTCTGCCAGGAGATCGAAGGCTACCGTATCAAGAAGTACATCGGCTCCTACATGGCGGCCCTCGGCCACCTCGACGCCCTGGTCTTCACCGCCGGCGTCGGCGAGATGGGCCCGATGATCCGGCGACTCTCGACCGCGGGCCTCGAGGAATTCGGCATCGAGATCGACCATATGAAGAACGAGCTGGCCAAGTGCCGCAACTGCGAGATCGACATCACCTCGGTGCGCTCGAGGACGAAGATCTTCGTGATCCCCACCGACGAGGAGCTCGTCATCACCGAGGACGCCTTCGCCCTCATCGACGGGAGCTACGACGTCCATACCAATTACAACTATATATTCCAGGATCCCGGCTACGTCAACAAGTCCCGCGCCGAGGGCCTCGTCCGCGATCTCGAGAAGAAGCCATACCTCAAAGAGTTGATAGCGCACGTTCCGTGAGTCCGGCGGGAGACGAATTTCACCGTATCCGGCGCCCTTCGGATTGACTCATGGAGCCCGGCCCATAAGACTTGGATCGGAAGTAGGAATTCCCTGACGGCGAGCCTGGCTCGAGCGCCGCAGGGGAACTCCGAACCAAGGGAGTCTACCGCATGAGAAAGCGCCTCGCCGTCCTGTTCCTGGCAGCCCTCGTCGTCTGTCCGTTGGCGGCCCAGACCGTCCGGGTCGGTCTCGAGCCCCTCCCTCCTCTCGTGAACGAGGATGGGACGGGACTCACGATCACCATGCTCAGGGAGATCGAGAAAGCCTCCAGTCTACGCTTCACCATCCAGATCATGCCCTACAACAGGGCGAAGAGCGAGCTGGCCGGGGGGAATCTGGACCTCATCGGGCACACTCCCTATGGGCTCGAGACCGCGGAATTCTACGCCTTCGCCCAGGAACTCGTCTGGAAGGAGGATCTGGCGACGGATTTCTACGCCCTCAAAAAGCCCTTCCTCGACAACCCTGAGAAGGGCAAGGTGGGCATCCCGAGGGGCAACAAGGAATTCGCGAGCGACCTGACCGGCATCGCCGTCGCGAATTTCTACGAAGAGGATCTCAGGAACCTCGTGCCCCTTCTCGTGGCGGGACGCATCGACGCGATCTGGTTCGAGCGGGGTTCGGTCATGACAACTATCAGGAAGTTGGGGGTCTCGGGCGTCCTGTACAGGCAAGCCCCCAAGGAGCTGATTCCCGCGGGCATCGCGGTCCGCAAGAACGCGGCGGGGGATCAGCTGAAGGCCAAGATCGAGGAAGCGCTCAAGAAGGTCGAGTTGGCGAAAATATTCGCCGACAATCGCCGCTTCCTCAAAATGCCCGATTCCGGAACGGTGGGGAACTGACCTCGGGGCGTCCTCGGCATCGCCGAGGACGCCCTCGCCCTCATCGAGGGCAGCTGCGACGCGCCTACCAAATACAGCGACATTTTCTAGGACCGCGGCTGCGCCGACAAGAACCGCCTTCGAGGTCCCGCGGGCGCGCGCACGCCTTGCGGACCCACGATAGACGAATTAGAATTCGTTCCCAGTGAAGACAGCACCCGTCGCCTTCGTCATCCTTGTCGTCGTTTCCGCCCTGATCTGCGTCTGGTACTCCGCCTACGCCCAACAAAGGCGCAGGATCCGGGGTGCCAGCGAGTTCTCCTTCTTTGCCATCACCGCCGCCATTTATACGCTGGGCTACGCTTTCGAACTCCAGGCGCACAGCATCGAGGCGATGCGTGTGATCGTGGCCTTCGAGGGTCTGGGCATGGGCTTCCTGCCCACCTTCTGGCTCCTGTTCTCCCTGAAATTCGCCTTGGATCGGGAACCCGGTCCTCGGTTCCGCGCCTTCCTTTTCATAGTACCCGCCCTCCTCATCCTCGCCATGTGGACCAACCAGTTCCACCATCTCTACTATCGCGAGACCTTCCTCGCGCCCGAGGTCGCCTGGCCGGCCTGGGGCAAGGTCGCCGGCCCCCTCTTCCTGGCCTGGAACGCCTGGAGTCAAGCCCTCCTCGTGGGCGGCCTCGCCGTCATCCTCCGGCGGGGCTTCAGGGTGAAGGGACGTGCCCGCCTTCAGTCCCTCCTGATCGCCGCGGCGATCACCATCCCCTGGCTCTCGGACCTCGCCTATATCATGGACCTGGTCCCCGCCGGCCTCGACCCCGTGCCCTTCGCCATCAGCCTCGCGGGGGCCTTCCTGGGCTTCTCCCTCTTCCGCTTCGGACTCCTCGAGCTCGTGCCCGCCGCGCGCGAGTCGGCCATCGAGGGCCTCCGGGACGGCTTTCTCGTCTTCGACCGCGAGGGGAACGTCGCCGACGCGAACGCCGCCGGCAGGGCCTACCTGGGGAAGGTGAGCGTCGGGGAACCTCTGTCGCCTGACCTCCCGGGGGCCGCGGAGATAGGCGATCTACTGCGCGAGGGTAGGGGGATCCGTTCTTTTTCCGCGCTCTCGGCCCTGGGAGAGGAACTGCGCCTCGAGGTCCATGCCGATCCCGTCTCCGACGCCAGGGGCAGGAGGACCGGAGTCTCGCTGGCGATCCGGGACGTGACCGAAACCGCGGCCCTCCTCAAGCGCCTCTCCGACCTCGCCTCCCTCGACCCCCTCACCGAGGTGCTCAACCGCCGGCGCTTCCACGAGCTCGCCCAGCGCGAGTTCGGGCTCGCTCTCCGCTCCTCGCGCGTGCTCGCCGTGATCATCCTCGACCTCGACCATTTCAAGACGGTCAACGACCTCCACGGTCATTCAGCCGGCGATGAAGTGCTCAGGACCGCCGCCCGGAGGCTCTCCGTCGGCCTGCGGGTCTCCGATCTCTTCGCGCGCTACGGCGGCGAGGAGTTCGCCGTCCTTCTTCCGGACACCCCCGTCGAAGGGGCCCTCCACGTCGCCGAGCGCATGCGGCTCGAGCTCACGGGCGAGGCGGTGCGCTTCGAGGGAAGGGACATTATCGTCACGGCGAGCTTCGGGGTCTTCGCCGGCACTCCGCGCAGCGCCGACTCGATCGAGACCTACCTGGCCAGGGCCGACGAGGCTCTCTACGTCGCCAAGGCCGAGGGCCGGAACGCCGTGCGCGCCTGGAAGGAAGGAGCCCTCGAGGCCCTCCGCGACGGCCACGTCACTGGATGCTGACCGGTCGCGCCTTCGCCTCCTTTATCAAGCCCGTCACCCTTGCTATACTGCGGCACCATGGATTTCCGCGAACTTGACGCTTGGCTGACCGCCCTCCTCGACCCGGCCTCCCTGGCCTCCATCGACGATTCCCTCAACGGAATCCAGGTGGCCCGCTCCGAGGGTGAGGTGACCAGGGTCGCCTTCGCGGTCGATGCCTCCTTGGAGACCATCAGGCGGGCGGCGGAAGCCGGCGCCCAGGTCCTCGTCGTGCATCACGGCCTCTTCTGGGGCGGCGCGGCGAGGATGGACGGGGCCCTTCGCGCGCGGGTCAAGCTCCTCCTCGATTCCGACCTCGCCCTCTGGGCCTGCCACCTTCCCCTCGATCGGCATCCCGAGGTCGGGAACAACGCCGTCCTGGCCTCGATGCTGGGCCTCGTCGACCTCGAACCCTTCGGCGTCTACCATGGAGTCGCCCTCGGACTGAAGGGCCGCTTTGCCGAGCCGATCACCCTCGAGGCCGCCATCGCGCGCGTCCTCCCCGACGGCTCGGCGCCCAACTGTCTCATTCCCGCCGGACCCGCCCTCGTGAAGACGGCGGGCCTCGCCTCGGGCGGGGCCGCCCTCGAGGCCTTCCAGGCGATCAATCAGGGTCTGGACCTCTACCTCACGGGCGAGACCAGCCACTCGATCTACTCGGCCATCGTCGAGTCCCGCACCACCTTCGTTGCGGCCGGACACTATCGCACCGAGGTGCACGGCGTGAAGGCCGTCGCCGCCCGCCTCTCCCGCGAGACCGGCCTCGAGACCCTCTTCATCGATCTCCCCACCGGCCTCTAGCCCGGGACGAACATCGCGGCGGCCGCGGCCGCCCCAAAAGGACACTGCATGCCGTCGAACGCGAAACGCCCCCTCCTACCCTTCGTCCTCACCGCCTTTCTCCTCGTCCTCGACCAGGTCACCAAGGCCCTCGTAGCGGCCCACATCCAGCTCGGCACCATCGGCTGGACGGCCTTCGGCGACTTCTTCTGGCTCGTGCGCCAGCAGAACACGGGCATCTCCTTCTCCATGGGCGCCGACCTCGCCGTCGAGATCCGCACCGTCCTCTTCATCGCCCTGCCCCTCGTCCTCGTCGCGGGTCTCCTCGTCTACTACTTCCGCTCCTCCGAGCCCACGACCTTCCAGCGCTGGACCATCGCCGGCATCGTGGCCGGGGGCCTCGGCAATCTCATCGACCGGATTTTCAGGCCCCTGGGCGTCGTCGACTTCCTCTCCTTCAAATTCTACGGTCTCTTCGGACTCGAGCGCTGGCCGACCTTCAACGTGGCCGACATGAGCACGGTGTGCTCGGTCATCCTCCTCGCCCTTTCCCTCCTCCTCGCGAAGGAGGGTGGGCGGAACGACAAATCGACGGGAACGAGGTGAAACATGGCTGGAATCACTGAGCGTCTGGCCGCCCTCGGCGTGGCCCTGCCCGAGGTTCTCCTGCCCGCCGAGGGCTCCGATCTCGGCCGCTGGGCCGTGGTCGCCTGCGACCAGTACTCCTCCGAACGGGACTACTGGGAGAGGGCGGCCGCCTTCGTGGGCGCCGCCCCCTCGACCCTCAACCTCATCTACCCCGAGTGCTACCTCGAGGACGCGGACAAGAAGGAGCGCGTCGCGCGCATCCAGGCCTCGATGCGCGACTACCTCGCCCGCGGCCTCCTCCGCTCGCCCGGGCCGGGCTTCGTCCTCGTCGAGCGCTTCACGCCCTACGAGAAGGAACCGCGCAAGGGCCTCATGATGGCCGTCGACCTCGAGAAATACGTCTACGGCAAGGACTCGAAGTCCCTCATCAGGCCGACCGAGGGCACCATCGTCGAGCGCCTTCCGCCTCGCATGGAGATCCGCCGCGGCGCCCCCCTCGAGCTGCCCCACATCATGCTCCTCGTCGACGACCCGCTCCGCAGGGTGATCGAACCCCTCTATGCGCAGCGGGAGCGCCTGAGCAAGTTATACGACTTCGATCTCATGCTGGGCTCGGGACGTGTCCGGGGCTGGCATGTGCGCGACGAGGCGAGCCTGTCCGCGATCGCCTCGGCCCTCGAGGCCCTGGCCGATCCCGCCGCCTTCAAGGCGCGGCACGGGAAGGACGAGGTCCTCCTCTTCGCGGTGGGCGACGGGAACCATTCCCTCGCGACGGCCAAGGCGATCTGGGAGGAGACGAAGAAGGGCATCCCCGCCGGGGACCCCCGCCTCGCGAGCCATCCCGCGCGCTTCGCCCTCGTGGAGCTCGTCAACCTCCACGACGAGGGCCTGCCCTTCCATCCCATCCACCGGGTCCTCTTCGGCGCCGACATCGACATGTTCCATGCGGCCCTGAATTCCCGGACCCTCACGCGCTCGGGCCAGCACGTCAACGCGCCCGCCGATGTCTATCCCCTCGTCGACGCCCCCGCCGAGGAGGGAGTCCACCGCATTGGCCTGGTCAGCGAGGACCGCAAGGCCTGCCTCTCCCTCCGCGACTCGCCCCACCGTCTCGGCGCGGGCACGATCCAGGACATCCTCGACGAGCTCCTGAAGCGCAATCCCAAGGTCGTGATCGACTACATCCACGGCACCGAGAGCTTCGAGGCCCTGTCGATGAAGAAGGGGAACCTCGGTTTCTACCTCCCGCCCATCGACAAGGGAAGCTTCTTCGGGACCGTGGTCCGCGACGGGGTGATGCCGCGCAAGACCTTCTCCATGGGCGAGGCCCCCGAGAAGCGCTTCTATGTGGAAGCCAGGCGGATCGTCGAGTAGACCTGCCCTCTAGATCACGATGTCGAAACGCGAGCCCCGGTCCCTGTCGTAGGCCAGGTTGCCCTGGTGCTGTGCCAGCATTGTGTCGATCAGGATCATGCCGAGGTGGTGGCCTTCGGCCCTCTGCTTCCGCGCGGCCGCGTAGTCGAAGCCCTTGCCGTTGTCCGAGAAGGCGAGGTGGAGGCGCCCCTCCTCCTCGCCGATCGTCACGTAGAGCCTGAGGACCGGCTCGTCGCACTCGGCGTGCTTGATGGCGTTGGTGACGAGTTCGCAGAGGATTAGGCCCAGGGTCGAGCAGGTCCTGGCAGGGGCCGTCGCCGGGTCGTCGTTGATCTCGAAGACGACGGGGCGGTCGCTCGGGGAAACAGTTACCAATTGTGACATCAAGTCACGGAGGTATTCCGAGACCTTCATGATCTCGGCGCCCTCCGCCTGGTAGGACAGCTTCTCGTACAGGACGCAGTAGCTGAAGACCCTGGCCTTCAGCTTGTCGAACTCCTCGCGCGAGCCCGTGTTCTGGCCGAGCTCGATGAGGGCTATGAGCTGGGACATGTGGTTCTTGACCCGGTGGTTGGTCTCGCGGACGATGGCCTCCTTCTCCGCTAGCTGGTCGTTGATCGCCTCCACCTTGAGGTGAAGCTCCTTGTTGAGGGACTGCACGTCGACCTTCGAGGCCATGAGGGACCGCCAGTTGACCAGGAGCTGCCATCCGAGGAGGAGGGTGAGGAGGGTGGCGGCCGTCAGTATGCCCACGCGCGCGTAGAAGTTCCGCGCCCAGCGCGTAAGAGTGTCCCTCTTGGAGAGGGCTACGCTCACTTCGAGTGAGAGGCCGGGGATGGTCCGGAAGGCGATGATCCTCTCCTCGCCGTCGATGGGCGAGACGCTCGTCTGCACGCCCTCGCGTCGCTCCTCCCAGCTCTTCTGCCCCGCGAGGACGAGGCCCATGCCCTCTTCATCGAAGGGCGCCCTGGTGAGGATGGTGCCGTCCTTCCTGGTCAGCATGATCGCCCCGTCCGGTTTGGGGCGGACCGCCTCGTAGAGCTCGTTGAGGAAGGGGAGCTCGATGGCGGCGAAGATGACGGCCATGCCCGCGTTGCGCGAGGTGAGGGGGTAGGAGACGGGGATGCCCCAGACTCCCGTCACCCGGCTCAACACCGGGGCCGCGATGAAGAAACCCCGGGTCGCGGGATCCTTCTGGGCCCTCACGTACTCCCGGTCGCCCACGTACGAGAGGGGCCTGGAGAGGTCCGTGGAAGGGATATAGAAGAGGCCGTCGTCCTTCGAGACGAGGCGGAGGTCGATCCTGAAGCGGGCCTGGCTGCGGAGATTGTCCACCAAGTGGAGGAAGCTCGCATCGGTCCGTGGATCGGCGGCGGGATTGTCGACGAGCCAGACGTCCATCAGTTTGAGATAGATCTTCACTTCCCGCAAAAGGCTTCCGGTCTGTTCGGCCACGAGCTGGCTCATCCGGAGGGCGTCCTCCTCCGCCTTGCCGAGGGCCAGGCGCCGCTCGTTGAGGCTGTCGGCCAGGCCGACGATCCAGATCAGGACGAGGACGGCGAGGATGAAGGCGATGAGGACGGGGAAGCTCCGCCTTCCGTCGCCCTCGCGCTTCGATGCCATCCTTCCTCCCTCGTGCCGGATTCGAGCTCCCTGGAATCGGTCGCGGAGCCTCGACCGAGTGGCTCGCCCGAAGCTCTTGACTTAGTATAAGATGGTGGGACTTTGGCTCAAAGGCCGACCTTCTCGGTCGTCTATGAGCTTACTACGATTTTGCTGAATGAAACATAGTATCGCCGGCCGAACTTGACATTTCGTGCTTTTTTGATACTATTCCCTCGCCCTTCCGGGGCACGGCCCCCGAAAACGACGACCTCTGGAGGTTCCCGCCATGCTCATCCTGCTCGCCGACGCCTTCGCGCCCGACCTTCCCGGGCGGCTCGCCTCCTACGGGGAGGTGACCGCCGATCCGGGCCGGCTCGCCGAGGCCGAGGTGGTGATCGTCCGATCCAAGACCAAGGTCGACAAGGCGATGATGGACAGGGCCCCGAAGCTCAAGTACATCATCCGCGGCGGGGTGGGCGTCGATACCATCGACGTCGACTACGCGAAGCAGAAGGGCATCGACGTGGACAACACGCCCGAGGCCTCGAGCCTCGCCGTCGCCGAACTCGCCTTCGCCCTCATGATCTCGATGCCCTGCCACCTCGCCGAGGCCGACGCCTCGATGAAGCAGGGCAAGTGGCTGAAGAAGGAACTCGAGCGCACCGAGCTCGGCGGCAAGACCCTCGGTCTCGTGGGCATCGGCCGCATCGCCCGCATGCTCGCCGCCCGCGCCCAGGCCTTCGGCATGAAGACCATCGCCTACGACAAGTTCGTTGCCGAGTGCGGCGACGGGATCGACATGACGAGCCTCGACAAGCTCCTGGCCCAATCCGATTTCATCTCCCTCCACGTACCCCTCACGCCCGAGACCAAGGGCATGATCGACGCCAAGGCGATCGCCAAGATGAAGAAGGGCGCCTACATCGTCAACACCTGCCGCGGCCAGGTGGTCGTGGAGGAGGATCTCGTGGCCGCCCTCAACGACGGCAGGCTGGGCGGCTACGCCGCCGACGTCTTCCTGAAGGAGCCGCCGGAGGGCTCGCCCCTCCTCACCGCGCCTCGTGTCGTCCTCAGCCCCCACCTCGGCGCCTCGACCGAGGAGAACCTCGCCCGGCTCGGCGACTCCATCGTCGCCCGACTCGCGAAGTACACGAATAAATAGGAGCAATTACGATGAATCGCGTCATCAACTTCAGCGCCGGTCCCGCAGCCATCCCCCTCCAGGTCCTCGAGCAGGCCCGCGACGAGATGCTGGACTGGCGGGGTACCGGCTGTTCGGTCATGGAGGTCTCGCACCGGGGCAAGGAATACGACGCCCTCCACCACGAGACGATGGACCTTTTCCGCGAGATCGCCGGCATGGGCAAGGAGTGGAACGTCCTGTTCACCACCGGCGGCGCCTCGACCCAGTTCCTCATGCTGCCGATGAACTATCTCGGCGAGGGGAAGGAAGCCGACTACATCGTCACGGGGAACTGGTCCAAGGCGGCGGTCAAGGAAGCCAAGCCCTTCGGCAAGATCACCCACCCGGCGAACATGGAGCTGCCCGGCGAGGTCTTCAAGGCCATCCCCGCGCAGGGCGACCTCAAGTTCAATCCCAATGCCGAATATGTGCATTACACGAGCAACAACACGGTCTGCGGGACCGAGTGGTCCTATGTCCCCGACACCAAGGGCAAGCCCCTCGTCGCCGACATGTCGAGCGACATCTTCTCCCGTCCGATGGACTTCGGCCGCCACTCGATGGTCTACGCCGGGGCCCAGAAGAATCTCGGCCCCTCGGGCGTGACCGTGGTCGCCATCAAGGACGACTTCCTCGCCCGGGCCAAGGACGATCTTCCCACGATGATGTCCTACAAGGTGTTCAAGGACAAGGAGTCCATGTTCAACACCCCGCCCTGCTTCTCGATCTACATCCTCAATCTCGTGCTCCAGTGGCTGAAGAAGAACGGGGGCCTCGTCGAGATGGGCAGGACCAACGACGCCAAGCAGAAGCTCCTCTATTCGGCCATCGACGGCTCGGGCGGCTTCTATACCGGCCTCGCCGAGAAGGAGGCGCGCTCCTGGATGAACGTCGACTTCAAGCTGCCGACCCCCGAGCTCGACGACGCCTTCGTGAAGGCCGCCAAGGCCGCCGGCATCGTGCAGACCAAGGGCTACCGCACCATGGGCGGCATCCGTCTCTCTGCCTACAACGCCGTGACCCTCGAGGCGGTGAGGACGACGGTCCAGTTCATGGAGGAATTCCGCAGGAAGAACGGCTAGGCCGGCTTGCGGCCTCGGGCTGGGAAAGGCGACGCCCGAAGGGGCGCCGCCTTTTTTTGTGGCATCCCGGGCCCGATGGATCTATCATCGAAGGGGGAGGCACCGGGGACCGCATGCAACTCGACTACCGGACGATCTTCGTGATGGCCTGTCTCATACTGGTCGCCTACTGCCTCTTTCCCGTCTTCATCTTCGGCGGCAAGGGGCCGGCCCCGCGCTATCTCCGGCTCTGGTCTCTCTCCTTCCCCTCCCTCCTCGCCGGGTCCCTCTTCATGGTCCTGAGGGGGGTCATCCCGCCCACGGTCTCCATCCTCGGCAGCAATCTCGCCCTCCTCCTCGGCAACGCCTTCATCCTGGCCGGCCTGCGAACCTATGCCGGCAGGTCCCAACGCTGGCATTTCCCTATCCTCGTGATAGGCGGGGTCCTCCTCGCGGACCTCTGGCTCACCCTCGTCTCCCCTTCGACCGAGGGCCGCGTCATCGTCTTCGCCCTCGTGTCCTGCGTCTATTTCGCCCTCGCGGCCCGCGTCGCCCTCTCGCTCTCCACGATGGTCCTGGGCGTCGTGCCCGCGGTCACGGCGGGCTTCCTTTTCCTCCTCGCCCTGCTCAATGCCGCGCGGGTCGTCCTCGCCCTCCTCTTCGGCGTCCCCGAGGATCTCCTCTCGGCCAAGGGCTGGGATTCGATGATCCAGCTCCTCACCACCTCCGGGGTGGCGGGCCTCGGTTTGGCCTTCCTCGCCCTGCACGCGTCCCGGCTCAACGGGGAGCTGGCCGCCTCGGTCCGCGACCGCGAGCTCCTCTACCGCGAGATGGCCCACCGGACCAAGAACGATCTCGCCCTGGTCGACAGTCTCATCGCCCTCGAGATGGACGAGGTCGCCGACAAGGGCCTCGGCGCGCGGCTCGAGGCGCTCCGCGAACGTCTCCGCTGCATCGCCGCGGCCCACGACAACCTGGCCAGGACCGAGGATCCGGGCAGGCTGCGCCTCGATGTCTATCTCGACGTGCTGCGCAAGGCCCTCGACACGGGCGGTCGCGCGCGCTTTGTCTGCGAGTTCGAGTCGGTCGAGGTGCCCTCGGTCCTGGCCCTGCCCCTGGGGCTGGCGATGAACGAGCTCGTGACCAACTCGCTCAAGCACGCCTATCCGGGGAAGAGCGGGGGCCTCGTGGAGATCTCGCTGAAGAAGAAGGCGGGCGGGTTCGTCGAGCTCCGCGTCCGCGACGAGGGCCCCGGCACGATCTGGCCCCCGTCGAAGGAGGGACTCGGCTCCCTCATCCTCGAGGGCATGGTCAAGAAGCTGCGCGGCAGGCTCACTCTCGAGCCCGGACCGGGAGCGAGCTGGCTCCTCGAATTTCCCGCGGGGGCCGGCTCTTAGAGGGCAGCGAGGAGGCCCGCGACCCTTTCCCTGAGGGCGGCCATGTCCTTCCGCGTCTTCTGGACGAAGGCGTTGGTCTCGGGCCTGCCCACCACCGCCTCCATCTCCGCCCGATCGCGGAAGGTGGCGCGACGGAAGCGGTTGTCGTGGTCCTTCTTCCGGGAACGATAGACCTCCTCCTCGACCCTCAGCGTCAGCCTCTCGAAGTCGGCGGCGAAGGCGACGAGCTCCCCGCGTTCCAGGGCCCCGGGCTCCTTGTCGGCGAGCCAGGCCAGGACGGCCCAGGCGTGGCGGGCCTTGTCGAGTGGATAGTCGGCGGCCAGGGCGGCATAGGCCTCGTGCATCTCGTTCCAGCCCGTCATCCTTCCCTCGCGGGCGGCCTCGAGGAGGCCGGCGATCCGCGAGGCGGGCGCGAGCTGCCCGCCGAGGTTGTCCCAGTCCGCTTCGCGGACCGGCGAGGCGAGGCGATCGCGGAGCTTCTCGAAACTCCGGCCCTCCTCGGTCGCGAGGGTGCCGAGGGCGTACCAGAGCAGGATCTCGCGATAGGCCTTCCAGGCCCTGGCGGGTTTGACGATGACGACGGATCGCGAGGAATTCTCGATGCCCTCCGCCTCGATCTCCGAGGGGACGGCCGCGCGGGGGTCGCGGAGGGCGGCGGCGCCGAGCCTCCGGGCCTCCCCGGCGGCGAGGCCCTCCCTCGCCTCGAGGCGCGCGAGCGCGGCGCCTGTCCACTCCTCGAGGAGGCCCAGGGCGGCGACGCACTCCTCGGCAGTGTCGGGCGCGAAGGGGGACTGCTCGAGGAGGAGCTTCCTCTCGACCCTCCTGTCGCGCGAGACGAACTTGGCCTCGTTCCGCATCAGGGCGTAGAGGTTGTGGGTCCACCAGTAGGCGGGCACCAGCACGAGGCGGTCGCGGGCCGTGTCGTCGTCCACGAGGCAGAAGGGGAGGGGGAGGTCGAGCTCGTTGCGGTAGCTGCCCTTCGCGAGGAGGCAGTAGGAGGCGAAGCGCGAGGAGTGCTTGACCGATGTGGAGAGCCCGGGCCAGAAGCCGCGTCCCGCCTCGATCTCGCCGTCGTTGGCGCGGGAATTGTGGTTGGAGCCGATGGTCGCGCCGGCGGCCATGTTGGACTGGCCGCGCACGAGGCTGGCGATGAGGAAACTCGTGTTGTGGTGCTGCTCGTGGGCGGGGAAGATGAGATTGTTGAGGATCTCGCAGCAGGAGACCGTCGAGTTCTCGCCGAGGACGGAGTGGATGAGGCGGGCCCCGTACTTGAGGGCCGAGTTGTCGCACATGACGAAGCGCACGGCCTTGCAGCCGTAGAAGACGCGGCAGCCGTAGCCCACGATCCCGTTGACCAGTTCGACGCCCTCGCCGATCTGGGTGCGCGCCTCGTCGCTCGAGCGGATGGTGAGGTTCTTGAGCTTGTTGGTGCCCTTGATGTAGGCGCAGTCGCCGATCGCCACGTCCTTCATGATGCCGTTGGACTTGAGGACCGAGTGGTTCCCGATGACGCCGTAGCGGCCCCGCCTCGGGTCCGAGAGGGCGTCGGTCATGCGCCGGAAGGCCGCCATGAGGGCCGCGTCGCCGCGGTGCCGGGCCCAGAGGTAGGCGTCGGCGGTGAGCATGCCGTCGAAGGGGAGGATGGACCTTCCGCCCGCCTCGTTCATCACGTCCAGCTCGATCCGCACGTCCTCGCCCTCGCCCTCCTTGAGGATGCCGTTGCCGAATTTGGCGTGGTTGGAGCATTCGAGCTCGTCGTTGTTGATGAGGATGCAGCCGTCGCCGACGATGTAGTGCGCGATGTAGGCGCAGTCCAGGATGGCGCAGTCGTCGCCGATGTCGCAGGAGAAGAGGCGGGAGTCGTAGAGTCCCACGGGCACCCTGGTGTCGTGGTGCTCGAGGACGGCGCGAGCCAGCCTGCCTATACGGACGAGGCCGGCGAAGGCGCAGTTCTTCACGAGGGCCGGGTCGAAGGGGTCGGCGACGAGGACATTGCTCCAATCGGGGCAGGTGTTTTCGTTCTTGACGAGGGCCTCTATCTCGTGGGGCCTGAGGCGGCGAAAGGAGGCCGGGTCCTTGCCGAGGGCCTGGAGCTGCTCGTTGCGGATGCGGTGCTCGTCCTCCCCGGGGCGGAGGTACTGGGGAGGCACGAAACCGGAGCCGATGTCGCTCTCGTCGAGGAGCCGGATGTCGTTCATGGTGCGTGAAGCCTAGCCTTGGGCCGGGCGTCGCGCAAGCGGGGACGGTCGGCCGGGGCCCCGCCGGAAGAGGCCCCGCTTGACAAAGATCGGGCCTTTGGGGGATGGTACGCCATGAAATTTCCCGCCTTCGCCATCGACGAGCGCCTCCTTTCCGACGCGGAAAAGGAAGCCTTCATCGTGTTCGGGCACTTGATCGAGGCCACCTCGGCCAAGGAACTCGCGGCGAAGGCGATCTCCTTTTCGGACATCCTCGGGAACCCGGGGGAATTCCGCCCCTACGCCGTCGGGAGCCAGGGCGAGCGCCTGGCCCGCATCGACCACCTGCTCAAGGTCTTCCGCGAGAACACCGAGCTCCTCGTGCACAAGACCTGGGTCGAAAAGAGCGACGACAAGCGCAAGGAGCGGCTCATCGAGGAGCTCGGCGCCTTCGAGCGGGAATTCCGCGAGGGCGCGATCCGCCCCTCCTTCCGCCGTTTCGTCCTCCTCTGCCACTCCATCGCCCACCTCCTCTTCGGCGCCCAGAGCCGGGCCGACGACTTCCTGGTCTACACCTTCCGCATCGATCCCAAGCTGGGCCTCTTCTTCTGGTACGTCGGCGAGCTCGAGGACCAGGTACACGGAGACTCCGGGACCGACGAGCTCCTCACCATGGAGACCCTCGTCGGCATGTACGTCCTCTCCAGTTTCTGACCCCCGGCCCGGCGCCGCGACGCGGCGTCCCCGACCTCCCCCCCCTCCCCCTTTAACAATCTTTACTGAAACCATCCCCTTCCTGCTTGTTATAGTTGGTATATGACAGCGCGAACGCTTGCGGTCCTTCTGTCCCTCACCGCCCTCTCCGGCCTGATGGCCGACGGGCCGGGACCCTCCGCACCGCCACCCCTCCCTCCGACATCCACCGACCCGGGAAGCCCCGGTCTCCCCTCCGGGAGCCAGGGGGCGGGTCCTTCAGCGGCGGCCACCTCCGCTCCGGCCCGGGTCATAACCCTGGCCCAGGCCCTGGATGCCGCCCTCGGCAACGACGATGTCCAGATCCTCGAGGCCAACCTCGCGGCGGCCCGGGCCCAGCACGCGCTCAATCTGAGCAGGAACGAGCCCACACTCGCGGCCTCCGGCGCCTGGGGGGCCACCGATGGCTTCAATGACCAGACTCTGGCCAAGTCCGCCGGAGCCTCCGGGGTGGGCTTGGGCCAGTCCCTGCAGGGTTCCCTTTCCTTCGTCGACGGCCAGTCGAGCTCCCAGAATTCGGGCACCCGGCTCGGGCTCAGCGCCACCCAGAACCTCCCCGTGAGTCCTCAGGACCAGACCTCCTCGACGGGCAAGACCATCTCCGTGGCGGTGCCCCCGACCACCTCGATAGCCTTCACGCTGAGCCAGGCCGTCTGGGACGGCTATCCGGGCGGCCAGGCCAAGGCGACGGTCGACAAGAGCCTTCTCGCGCTGAAGGGCAAGGAGCTCGCCGCGAGGCAGGCCCGCTCGGCCGCGGCCGCCAAGGTGAAGCAGGCCTACGTCACCGCCCTCACCGCCCAGAGAACCCTGGCGCTCCGGCTCTCGATCCAGGACAAGCAGGACGCGATCCAGAAGCAGATCGAGGCCACCTACGCCTTGAAGCAGGCCAGCCTGATCGATCTCGAGACGGCGAGGATCAATGCGGCCACGGCCGCCCTCGATGTCGAGACGAGCCGCCACGACTGGGCCCTCGCGAGCCAGCGCCTGGCCAACCTGATGGGGTTGGCCCCCGACACGACCTTCGCCGTCGCCGAGATCGATTCGCCTTCCCTTCCCGCCGCCAGCCTCGACGAGGCCCTGGCCGCCGGGCTCGCGGCGCGCGTCGATGTGGCCCAGGCCGACCTCGCCGCCCGATCCTCCGACATCGACGCGGTCCTCGCCGCGGGCTCGGGCCAGCCCACGCTCACGGCCACCGGGGGCCTGGCGGCCGCCCTCAAGTGGGACACGAGCGTCTCGGCCGGGGAGTCCGCGAGCCTCGGCCTCAGGATCTCCCTGCCCCTCCTCGACGCGGGCGCCGCCCAGGCCCAGCTCTCCGCGGCCCAGGGCGCCGCGGCCGCCTCCCGGGCCCAGGCGGTCCAGCTCCGCAAGAGCATCGCGGCGGATATCCGCGACGCCTGGTGGACGGTCGATCTCCAGAGCCGCCGCGTGGATCTCGCCCGCCGTTCGGCCGACCTCGCCCAGTCACAGCTCGCGCTCGTGAAGGCGCAGAACAGCTTCGGAACCGCGACGACCCAGGACCTCCTGACCGCCTCGGTCAACTCGGCCAATGCCGAAGCCACCTGGCTCGCCGCGCGGGGGACCTGGCTCCTCGCCGTGCTCGCCCTCGAGACGGCCATGGGCCGCTAGGAGTCATCGAATGAAAACAAGTACCAATTGGACTAAAAATGCCGGGGGCGCCCTCGTCCTGTCCCTCTCCCTCCTCCTCGCCCTGTCCTGCGCCCGCGCCTCCGGCGCGGCTCCCCAGGCCGGGGGGCAGGGGGCCGCCTATCAGGGACAGGCCGCGGCCCCGGGCGCCGGCGGCTCGGGCCCCGGCGCGCAAGGTGCCACGCAGGGTGGCGCCCAGGGCGGCGCGCAATACCGCAGTCAGGGCGGCCAGGGCGGCCAGGGCGGCCAGAGCGGTGGCCAGGGGAGCGCCGCCCAGGGCGGACAGGGCTTCGGCGGACGCAGGGCCGCGGCCATCGCCGTGCAGGCCTCCATCGTGCCGGCCGGCATCCTCTCTGCCGACCGCGACACCGCCGGAATCGTCACCCCCGTGGTGCAGAGCCAGATCGCCGCGCCGGTGTCGGGCATCGTCGCCCGCCTCCTCAAGCAGGCAGGCGACTGGGTGAAGGCGGGAACCCCCGTGGTCCAGCTCGACGACTCCCTCCTCAAGATCACCCTCGCGAACGCCGAGGCCGCCGTGCAGACCGCCCAGTTCAACCTCGACGCGGTGAAGGACTCGACCAACCAGTCCCTTCCGCGCCTCGAGTTCCAGGTCCAGTCAGCCCAGTCCACGCGGGATTCGGCCAAGCGGGTCTACGACTCGCAGAAGGCCCTCTTCGACCTCGGGGGAATCGCGGCCTCCCAACTGGACACCTCCGCGGCCCAGCTGGCCACCGCCGAGGCCGCCCTCGAGAGCGCGAAGCTGGCCCTCGACCAGGCGAAGCAGGGCGTCGCCACCACCTCCTCCCAGAACGTCGACGTGCTGAAGGTGGCCCTTCTCACCGCCCAGAACAATCTCCAGCAGGCCCGCTACAATCTGGACAACGCCGTGGTCAAGGCTCCCTTCGACGGGCAGATCATGTCGATGGCCGCCGCGCCCGGCATGTTCCTCGGCCAGAACGCCACCGCCTTCCAGCTGGTGAGCGTGGAGAAGCAGGTCTCCTTCGCCATCTCCCCCGCCGACGCCCGGGCCGTGAGGCAGGGCATGGTCCTTTCCTTCGAGGCCTCGGGGCAGGCCTGGCCCGTCACGGTCAAGCTCTCTCCCTCGAACCCGGTCAACAGTGTCATTCCCCTCACCGCCACCTTCCCGCGCGGGCTCGACATGCCCCTCGGCAGCGTGGGCAACGTGAGCTATCTCGTCGATCTCGGCCAGGGCACCATCCTCCCCCTCACCTCCCTGTCCAGTCTCGAGAACCAGAACTATGTCTTCGCCATCGTCGACGGCAAGGTGAAGACCGAGAATGTCTCGATCATCGCCGAATCGGGGATCCTCGCCGCGGTCAGCGGCGTCCAACCCGGGGAGGTCATCATCGTCAGTCCTCCGCCCGGCCTGATGACGGGGGTCTCGGTGCAGTCCACCATGGTGCCCCTCCCGACCACCGGCAACTGGCGGCCCCTCGGGACGGCCCAGGCGGTCCGGAGCGCTGCCCCCCTCGGAACGGCCCCGGTCGCCCCGACCGCGGCCTCGTCGAGGACCCAGGGCGGCGCCTCGCCCCAGGCCGGGCAGACAGGCCAGGCCGCCCAGGGCTCGGGGCAGTGGAACGGCCAGAGGACGGGGACGGGGGGCGGGCAGTACTCGGGCAGACGCTCCGGACAGCCGGGAGCTGCGGCTCCCGCGGGAGCTGCGGCTCCCGCCGGAACCGCCGCCTCGACCCCGGCCGCCGCGGGGCCGACTAATGTCGGAACGAATCCTGCCGGTACGACAGGAGGGAGCGCAAAACCATGAGCGCGTTACGCGACTTCGAGGCCCAGGTCTTCAACAGGATCAATCCTGCCGTCAAGTTCTCCGTCACCCGCTACGTGCTAGCGATCGGGATCTTCGTGGCCATCGTCGCCTTCGGCCTCGTCAGCGCGACCGGCCTCGGCGTCGACCTTCTGCCGGCGGTCAACATCCCTTCGGTCAACATCAGCACCTCGTATCCGGGCGCCAGCCCCAGCGTCGTCGACCAGCAGATATCGCAATTGATAGAGAACCAGGTCTCGACCCTCGGCAACATCACGGACATAAACACCACGAGTTCCACGGGTCAGAGCCGGGTCAATGTCTCCTTCGACCCCTCGGCCGACAGGAACGCCGCCGTCAATCAGGTGGCCGCCCTCGTGGCCGCCGTGTCGCGGCGCCTCCCGAGCGGCGTGAATCCTCCCTCGATCCAGACCTTCGACCCCAACTCGCAGCCCGTGGCCCAGTTCGGCATCAGCGCCGGGGCGGCACCCCTCCGCGATGTCGCCGACTGGGTCCAGAACAACCTCGCGCCCTCGCTCGAGCGGGTGCCGGGCGTGGCGAACGTCTCGGTGGACGGCGCTCCCGCGCGCCAGTTCAAGGTCCTCCTCGATCCGAGCAAGCTGCGCTATTACAATCTCTCACCACAGCAGGTCGTCACCGCGATCACCACGTCCTCGGTCAACCAGCCCATCGGCACCATCACGACCCAGGGCAACTCGGTGAACTTCTCGACGCAGAACATGCCCACCGGGCTCGACATGATCCGTCGCACTCTCGTCGATTCCGCCCGCGGCATCGCGGTGGGCGACCTCGGCGCGGTGAGGGACGCGACGGTGAGCTCCAACTTCGCCCGCGTCAACGGCGTCCCCTCCGTCGTGGTGTCGATCCAGCGCAACTCGGATTCCAACTCCATCGCCGTGGTGGACGGGGTGAGGGCCCTGATGGCCAAGACGACCCTGCCCGCAGGCTACGTCCTCACCTGGACCAACGACACGACTGGGCCCATCCGCGCCTCGGTGAACTCCACCTGGAGCGAACTCGTCTCGACCCTCGTGGTCGTGGCCCTCATCGTCCTCCTCTTCCTCGGCAAGCCGAACACGGCCTTCTCCGTCATCCTCGCCATCCCGATCGCGATCTCCGCCTCGCCCGTCCTCTACCGGCTCGCGGGCTTCAGCTTCAACCTCGTCTCCCTCCTCGCGATGGTAATCGCCATCGGCGTCGTTGTCGACGACTCGATCGTCGTCGCGGAAAACGTCGAGCGCTACCGCAAGATGGGCTTCGGGCTCAAGGAGGCGGTGCTGAAGGGCGCGAGCGAGGTCTTCAGCGCCGTCGTGGCGGCCTCCCTCTCCCTCCTCTCGGTCCTCCTGCCGGTGAGCTTCATCGGCGGCTTCGTGGGCCGCTACCTCCAGCAGTTCTCCCTCGGGCTCGCGGCCGCGGTCGCCTTCTCCCTCCTCGAGGCGGTGCTCTTCCTGACCGTGCGCCTGGCCTACACCCCCGAGGGGCGCGACATCACCTGGGGCGATTTCGCGAAGAGTCTCGGCCGCCCGGTCCAGGCCCTGCGCTGGGGCTTCGCCGCGCTGAGGAAGGGTCCGGCCGTGGTCCTCGCGCTGGCCCTCCTTATCGGACTCGGCGTCGCGAGGCTCTGGATCTGGATGCCCGCCCTCCTCTCGTATCCCCTCGCCCTCGGGCTCGCCAACTATCTCCTCACCATCGTGCTCTACTTCATCGAGGCCCTGACCAAGACCTGCCATGGAGGGACGGAGTGGGTCCTGGGGAGGGTGCGCGACGCCTATGCCCGCGGCCTGGTCGGCGTCCTCAAGCGAAGCGTCTGGATCCTCGCGGGCTCGGCCCTCGTCCTCGGCGCGGCCGCGATCGTCATAGTTCCCAGGATCCCCTTCAACTTCGTCCCCCAGACCGACTCGGGGACCCTGGGAGTCAATGTCCGCTTCCCGCCGGGCTCGACCCAGCAGCTGGCCAACCAGGCCGCCTACAAGGTCGAAGGCTTCCTCTTCTCGCGGCCCGAGGTCAAGACGGTGCAGACCAGCGTCGGCACCTCCGCCCAGATGACCGTCATCCTCGTGCCGACGAACAAGCGCGCCAGTGTCTTCGTGCTCGCCCAGGACTTCCGCAAGCAGCTCCAGGCCGTGATGAAGGACTTCCCGACGGCCAGGCTATCGGTCAACTCCGGCGGCGGAATGGGCGGCGGCGGCTTCGGAGGAGGCAATTCGCTTTCGCTCAACCTGAGCTCGGCGGACTACGACCTCCTCATGAGCCGCAACGCCGGCATCGTGGCCGCCCTCCAGCAGAATCCCTGGGTGGCGGACGTCAACTCGAGCCTCTCCGACACACGACTCGAGAACGACTTCGTGCCCGACCCCGTGAAATTCAAGGGCACGGGCCTGACCGTCAACGCCGTGGCCCAGGCCCTCCAGACCTACGCCTCGGGCGCGAGCGCCTCGAACGTCGTGACGGGCGGCCTGGCCTATCCCATCCAGGTCTCCATCGATCCGGCGAGTTTCTCGGGCGGCCAGTCCCTCCTCGACCTGCCCGTCTATTCCGCGGCCCTGCAGACGAGCCTCCAGATCGGCCAGCTCGGCTCCTTCGTCCTCACCCAGGCCCCGAATTCCATCTTGCGCTACAACAGGCAATACACGGCCTCGATCGACATCAACACCAAGCTCGGCGCCCCGACGGCCCTGGAGCTCCAGGCCATGATCACGAAGGACCTGCAGGACCGCGGCCTGCTCGCGGGAGGTCTCTCGGTCTCGGCCGAGAGCCGCTTCGGCGCCGCCGGGCTCTCGAGCGAGCTCGCCGGCACGGGGCCGCGGGTCTTCCTCCTCGCCCTCTTCCTCGCCTATCTCGTGATGGCCGCCCAGTTCAACTCCTGGCGCTATCCGATCTACCTTCTCCTCCCCGTGCCCCTGGCGGTGATCGGCGCCCTCCTCCTCGTGTGGGTCGTCGGCGGCGGGCTCGACATCTTCGGCCTCATGGGCATGCTCCTCCTGATCGGGCTCTCGGCCAAGAACGCCATCCTCTATCTCGACTTCGTGGTGGAACGCCTCGGGAAGATGCCCTTCGTCGAGGCCCTCACCGAGGCCGCGAGGCTCCGATTCAGACCAATTGTGATGACCACGCTAACCGTCCTCGTCATCAGCTTCCCCCTCATCCTCTCGAAAGGCCAGGGCAGCGAGTTCGGCCAGCGCATGGGCATCGTGATGCTCGGCGGCATCGTGTTCTCCGCCATCCTCACCTTCTTCGTCGTGCCGGCGGCCTTCTATGTCTTCGAGCGCAAGCGCCAGGTCCGCATGGACGAGAATCGCCTCGAGATCGAGAAGGCCTGCGAGGATGTCGAGGCGGGCGTCCTGCCCGAGGAGCGCGAGGGCGCCTAGGCGAAGGCGCCGGGGCGCCGCGCGAGGAGGCCGAGCTCGGCCGTGTCGAGCACGAGGATCATGGAACCGTCGCCGAGGATGGCCGTGCCGGCTATCCCCGGGGAGTCGGCGAGGGCGCGGTCGAGGGGTCGCACGGCGGCGGAGATGGTCTCTCCCACCTCGTCCACCACGATGGCCCCGAGACCGCCCTCTTCCTCGAGGATGACGGCCACGCGCCGGCCTCGTCGGGGCTCCTCCTCGTAGAGGGGAGCGAGGTCGACGGCGGGCACCAGCTTCCCCTCCCAGGTCACCGTCCTCCGGATCGCGCCCGAAGCGGTCTCGTCCTCGAATTCATAGCAGGAGTTCGCGGATTCGTAGGGCACGAGGATGGCCAGCTTGCCGACCCGCGCGACGAAGCCCTCCACGAGGGAGAGGGCGAGGGGGAGGCGCAGCACCGTGCTCGAGCCGCGGCCGGGCTTCGATTCGAAGCGCAGGCTCCCCCGCAGGGCGGCCACCGAGCGTTTCACCGCGTCGAGGCCGACCCCCCGTCCCGACCAGCGCGTGACCTCCTCCGAGAGCGAAAAGCCGGGCTCGAAGAGGAGGGCAAAGAGCTCCTCCTCGGTCGTCGCGGCGTCCTCGCGGATCCGGCCCCTCGCGACGGCGAAGCGCCGGATCTCGGCGGGGTCGACGCCCTTTCCGTCGTCCTCGACGCGGATGGCGAGGAGGCCCGCCTCGCGCTTGGCGCGCAACGCGACCACTCCCTCCGCCTCCTTGCCGGCCGCGAGTCTCTCCTCGGGCGGCTCGATGCCGTGATCCGCCGCGTTGCGCACGAGATGGAGGAGGGGCTCCGCGAGGAGGTCGGCCAGACTCTTGTCGATCTCGGTCTCGGCCCCCGACAGCACGAAGCGGATCTTCTTGCGCCGGTCCCGGGCTATCTCCTCCACGGCCTTCAGATAGCGGCCCGCCACGTCCCCGAAGGGCACCATCCTCGCCTCGAGCACCGTGCGGTAGAGGGAGGCTGCGAGGGATTCCACCGCCGCGAGCTCATCGACGAGGTCGCGGGCTCCGGCGGCCCGGTCGCTCTGGCCGAGATTGGAAAGGGCGACGACGAGGCCGCTCGAGAGATCGAGCATGCGTTCGAGTTTGGGCGAGGGGATCCGGGTCATGCCCTCGGCGGGCCTGCGCGCCTGGCCGGCGGTGGAGGCCAGGCCCTTCGTCCGCTCGCGGAGACTTCGGAGGCGGTCGGAGGTGGACGGGCCCGCGGCCGGCGGAGTCCCGGCGGGGGGATCCCCGGCGATCAGGACGGCGTCGAGTCCGGCAAGGACGGCGAGATCCTCGCCCCCCAGTTCCGGCGACTCGCCCTCGCCCTCGCTTCCGAGAGCGGCGCTGGCGCCGGAAAGCAGGGCCTGGACGCGGTTCCTGCACGCGATGAGGGGGCCGTAGCCGCCCGGACCCAGCCTGACCTTGCCCTGCCGCAGGGGGCCGAGCCGCGATTCCCAGGCATGGGCGAAGGCCTCGAGACGGGCGAGTCCCACGATCCCCGCCGAGCCCTTCAGCGTGTGGACCTGGCGGAAGAGGTTGTCGACCGCGCCGGCTCCACCCCTCTCGATCTCTCCTACGGCCTCTTCCATGGCGGCGAGGAGTTCCCTCGATTCTTCGGCGAAGGCCGCGAGTATGTCACCGCTCATGCCGGTCCCTTCCTCAGGCCCGGGCCCTGTCGAGGGCGCCCCTCACGAGGCCAGGATCCGCGGGCTTGCGGAGGATGTCGAAGGCTCCGAGGCAGCGGATCTCCTCGAGGGTGTCGGGCTGGAAATCCGCCGTGACTACGATGACCCTGGCCTCGGGGCTGCTCGACTTGAGGCGCCGCAGAGTCTCCATGCCGCCGATGCCGGGCATCGTGAGGTCCAGGAAGACGACCTCGGGCAGGAAACCCTCTTCGACGAGGTCGAGGGCCGCCTCGCCGCTCGCCGCCTCCTTCCACTCCGCGCCGCAGTCCTTGATCGCACCTCGAAGGGACATGCGGGCCACGAGGGAGTCGTCGACGATGAGGACCTTGGTGACCATGGGGAAAGTATAGCCGAGGAGGCGGGGCATTGGTAGGGAAGAGAATTGGGCTCGGAGGCTGGCGAAGGAGGTCCTTTTTCGATAATAATAGGGCATATGAAGTCAATCGTGACCGCGGAGCAGAACCCCGAAGCCCATCCCGGGGAAGCCTTTCGCCTTTTCATGACGGCCAACACCGCCATCTTCATGAGTGTGAGCATCCTCGCCCAGAAGATGCTCAACGATTTCGCGGCCCTCATCGCCTTCGGGAGCGCCGATCTCGGGGCCGTCGCCGCCGACCTGGCCCGGCACGTCCTCTTCGCCGTCCTGCCCGCCGTCCTCCTCTCCATAGTCGTCCTCGCCCTCTGGATGCGGCCCTTCTCGAAGGCGACGCGGATCATCGCCCGGGGCGGGAAGGTGAGCGTCGACCAGTTCCGGCAGGCCCTCGAGACCCTCGTGAATCTGCCCTACCTCGTCCTCGTCTACAACCTCGTCGGCTTCGTCCTGGCCTTCGTCGTGCAGCGGAAGGCGGGCTCCCCCTTCGGCTCCCAGGACTTCGTCGTCCTCTTCCAGTACGTCGCGGGAAGCGTGGTCTGCGGCTACGTCCAGATCGTCATCAACAACCTCATCCTCGCCCCGGCGCGGGCCAGCCTCAAGGTCCGCTACGTGGGCAAGTACCGCGAGCCCGACGAGGGCCAGCGGAGCATGCTGATCAGCCTCGCTCTGGCCGTCTACACGATGTTCACGGTCGTGGGCGTCGCCCAGACCATCAACGGCGCCATGGTGGAGCGCCTCGGAGGCGGCCAGGTCGTCGAGCAGGTCAATCCCTTCCTGATCTACCTCCCCATCCTCGCCTTCCTCGTGGGGCTGGCGGTCTTCATCCAGCTGGCCTCCTCGCGCCACCGCAGGGCCCAGTTCTCCTCCCTCGACGAGAAGCTGAAGAGCGTCATCGAGGGCAAGGCCGACCTCACCCAGCGCCTCGTCATCGGGCAGTTCGACGAACTCGGCCGCCTCGCCGACACGATCAACCTCTTCATCGAGAAGCTCAAGGAGCTCTTCGCCCAATTCTCCGAGGCCGGGGCCAAGGTGGCGGGCTCGTCGGAGACCCTGAGGCGGGTCCTCGTCGAGACCACCGCGGTGACCGAGATGATGGTCGAGTCCATCGAGACGACGAGCTCCCACGCCTCCGGCCAGGCCGGCGTCGTCAAGGAGGCCGAGGCCACCCTCGAGGTGATGCTGTCCTCCCTCGCGCGCATCTCCGACAACGTCGACTCGCAGGCCAGCTCGGTCGAACAGACCTCGGCGGCCGTGCAGGAGATGGCGGCCAACATCCAGGCCGTGGGCCGCGCGACCAGGTCGGCCAACGAGTTCGCGCGAGGGCTCAACGTCGTCGCCCTCCAGGGCAACGAGGCCGTCGAGAAGGCCGCGGCCGCCGTCCTCGAGCTCGAGGCCGCCTCCCTCAGGGTCAATTCCATCGTCGCCGTGATCTCGAAGATCGCGGCCCAGACCAACCTCCTCGCGATGAACGCCGCCATCGAGGCGGCGCACGCCGGCGAGGCGGGCTCGGGCTTCGCGGTGGTCGCCCAGGAGGTGCGCAGCCTCGCCGAGTCGAGCGCGGCCAGCGCGAAGGACATCGCCCTCCAGATCCGGGAGATGAAGACCCTCATCGGGAGCGAGGTCGACCTCTCCGACCAGGCGAGCCGGTCCCTCGTGCGCATCAGGGACGACATCGCGAGCACCGGCTCCCTCATCGACCAGATCGCCTCGGGCATGGACGAGCAGAACGAAGGCGCGAACGAGATCGTCCAGGCCATGAGCTCCCTCGTCGGCGCCAGCCAGGACATCCGCAAGATCGCCGAGGAGCAGCGCGGCAACAGCGAGATGATGCGCGGCTCCATCGGGCGCCTGGTCGACGTGTTCAAGGAGATCCGCGAGGCCACCGCGCGCCAGGCCGAGGGCAACCGCGGCATCACCGAGGGGATCGCGCACCTTCAGCAGGTGGCGAACGAGAACCAGGACATCGTCGGCCGCCTCGAGTCCCTCCTCCAGGGCTTCGTCCTCAAGGGCATCGACCAGTCGGTCTTCAACCGGTCCAAGAACGGGACCTGAGGTCCCGGCGCCCCGTCGGAAATGAAAAAGGGCGGCCCCGCGGGGACCGCCCTTTCCCTTTTGCCGGAAAATATAAGACCTAAATATGAAGATCGAACTCGATCTTCCACCAGAAGTTCTTGTCCGCGACGAGGCGGCGGGCCAGGTCGTCGATGAGGGGGATGCCGACGCTGATGACGGGTCGGGCGAAGGCGAAGAGGTCGAGGGCCAGGCCCCCTCCCACCGAGGCCAGGGCGTTCGCCTCGCCCGCCCAGACGGAGCCGGGGGCCAGGTCGTTGAAGCCCGAGAACCAGCCCGCGTCGGCGAAGGCGAAGACGAGGGGGAAGATGTCGCTGGCCCCGAGGAGGGAGGGGAGGTCGAGGCGCAGTTCGGCGGTGGCCGAGGCGCCGAAGCGCGAGTCGAGGTCGATGGGGTAGCCCCTGACGTCGGTCTTCTCGAGCATGAACAGGGGCACCTGGGCGCCGGTGATGTACTTGGCGTTGCCGCGGAGGACGAGATAGGAGGAGAGGGTGTTGCGCGCCCCGGCGAGGTCGAAGAGGGGGAGGTACTGGACCCACTCGGCCTTGAGCCGCAAAAAGTCGGTTCCCTCGAGGGAGAGGAAGGAGGGTCCCCATTCTCCCTCGAGGTAGGCCTCGTGGCCCTTCCTCAGCGCGTGCTCGTTCTTCGTCACGTTGTCGTACTCGAAGCCGGCGACCAGGCTCCCCATCGCCTCGTCGTTGCGGTCGGGGAAGAGGCTCGTCGCCGCGTCGAAGCGGGAGTCGCTGTTGTAGGCCACGCGCGTGTGCAGCGAGACGTAGAAGGAGAGCTCGTCCCGCTTGTCCTCGAGGGGGATGAGGCCCTGTCGGAAGCCGAGGTCCAGCTGGGCATTGGGCCTGTCGACCGTGGGCAGCTTTCCCGAGACGGCCGGGTCGTAGTCCGCGGGCACCGGGTCGCGGCCCCGGTAGGCGCCGCGGTCGGTGTCGAAGCGCGGATTGTAGAAATTCTCGTAGCCCGCCCCGAACTCGCCCTCGAAATCGCTGCGCAGGCCGGGAAGGAGGCCGAGGGAGCCGTAGCCGAATTTCAGGATGGGCCCCGTCGGTACGATGAACCAATTGGTCTTGATATTATGGAGACCGACCGAGAAGGCGGGCGGCGTCCCCGGTCCCTCCGCTGACAGGGTTCCGCCCGCGATGACGGCGAGGGATAGGACGAGGGCGGGAAGGATCCCGGATTTCCTGGACATGGACGACACCTCCGCTCACAAGATCGCGGAATGGTCGCACCGATGCGAGGGCCAGTCAAGAAGGGCCGGGCGGAGGACTCCGGGCGCGTTCCGGACGGACTCAGACGGGCTCGGCCTCGACTTCGCGATCGTCGTGCCTGCGCCTGCGCTCGGTGATGCGGAGCTCGAGGCGCGTGCCCCTCCCGTCGGCCCCGGCCGGCGCGATCCCGAGCTCGGCGCCGAGCTGGCGCGCGAGGAGTCGCTGCAGGGACATGCCGACGCTCGTGGCCTCCTCGAGGACGAAACCGGGCGGCAGACCCACGCCGTCGTCGCTGACTCGGAGGTAGATCTCCCGGGGCGAGCGGCCGAACTCGATGGACACCTCGCCCGCTCCGCCCTCGGGCCAGGCGTACTTCATGGTGTTGGTCAGGGCCTCGTTGAGGATGAGTCCGAGGGGAATGGCCAGGTCGGCCTGGAGGGCGGCCTCCCCGATCCGGAGGTCGAGGCGCGCCCGCCCGGAATGGCGCGCGTAGGCCGCGACGATGGACTCGGCGAGCTCCCTGAGGTAGGCTCCGCATTGGACGAGCCCCACGTCCTCGGCCGGCACGAGGCGGCGGTAGATTCCGGCGATCGAGTCCACGCGGGAGAGGGTCTCGACGAAGACCTCCCTGGCCTCGAGGTCCTCGAGGCGGTCGAGGCCCAGCTGGAGGAGGTAACTCACCACGGCGAGGTTGTTCTTCACGCGGTGGTGAAGTTCCTTGATGAAGAGATCCCGTTCCGCGACCAGGCCGCGGAGGGCCTCCTGGGCCTCCTTGGTCTCGGTTATGTCGATGTGGAGGCCGCTCATGCGGAGGGGCCGGCCCGAGGCGTCCCGCTCGACGACCATCCCCCGGTCGAGGATCCATCTCCAGTGGCCGTCCTTGTGCCGCATACGGACCTCGACCTCGTGGGTCGTGCGAATGCCGAGTACGTACTCTTCGGTCACCCGGTCGGAACGGGCCAGGTCCTGGGGGTGGGTGAGGCGCTCGAAGAGGGCGATGTCGATCGGGGCGATCTCCGCGACCGTGTAGCCGAGCATGCCGGCCCAGCGCTCGCTGATCTCCATCTCCCCGGTCTCCATGTTCCAGTCCCAGAGCCCGGCGCCCGAACCCTGGATGGCGAGGGCGAGTTGCTCCTCCCTCCGCTCGAGCTCCGCCTCGCGGCGTTCGAGGGCCGCGTGCCTGTCGGGCGTGGACCGGGGCTCGGGAATGTCCATGGGCTGAGTCTATTCCCCGTGCAGATCAGGTCAAGTAAATATAGTATTACGAAATTGCTTCGCATCGACTGCGTTTTACCGCATACTTAGCACAATAGCAGAAATCTGCTAGATTCTTTCCCATGTCAACCGTCGAACTCCTCGCCCCAGCGGGCAATCCCGAAGCCCTCGCAGCCGCCCTCGGCGAGGGGGCGGACGCCGTCTACCTCGGCCTCAAGACCTTCAATGCCCGCATACGCTCCTCGAACTTCGCCTTCAACCAGTTCGAGGCGGCCACGGAGATCGTGCACAAGGCCGGAAAGAAGGTCTATGTCACGGTCAACACCGTCTTCGTCGACCGGGAGGCGGACCGCCTCTACCAGCTCCTCCAGTACCTCGACCGGGTCGGACCCGACGGCATCATCGTCCAGGACCTCGGAGTCGTGAAGCTGGCCAAGGAGAACTTCCCCAAGCTCCGCCTCCACGCCTCGACCCAGATGAACGTCGGCGCCGCGAAGGGGGCCAACTTCCTCTCGCGCCACGGCTTCAAGCGCGTCGTGCTGTCCCGCGAGCTCTCCCTCGACGAGATCCGCAGCGTCGCCCAGAACACGAACCTCGAGCTCGAGACCTTCGTCCACGGGGCCCTCTGCGTCTCGGCCTCGGGGCTCTGCCTCTTCTCGAGCTACCTCGGCGGCAAGAGCGCCAACCGCGGCCTCTGCGCCCAGGCCTGCCGCCGCCTCTACAGCACCGAGAACACCTCCGGCTACTACTTCTCCCCCGACGATCTCCAGCTCGTCGCCAAAGTGCCCGAGCTCGTCGAGGCCGGCGTGTCGGCCTTCAAGATCGAGGGCAGACTGAAGAGCCAGGAATACGTGGGCGCCGTCGTGTCCGCCTACCGCCACATGCTCGACAACTGGAAGATCGACCGCGAGCGCGCCCTCGCCAAGGCCGAGTCCCTCCTCCAGGCCGACTTCGCCCGCGGAAAGACTACGTACTATATAGAAGGATCTTTCGCCCCCGATTTCATCAAGCCCCTCCAGCCGGGCGGCACGGGCATCAAGCTCGGGCGCATCAAGGAGATCCGCGGCTTCGAGACGGCCGAGGGCGAGACCGGCGGAAGATGGATCCAGGTCACGCCGCGTGACGCCGACGACGGCCGTCCGGCCGGTACGGGGACCGAGGGCATAGCCGCGGGCGACTCCATCCGCATCCACCGCGCCGACGACTCCGGCCGCTTCACCGTCAAGGTGCAGGAGGTCATGCGGAACCCCAAGGGCCTCTACCTCCGCGTGACCGGCGAGCTCTTCCAGAACGACGAGGTCTACCTGGTGCAGACCGCATCGATGGGCAAGCGCTACAAGGGCATCCTTCCCAAGGACCTCGGCCGCTACCACAAGTTCCCGAGCCGCGACACCGCGCCGCGCCCCGAGTTCGCCCGCCTCGGCAAGGCCGCGGCCCGCGAGTCGGCGAAGCTCCTCCCCGAAGGACTCTACGCCCTCGTCGGGCGGGTCGCCGACCTCCATGTCCTCCTCACCGAGCGCCCGAAGAAGGCCATGATATTCTTCGACCGCAAGAACGCCGAGCAGATGCGCAAGCACGAGAAGGAGCTTCCCTTCAAGCGCGACTCCCTCGTGATCTGGCTCGATCCCTGGTTCCCCGAGTCCGACGCCGAGCGCCTCCAGGAGGACATCGACTACTGGATCGGGCAGGGCCAGTTCCTCTGGGTGGCGAACAACGTGGCCCACCTCGGCATGCTGCGCAACAAGAAGGGCCCGCGGGGCGAGCCCGTCGTCGTGGTGGCGGGGCCCTGGCTCTACACCTTCAACGCCCAGGCCGCCTCCTTCGTGCTCGCCGAGGGCGCCGATTTCATCGTCCCGCCCTACGAGATCGGCAAGCAGGACTTCCAGCGCGCCTCGGAGGACGTGCCCGCCCAGACCTTCATGCCCATCGTCTTCTCCTTCCCGCCCCTCTTCCGCACGAGGCCCGACCTCGCGGCGAGCTACGACTTCCGGGAGTTCGCCGATCGCGACGGCTCGGTCTACGAGCTCCACTCGGGCGGGGACTACGCCACGGTCACCTCGGCCACGCCCTTTTCCCTCGTCGACCGGATCCCCTTCCTGCAGAAGGACGGCATCGACAAGTTCGTCCTGGACTTCTCCTGCGTCGGGCTCCAGAAGAGCTACTACCGCCAGGTAGTCAAGGCTGCCCAGGAGGGCAGGGTGCTTCCCGAGACCAGTCGTTTCAATTGGAAGGATGGTTTCTGGCGGCCGCCGGAGGAGAAGGCCGAGGACTGAACGAGGCCGAAGGAAGGCCGTCGGACGCTTCTGCGGCGGCGCCTCGCCTGATAAGCTGGGGGCGGAGGCTCGAATGGCGAAATTCCTTCCTTCCCTCCTGGCCCTGGTCCTCGGCGTCGCCCTCGGAATCCTGGCCCTGGCCACCCCGGCCCCCGCCGCGGTCGACGCCTCGGGGTTCTCGGCCCTGCGCGCCTTCGCCGACGTGAAGGCGGTGGGCGCCTCTCCCCATCCCGTCACCGACCAGGAAAGCCTCCAGCGGGTGCGGGACTACCTGCGCGGCCGCTTCCGCGCCCTGGGCCTGGAGCCTTCGACCCTGCGCTATCCTCCCCTCAAGGATGGCTCCGGTCGCGAGTATCCCCTCGAGAACATCGCCGCGCGCATCCCCGGGAAGAGCGGCCGTTCCCTCCTCCTCGTGGCCCACTACGATTCCGCCCCGCCCCGACGGGGCGGGGCGGAAGGCGCATCGCGGGGGGCCGCCGACGACGGCTACGGCCTGGCCACCCTCCTCGAGGTCGCCGGCCTCCTTTCCGCGGCGAAGGAGCCCCTCCAGAACGGCGTGGCCTTCCTCTTCACCGACGCCGAGGAAACCGGCCTCCGCGGGGCGAGGTCCGAGATGGAGTCCGATGCCGCGGCCTGGGGGGACATCGACTTCGTCGTCAATCTCGAGGCCCGCGGCATCCGCGGCCCGGCCGTCATGTTCGAGACGGGGAGGAACAACGCGAAGACCATCGAGCTCTATCGCTCGGCCCGCTTCCCCTTCGCCTACTCCTTCGCGGTCGACGTCTACAGGGCCATGCCCAACGGCACCGATTTCACCGTCTTCCTCCGGAAGGGACTGGCCGGCGTCAACTTCTCGGTCCTCGACGACCTCTCCTACTACCACACCGCGCGCGACAATCCGGCCAACGTCTCGCTCTCCTCCCTTCAGCACTACGGCGAACAGATAGTTCCAATTGTGATGAAATACGCCCGAGATGGCCGCTATTCCGCGCCCGGGGCCTTCGCCTCGGGCGGCGACATGACCTACTTCAGCTGGCTTCCGGGGATCTTCGTCTCCTACCCCGCCGCCATCGCCTCGGGGCTCTCCGTCGCGGCGGTCCTCCTCTTCCTTCTCTGGGCCGTCACCGAGGCGCGGGCCGGGCGACTGCGCGCGGGAAGAACCCTCCTCTGGACCCTCGCCTGGCTCCTCTTCGCCCTCGGCGCCCTGGCTCTCGGTCTTGCCGCGAGTCTCCTCTTCGCCCGGATAGCCGGCCTTCCGTGGAAGTTCACCTATCTGCCGGGACTGCCGGGCTACAAGCTTATCCCCTGGCTCTTCCTCGCCCTGGAGCTCGGGGCGGCCTGGCTCCTGGCCCGGCGCGGGGCCGCGGGGCGCGGAGACCGCGGTTCGGTGCTGGCGGGAGGCCTGATTCTCGATCTCGTCTTCCTCGGGCTCAGTCACCTCTTCCTGCCCGGAGGGACCTTCCTTTTCGCCCTCCCCGTCCTCGTCGGTCTCGGTTCGGCGTCCCTGGCCCGGGTCCTGGGGCGGCCCCGGATCGGCCTCGTCGCGGTGAGCCTCGTCATCTCCCTCTATCTTCCCGTCCTCGCCCTCCTCGATCTCGCTTTGACCGCCGGCGCCCTCGGGCTTCTCCTCTTTGTCGCCGCCCTCCCCCTCGCCCTCCTCGGCCCCCTCCTCGTCGCCTCGGTCCCTCCGGGACGAGGGACCTGAGCCCGGGAGAGCCTTTGCTTGACGCGCCCGCCCTCGGATGGTAGTTTCATTCATTGAATCGCCGTTTCAGGCGGACGAGAGGCCGAGGCCGATCAGCCGCTTCGAAGAGGCAGGGAGCCAGCGATGAGCGAATCGGCGGGAAAGGCCTTGGATCTCCTCTTTTACCTCGCGAAGGCCGAGGGCGATGTGAGCCTGGCCAGGCTTTCGAGGGACACGGGAATGAACAAGGCCACCGCCCTGCGCTACCTCGCCGTCCTCGAATCGCGCGGCGTCGCCGAGAGGCGCAACGGGGGCTGGTCCCTCGGCCTCGCCCTCTACGAGCTCGGCACCCGCGTGCCGGTCCGTTCCCTCGTCGTCGAGCGCGTCAGGCCCTGGATCGAGCGGCTCTCGAGGGAGACCGGCGAGAGCGTCAACCTCGCCTGCCTCGCCGGCGGCTCGGCCGTCTACCTCGACCGCGCCGAGGCCGACCGCAGCCTCCGCATGCGCTCCGTCCCCGGCGACCGCCTGCCCCTGTACTGCACGGGCGTCGGCAAGGCCATCCTCACCCTCCTGCCCGTCGACCGGATCCGCGCCATCCTCGGGCCCGGCCCCCTGCCCCGCATCAACGACAAGACCATCACCGATCCCGAGGAGATCATCAAGGACATCGAGAAGACCAAAGAGCTCGGCTACGGCCTCGACCGCGAGGAGTACGAGACCGGGCTCACCTGCATCGCCCTTCCTCTCTGCATCCCAGAGGCCGATTTCTACGGGGCGGTCAGCGTCTCGGGACCCACGGCGCGCATGCGCGATCCCGTGGTGCGCGACCGCATGCTCGAATCCCTGCGCAACGCGGCCAAGGGCGCCCAGACTTCCCTCAACGAGCGGATCCAGGCCGTCGTCGTCAAGGCCTGAGCCCCCCTTCCGGAGCGGCCGCCGCCCTCAGCGCGCCTTCGGCGGGACGCGCGACATCGCGTATTCCGCGAGTGCGGCGATGGTCAGCGAGGGATTGACGCCGGGATTGGCCGGCACCACGGAACCGTCCACCACCATAAGACCCGCGTAATTGTGAAGGTTGAAACCCTCGTCCACCGCGCCCTCGGCCGCGTTCGCGCCGATGGGGGCCCCGCCGAGGATATGGGCCGTGGTCGGGAGGTTGAAGGCGTTCTCGGCGAAGGAGCCCAGGTCGATGCCCCCGATGCGCCTGGAGAATTCCCTGGTCACCTCGTGGCCCGTCGCGACCCTCGCCTCGAGGCCCGCAGTCGCTTCCTCGCCCGCGATCGCGCCCTGGGGGCCGCTGGCTTCGGCCACGAGGCCGCGCCTGAAGCGCGTGAGCCAGGACCTGCCCGTCCTCAGCCTGAGGCCGTTGTCGACATTCTGCATCACGAGAAGGATGGTCGCGCGCCTGGCCCAGCCGGGAAGGATGATGGCGCGGAGGAAGTCCCCGGGCCGCGTGAGCACCCAGAGGAGGCTCTTCCAGAGGCGCGCGGGCACGCTCGTCACGTCGGAGACGAGGGGGGCCGCGATGAAGCGCATGAGATCGGAGCCCGCGGGGTAACGCACCGGTTCGATCCGCGTGACCGCGTCGGCGTTGAAGATCGAGGAGATGGCCACGCCCTCCGACCAGTCCGTGCCCTTCCGGCGCGCCACCGAGCCGAGGAGGGACTCGCTGTTGGTCCTCACCTTGTCGCCTACATGGGCGGAGAGGGCGGGCAGGGAGCCCGTGATGTCGCGCAACCTGAGAAGGAGGCCCATCGTGCCGAGGACGCCGGCCGCGAAGATCACGTTGCGCGCCCGGAGGCCGCGAGCCGCCAGGGAGGGCCGCATCGAGGGCCTCCAGAGCACCTCGTAGCGGGCCCCATCGGCGCCAACGGGGAGGGGCCGGACGTCGACGACCTTGGCTCCGTGGCGGACCCGGACGCCGAGGCGCTCGGCGAACCAGAGGTAGTTCTTGGGCAGGGTGTTCTTGGCGTTCTTGCGGCAGCCGACCATGCAGCCTCCGCAGTGGGCGCAGCCGGTCCGGTCGGGACCCTCGCCGCCGAAATAGGGATCGGGCACCGTGACCCCGCTCTCGCCGAACCAGGCCCCGACCTCGGTGGCCCTGAAACTCGAGCCGAGGCCCCGTTCCTCGGCGATGTCGCGGAGGGTCTCGTCGGCCTTCCAGAGCCTCGGGTTCCTCGCCACGCCGAGCATGCGCCTGGCCGTCTCGTAGTGGGGCGCGAGGGTCTCGCCCCAGGGCAGGGGAGCCTTCCAGGCGGCGGTGGCGAAGGTGGCTTCGTCGGGCACCTCGAGGACGTTCGCGTAGCCGAGGCTGCCTCCGCCCACGCCCGTGCCGTGCAGGACCATCAGGCCCTTGAGGAGGCTGATCTCGAGGACGCCGTGGCAGCCCAGCTTGGGCATCCAGAGGTACTTCCAGAAGGCCATATTGGTCTTCGCGAAGTCGAGGTCGTCGAGGCGCCTGCCCTTCTCGAGGACGAGGACCGAGTAGCCCTTCTCCGCGAGCCTCAGCGCCGAGACGGCGCCCCCGAAGCCCGAGCCGATGATCACATAATCCCATGTCCGGTCGTTCATGCGCGCGCCTTCTCCATTCTGATGTCGTCCCACAGCCGTCCCTCCCACCAGGTGAATGCTTTAATTGTTGCTATCTCCGCGTAGCCGAGGCGGGCATAGAGCCGCCGGGCGGGAGCGTTGAATTCGAAGACCCCGAGCTCGATCCTCGCGAGGCCGGCCTTCCAGATCTCCTCTTCGAGGCGGCCCAGGGCCAGGCCGCCGACGCCCCGGTGCCGGGCCTCGGCCTCTCCGATGACGATGCCGATCCAGGCGCTGCCGGGCACCTTGCGGTACAGGTGGGAGGGATCGACCATGTAGTTCATCTCGCCGACCAGCCTGCCGTCGAGGCGGATGAGCCAGGAGGAGTGGCTGTCGAGGCGCTTCGCGAGGGTCTCGAGGTCCATCTCGGAACGTCGCTCGAGGGCCGCCTGGTCGCGGTTCGGCCGCTCGAGGTGGACGAGGGCGGGATCGTTGTCCCAGCTGTTGAGGGCCTCGAGGAGCTCGATCGTCGCCTCCGCGGCCCTCTCGAATTCCACGGTCATGCCGAGAGGCTCCGCCCGGAGGGCGCCGCGGTTTCCGCCTCGAGCCAGTCGAGCCAGGCCAGGGCCTCCTCGCGGGAGGCGCGGCACATCTGGGCCTCGGGCTTGAGCGAGGAGCAGACGGTGGGACGCTCGGGACGCCCGAAGAGGACGCAGCGCAGTTCGGAATCCAGGCGGGGGCAGGGGAGGCCTGCCGGCTTGCCGCCGGCGAGCCCGCCCGAGCCGCTTTCGGGATCGGGGGGGATGGGACTCGCGATGGAAGGGGCGATGCAGCAGGCGGCGCAGGAGGGTCGGCAGTCCATGGCCCAGCCTAGCACAGCGGGCTTTCAGCCGTCCCCTTCCATTTTCGCAAGGGCGTCCGAGAGCTTAGCCGCGGGCGCGGCCGCGCCCGCGGGCGCGGCTCGGCCTTCGCGGGCCGGAGGGACCGCGCCCGCCGACCTCAGTACACGGGCTCGGCCAGGCGGAGATCCGCGGCCTCCTCGCCCTCCTCGGCCTTGCCCTCCGTATCCTGGGTCTTGAACATGGGCTTGAACTCGACGTGCTCGGCGACGACCTTGATCTTCGAGCGGTTCTTGCCATCGGTATCCTGCCAGCGGTCCTGCTTGAGCCTGCCGACCACGCGGACGCCGCGCCCCTTGCGGAGCGTGTCGGCGCAGGTCTGGCCCAACCGGGCCCAGGCCTCCACGTCGAAGTAGCTCGTCTCCTTCTCGAGCGCGTCGTTCTGCTTCCAGAAGCGGTTGGTGGCGATCGAGAAGTTGCAGACCTGGCTGCCCGAAGGCAGGGTCTTGCTCTCCGGATCCCTGACCAGATTGCCCTCGAGCAGAATGCTGTTGAGAGAGTTCATGACACCTCCTCGCGCGGCTCACGGCCGTGCGGATGGATACGCGCGCGGCCTTCGCTCTCGATTGTGCAGGGCCCGGGAATTCAATCGGGAGGGAGGGGAGGGCGTCACCCGGGGTCGGGGCCGGATTCCGCTGGCGTTCCCCGCGGCGAAGCTTTATGATGGGCGGCCGGAGGACGATGCGTTGATGGCTTCGGATCATATCGACCGGTCGGGCGCCGCCGCGCCGGGCGGTCTTCGATGAGACCAGGGATTCTCTGCGTCGATGACGAGGCCATTCTTCTCATGGCCCTCACGCGCGCCCTGCGGCAGGAGTTCGGTCCGGGCTACAGCATCGAGGGCGCCCTCTCGGCCGAGGAGGCCTTCGCCATCATCGACGGCCTCGAGGGTCGGGACGTGGAGCTCAAGGTCGTCGTGAGCGACCTCCTCATGCCGGGCCTCCGCGGCGACGATTTCCTCCGGGCCGTCGCGAGGACGAGGCCGGCCGTCAAGTGCATCCTCCTCACCGGCATGCCCGGGAGCGAGGAGGAGGACAGGTTGCGCCGCGACATCGGACTCGTCGCGAGCCTGCCCAAGCCCTGCAACAATTCCCAGCTCGCCCAGGCCGTGCGCGACGCCCTCGCGGCGCCGAGTCTCAGAGCGCGCTGAGGGTCTCGGTCCTCCGGAAAGCCCCGCCCATCCTCGCCCCGTGCTCGCCCCGCTTCTCCGGAGGGAGGAGGGCGGCGATCCTCGCCATGATCTCCTCGAGGGCCTCCTGCCTCGCCTCGCGCAGCCCGGCCTCGCCGGGGGGGAGGAGCCTGAAGGGCTCGCCGACGCGGAGGACGACGCGCGCGCGGCGGAGCCTCCGCAGGCCGGGGCCGAAGCCCTCGAGACCCACGAAGGCGAGGGGAAGGACGGGCGCCCCCGTCGCGAGGGCGAGGCTGACGACGCCGGCCTTCCCGCTCTTGAGGATGCCGTCCCTGCTCCGCGTGCCCTCGGGATTGATGTAGAGGAAGCCCCCCGACTCGAGGAGGGCGGCCGCCTTGCGCAGGGCGGCCGGATCGGCCAGGCCCCGGTCGAGGGGAATGGCGCCCGAGGCCGAGGCGATGAGGCCCATGAGGGGGTTCTTCCAGGTCTCCTTCTTCGCGAGGCTGCCGACACGGCGGGGATAGAGGCCCGCGAGGAGAAGGGGACCGTCGAGGAAGTTCACGTGGTTCATCGCGAGGATGAAGGGACCCTCGCGGGGGATGCGCCGCATCTCGCTCCGGTCGAAGCGGAGGAGGAAGAAGGCGAGGAGGCGGACGAGGAGGACGAGGAAGGCGCGGACGAGGCTCACTTCCCCGCCTTCTCCGGCCGCCGCGGTATGAAGGCCTCCAGGGCCCCCGCCCGGCACTCGATCTCGATGGACCTGCCCCGCTCGCAGATGGTCTCGCCGTCGGCGTGCACCGCCAGGCCGCCGAGGGGGGCGTCGAGGTAGATCCGCGAGGCCCTTCCCATCGTGACCCGGGGGTGTCCGATCTGGGTACCCTTGGCGTAGCGGAGGATCAGTTCGGCCATCTCGTACCTCGTGCTGTCCTCCACGACGCAGATGTCGAAGAGGCCGTCGTGGACCAGGGCCTCGGGGGCCATGAAATAGGCGCCGCCCATGCGCCGGCCGTTCATCACCGAGACCTGCTGGCAGTCGCCCTCCCAGCGGAAGTCCTCCGAAGTGATCCTCACGGCCACCGGGAGGGGGAAGAGGGCGAAGATCCGGAGGGCTCCGATGGTGTAGGCGAGGGGGCCGTGGAGGTTCCGGAGGCGGGTCGCCGCGAAATTGACGAGGGCATCGAAGCCCACTCCGAGGCCGTTGCCGAAGAAGCGGCCCCGGGGATAGTCGCCGCCCTTGACGAAGCCCACGTCGATCCCTTCCTTCGAGCCGTCGGCGATGAGGTCCACGGCTCCGGCGAGGTCCCGGGGTATGCCCGTGCCGAAGGCGAAGTCGTTGGCCCGGCCCACGGGAAGGACGCCCAGGGTCGGCAGGGGCGAGCCCGCCTCCTTGGCGAGCATCAGGCCGTTCAGCACCTCGTTGAGGGTGCCGTCCCCTCCGGCCGCGAGGATGGCCCCGAAGCCCTGGCGTCCGGCGGCCTGGGCCAGCTCGGCCGCGTGCCAGGCGCCCTCGGTGAGCCTGGTCTCGAAGTCCAGGCCGCGCTTGGCCAGGGCCGCTTCGATCTCGGAGCGGCGCCTTCCTGCTCTTCCCTTGCCTGCGGTGGGGTTGAGGACCAGCAGGATCTTAGGCTGTGACATGAACCCACTATATGTCAAGTTGCCGAATTGCGATAGCACTTCTGTCCCCCCGGGTGGTTTTTTGCTACCATGGTCCCAAGGATTCCCCGGAGGAGTGGAAAAATGCTGAGTTTCATCGTGCAGGGCGGACTCGTGCTCTGGATCATCATGGTCCTCGCCGTCGTCGCCACCGCCGTCGTCATCGAACGCCTGCTCTATTTCCGCGGGATCGCCGTCGACGAGGTCAAACTCTTCTCGCGCGTCTCCGCCTGCCTCGAGAAGGGCCACTTCGACGAGGCCCTGGCCATCTGCGACACCAACCTCTCGCCCCTGTCGGGCCTCATGAAGGTCGGCATCGAGAATCGCGACATGCCCGAGGCGGTGCAGAAGGAGATGCTCAGGGACGCGGCCGCCCAGGAAGTGCCCCGGCTCGAGGCCCACATCTCGACCCTCGGCACGATCTCGAACATCTCGCCCCTCATGGGCCTCCTCGGCACCGTCGTCGGCACCATGAAGGCCTTCGGCGTCCTCGGGCAGTTCGGGGCGGTCAGCGATCCCTCCCTCCTGGCCAAGGGAGTCGCCCAGGCCCTCATCACCACCGTCGGCGGCATCGTCGTCGCCGTGCCCTCGGTCATATTCTACAACTGGCTCGTCACCAAGGTGAACGCGATGATCATCAGGATGGAGAACCAGGTGAACAAGATGATCCTCCTCGTGAACGGCCGGACGCGCGGGGGCGGGGCCGCTTTCGCCCGCTCTTCCGGCGACTCCTCGGGGGTCCTCGGCGGCTCCGGCGGCCTGGCCTCGACGGGGGGCTCCGTCGTCTTCGGCGGCGATATCAACGCGGGCGCCGACAGCCGCGGCAAGCGCTAGGATAGCGGCATGAGGCTCGACCGGCGGCTCCGCGTCAAGACGGCCATCGACATGACTCCCCTCGTCGATGTGATCCTGATGCTCGTCATGTTCTTCCTCATCACCTCGACCTTCAAGACGACGCCGGGCATCCAGCTCGCCCTGCCCGGCTCCTCCACCGCCCGCCCCATCTCCCAGGAGCCCCTGAAGGTCCTGGTCGTCTCCACCGACGAGATCCATGTCGGCTCCTCGGTCGCCGATCTCAACGGCCTGCCCGAGGCCATCGCGCGCGAGGTGGCCCGCCTCGAGGCCGTCCCGAAGGGCCCGGCCGCCAAGGAGGGCGAGCCGGTGACGCGCCGCGCCATCGTCGAGGGAAGCGAGGACATTCCCTACCAGCTCCTCATCTCGGTCCTCGACTCCCTCCGGATGGAGGGAATTTCCGCGGTCGGCCTCGCGACGCGGACCGGAGGGACGGGACGATGACGGAGTCGTTGAAGAGGACCGCCTTCCTCGAAAGGGAGGAGCGTCACCGCTTCCTCCGCTCGGCTGCAGGGGCCCTCGCCTTCTGGCTCTTCGCCGGGACGGCGACCCTCCTCATCTCGGGCTTCTCGGACCGCCTCGAGGTATCCGCGCTGCCGAGCCCGGTCTGGGTGGACTTTTCCGACGAGGCGACGCCCACGGCGGAGCGCCTCGGCGGAGGGGCGCCCAGGGCCCAGCCCGGGCCGATCACGGCGCCGACCCTGCCCCCGCCCGATCAGCCGACGACCGAACTTCCCTCCGCGCCCCGGCTCGCTGCCGCCAAGGCCCAGGCCCCCTCGACACCCTCCGCCACCCCCAGCCCCGGGCCGGTCGCCTCCGCCTCGGCCCCCTCGGTCCCCGAGGGCGCGGCCACGCCCGGCGCCTCCGACTGGGTGCCGGGCACGCGGCCCCAGGGCTCGCGGGTCTACTCCAGCTCCTCCGGGACCTCGGCAGGCACGGCTCCCGCCGACCAGCTCACCACGGTGGTGACCGGCGCGGAGAAGGGCAACTCCCTCGAGACCGTCCTCGGCGCCAGGGCCGGCAAGGCGGGCCGCAGCCTCTACGAACCGATCTATCTCTACATGCCCCTGCCCAAGAAGGTCGACGACGCGGTCGTCGGCCGCGTCCCGTCCGAGCTCAGGGAGAATTTCTTCAAGAGCTACAAGCGGGTCGGCGAGACCTGGACCCTTGCGAGGGAGGTGGGACTGGGCGGCAGGCCCGAACTCTGGCTGGCCCTCGAGAAGGGGGGCTACGACCTGGCCAAGGCCGACTACAAGGCGGGCGGCGCTCTCAGGCCCGTCGTCCTCTCCTTCGTGGTCACGGCGAGCGCGGGGGCCCCGGGAACCAAGGTCGCGGCGCCGCGCCTCGAGGCGGTGACCCTCAGCTCGGGCTCCGGCGATCCGGCCGTCGACGAGGCCGTGCTCTACGGCTTCGCGCGGGCCTCCTTCTTCAACGCCACCGACGGCACCATCGCGGGCTCCTTCACCTACCGCTTCGCGAAGTAAGTCCGGCCAATCCGCCGCCCCCCCCACCCGGGCCCTCGATTTCCGCGGCCGGCGGAACTATCTTTGCGCCATGAAGCATCATGATCCGCGGCGGGGGCCGGGGCCGGACTCGAGCGTCGTCCTTCCCCTCCTCGTCCTCTTCGTCTCCTCGCTGAACGGGCCCTCGGTCCCCGAAGCCTTCCACAACGCCTTCAGCCTCTTCTTCACCTGGGGACCGGGCCTCGTCATGTGGGTCGAGATCCTCGTCCTGAACCTCCTCGTCTTCCTCTGGTTCGCGCCCATCTTCAAGCTCTACCTCCTCTGCAAGGGCGGCTGCGAGCCGGAGGGCTCCCTCGTCGACCGGGCGGTGCTCCACCTCAACGGTCTCCGGCCCTGGGTCCTGGGCACCTCGGTCCTGGTCTTCGTCGCGGGGAGGGCCGCGATGCTCGCCCTCGGAGGCAGCGGCGACCTCTCGAGCCGCCTCGCGGGGCTCCCCCTCTACATGGCCGAGGCCGCCATCGGCGGCTACTTCGTCGGGGTCATGCTCACCCTCCAGTTCGAGCGGCGGCTCTACGAATCGCGGCAGGCTGTGACGCGGATCGCCAGCTTCCAGCGGGTGGGCTATTCCTCCCTCTTCTCGAAGGTGATGATGATCCTCGTCGCCATCGTCCTCTACATGACCCTCGAGTCCTTCTCCTTCGCCGGGGGCTTCTACTCGGGCCTCGGCAGGAAGGTCGGCGTCGCCCTGCCGCCGACCCCCGACTTCCTCTCGGGCACCGACTTCCTCCTCCATTCCCGCCAGCTCTCCGGCGTTCGCGACGCCCTCTACCTCTTCCTCCTCCGGCTCGCCCTCCTCGGCGGCTTCTTCGCCCAGATGCTCTGGCAGCTCAGGCACATCATCGAGCGGCCCCTGGCGACCATCCTCGACCGCCTGAGATCGCTCAACGCGCCGGACTCGGCCGGGGCCCGGACCATCGACATCGTGCAGAACGACGAGTTCGCCCCCGTCTTCGCCGAGACCAACGCCCTCATCCAGCGCCAGCAGGGCCAGCTCGAGGTCTCGCGCAGCCGCCTCGAGGACATCATCTCCCTGGCGGCCGATCCCATCATCGCCTTCGGCGACGACGGACGCATCCGGGTCTTCAACCCGGCGGCGGAAGCGGTCTTCGGCCTCGGCCAGACCGAGGCCTTGGAGCTTTCCATCGCCGAGCTCCTTCCCCTCGGCGTGGACGATTTCGTCGCGGCCCACCGCGAGGGCATCGCGAGGCTGAAGTGGCGCGACGCCGCCGGCTCGCCCCTCCTCCTCGAGTCCCACCTCTCGCGGCGGGGCGAGAGGGCCTGGACCACCGTCATCCTCCACGACATCAGGAAGCAGGACGAGCTCGAGCGCAACCTCCGCCGCGCCGGCGCCGAGGCCGAGGACGCGAGCCGCATGAAGAGCGAGTTCCTCGCCAACATGAGCCACGAGCTTCGCACCCCCCTCAACGCCATCCTCGGCTTCACCCAGCTTCTCGCGAACGACGGCAACCTCACCGAGGGCCAGCGCGAGCGCCTGCGCGTCATCTCGCGCAGCGGCGAGCACCTCCTCTCCCTCATCAACGACATCCTCGACATCTCCAAGATCGAAGCGGGCAAGATGGAGCTCCACGAGTCCGTCTTCGACCTCCACGAATTCGTGGGCGACCTCCGCGACATGTTCTCGCAGCGCTGCCGCGCCAAGGGCCTCTCCCTCTACGTCGAGTCCCTCGAGGGCCTGCCCCGCCACGTCCGCGGCGACCTCGGCAAGCTCAGGCAGGTGATGATCAACCTCGTGGGCAACGCGGTGAAGTTCACCGACGAGGGCGGGGCGGGCATCCTCGTGGGCGCCGCTCCCGGCCCCTCCGGGGCGGCGGGCGGGGAGCTCGTGCGCTTCACCGTCCGCGACACGGGTCGCGGCATCCCCGAGGGCGAGCTCGACCTCATCATGCGGCCCTTCGTGCAGGCCTCGACCACCGACCACGCGGGCGGCACGGGCCTGGGCCTCGCCATCTCGAGCCGCTTCATCGCGATGATGGGCGGCCGCCTCGAGGTCGCGAGCCGCCTGGGGGAGGGGAGCGAGTTCAGCTTCACCATCGCCCTCGAGCGGAGCGACCTGGCGCCCGAGCCCCGCGGCGGCGGCGACCTCTCCATCGAAGTCGATCCCGAGGCGGGGATCCGCGTCCTCGTGGTCGACGACCAGGAATCCAACCGCCTCGTCCTCCGCGAGATGCTCGAGCGCGTCGGCCTTCTCGTCGAGGAGGCCCGGGACGGCCGCGAAGCCGTCGAGAAGGTCCTGGCCTCGCCCCCCGCCCTCGTCTTCATGGACATCAAGATGCCCGTGATGGACGGTTACGGGGCGGTCGCCCTCCTCAAGAAGGATCCCCGCAGCCCCGCCGTCAGGGTCTTCGCCCTCACCGCCTCGGCCTTCAGCCACGACGAGAGGCGCATCGCGGAGGCGGGCTTCGACGGCTTCCTCGCCAAACCCTTCAAGCTGGGCTCCCTCCACCGTCTCATCCTCGAGAAGGGCGGCATCGGAGCGCGCGTCTCGGCCGTCCCCGCGCCCGCCGAGGGAGCCGCGCCGGCCGATGGCGCGGCGCCCGCCGATCCGGGGCGGGCCGAGTGGAAGGCCCTGGGGCCCGAGGCGCGGCGGGCCTTCGAGGAGGCCGCCGCCATCAACGACTTCGCGAGCCTTTCGGAGCTCGCCGCCTCCCTCCGACCCTCGGCCCCCGCCCTCGCGGCCGCCCTGGACGCCGCCGCCGCGGCCTACGACGAGGCCCGTGTCGAGAAGCTCATAACACTGATGAAATCGGAGACCTCCGATGGCAACTGAGGGCGATCTCGTCCTGGTCGTCGACGACATCGAGGAGAACCTCAAGGTCCTCTCCGAGACCCTCCTCGAGGCCGGCTTCCATCCCCTCCAGGCGCGGAGCGGGGAGAGGGCCCTCCAGGTGGCGGCCAAGGCCCGCCCCGACCTCATCCTCCTCGACATCAAGATGCCGGGCATCGACGGCTTCGAGACCATCGCCGCCCTCCGCGCCGACCCCGCCACGGCCGACATCCCCGTCATCTTCATCTCCGCCCTCAACCAGATCGAGGACAAGGTGCAGGGCTTCCGCGCCGGGGCCGTCGACTACGTGTCCAAACCCTTCCAGAAGGAGGAGGTGATCGCGCGCGTCGGCACCCACCTCCGCCTCAGGCAGGCCCAGCGCTTCGTCGAGCTGGAGCGCGAGAAGTCCGAGCGCCTCCTCGAGGCCCTCCTCCCTCCCTCCATCGCCCTCGAGCTCAAGGAGAAGGGCTCGAGCGAGCCGCGCTCCTTCCCCGCCGTCTCCGTCCTTTTCTCCGATCTCGTGGACTTCACCGGCGTCTCCGCCCGCCTTTCGCCGCGCGAGCTCATCGAGGAGCTCAACGAGATGTCGGGGGCCTTCGACGCCATCATGCGCGAGCGGGGCTGCGAGCGCATCAAGACCATCGGCGACGCCTACATGGCCGTCTCGGGAATGCCCGAGCCCAACGCGGACCACGCCTTCGCCCTCGTCGGCGCCGCCCGGGCCATGATCGCCTGGCTCGACGAGCGCAATGCCCGGGCGAAGATCGTATGGAGCATGCGCCTCGGCCTCCATTCGGGCGAGGTGGTGGCTGGCATCGTCGGCCGGCATCGCTTCATTTACGACGTCTTCGGCGACACCGTGAACATCGCGAGCCGCATGGAGAACGCCTCCGAGGCCGGCCGCATCAATGTCTCCGACGCGACCCGGGCCCTCATCGGGAATCGCCTGGCCTTCGAGGACCGCGGCGAGCTCCCGGTGAAGGGCGCCGGCGCCATGAGGATGTGGTTCGTGTCGTGAACCGGGGAGGAAACCTTTTCGCGAAAAGGTATCCTCCCCGGGCCCCATCTTCCAAAAGGCGCGCGCAGACCCTTGTCTCAGCGCGGCCTCACCGCCCTCCCCGTCTTCCCCGACTCGTAGATAGCCTCGATGAGGGCCACGGTGGCCCGCCCCTCGGCCGCCGTCACCGAAGGTTCGCGATTCTCGCGGACGGCCTCGGCGAAATCGCTGAGCTGGAGGGCGTGGAAGTGCTCGCCGGGATCCGTGGACTTGAAGAACTCCGTGTCCTCGGCCTCCCACTTCGCGGGCAGGGCCTCCTCGCCGGGTATGGTCCAGAGGTCGTTCTTCGCGGGCTCGGCCATCGCGGCGAGGCCGGGCACGAACATCATGCCTCCGTCGGTCTGGACTCCGGCCGTCGCGCCCTTGGAGCCGTGGATGTGCACCTTGGCGTAGATGCCGGGCTTTTCCGAATTGGACACGAGGATGGAACCGAGGGCGCCCGACTTGAATTTCAGGCTGGCCACGGCGGTGTCCTCCACCTCGATGTAGGGGTGGTTCAAGTTGGCCCAGTAGGCCTGGACCTCCTCGACCGGACCCATCAGCCATAAAAGAAGGTCCAATTGGTGGGGTGCCTGGTTCACGAGGACGCCGCCGCCCTCGCCCTTCCAGGAGCCTCGCCAGGGGTCGCTTCCGTAGTAGGCCTCGTCGCGCCAGCCGTACATGAGGACGTGCCCGAGGATGGGCGCGCCGATCTTGCCCGCGTCGATGGCCTCGCGCACGCGGCGCACGGCGGGGAACCAGCGCCGCTGGCTGATGACCCCGAGGCGGCGACCGGCCTTGGCGGCCGCGGCGATCATGGCGTCGCAGTCGGCCGTCGAGAGGGCCAGGGGCTTTTCGACGAGGACGTGGAGGCCAGCCTCGAGGGCCTCGACGGCCTGCTCGCGGTGGGCGGGGTGGGGCGAGGAGATGACGACGGCCTCGATGCCGGCCTTCGCCATGTCGGCGACGCGGGCGAAGGGGGAGATGCCGAAGTCCTTGGCGAAAGCCGCCGTCTTGGCCGGGTCGCGGCCCTGGACCCCCGCAAGCTCCGCGCCGGGGACGCGGCCGAGTGCCTTGGCCTGAAGCCGCGCGACCTTTCCGTACGTGACGATCCCGAACCTAATAGTACGCATAGTCGTTCCTTTATCTTGATTAGCGGAACCGAAGTCCGCGAAGCGGTCTTTGGTCCCGCGACGCGGTCCTAGATTCCGCGAAGTCTCGGGCCTCTTGTCTGGCCCGAGGTTAGGGTGTGAGGACCACCTTGAGGAGGCCGGGCTCGCGGGCATAGAGCCTTTCGAACCAATGCTGTCCTTCTGAAAGGGGCGCGACGGCGCTGAGGAGGGGGCGGGGGTCGAGCTTGCCCGAGGCCATGAGCTCGAGGACCGGGCCGTATTCCCCGGCTATGGCGCAGGAGCCGTAGAGGGCGATCTGGCGCGTGACGATCTCCTGGAGGGGGAGTTCGACGTTCGGGCTGGCGTTGCCGATGAGGGTGACCGAGCCGCCCTTCCGCGTGGCCGCGATGGCCGTGCGGATGGGGGCGGTGGCGCCAACGGCCTCGAAGGTGCGATCGACGCCCCGCCCCGAGGTGAGGTCGCGCAGGGCGCCGAGATGGGCGGGATCGGCCGGATCGAGGGCCTTGTCGGCGCCGAAGGCCAGGGCCGAGGCGCACCGATCGGACTGGGTATCGAGGGCGATGACGAGGCGGGCGCCCTGGGCCTTGAGGATGGAGACGAGGAGGAGGCCGATGAGACCGGTGCCGACCACGGCGATGGCGTCCCCGGTCCCCATCGGCGTGATGGCGGCCGCGTGGGCGGCCACGCCGCAGGGTTCGGCCAGGGCCGCGCGCTCGAAGTCGAGGCCCTCGGGGAGCTTGAAGAGGATGCGCTCGGGGACGACTAGGAATTCGGCGAAGGCCCCGTCCCGCCTCCACTCGCCGGGGGAGACGCCGAGGACGCGGCGGTCCTCGCAGAGGTTCACCTCCCCGCGCAGGCAGTACCAGCACTTCCCGCACCACTCGGTGGAGTCGAAGGTGACGCGGTCCCCGACCTTGAAGGCCTTGACGGCGGCACCCGTTTCGACGATCTCGCCCGAGGCCTCGTGGCCCATGATGAGGGGGGGCTTGCGCCTGCCCGTCGAGCCGTCCCAGCCGTGGACGTCCGAGCCGCAGATCGCGGCCGCGCGCACCCGCACGAGGACGTCGTCCGGGCCGCGGAGGGTCGGCGCCGGCACCTCCTTGTAGGCGAGCTTCTTGTATTCCTCGAGCACGAGCGCTTTCATGTCCCTTCCTTCGCGGCTGCCCTCGCGGGGAGCCGAATGTGACAACTATGCGTTGTAGGTTCCGGAGACCGCGGAGGCCCCGGAACCGATCCAGTCGTGGTGGAAGAATTCGCCGCGCTTCCGGTCGACCCGCTCGAAGGTGTGGGCGCCGAACCAGTCGCGCTGGGCCTGGAGGAGGTTGGCGGGGAGGTGGGCTGCGCGGTAGCCGTCGTAGAAGGCCAAGGCGGCCGCGAGGGCGGGGGAGGGGAGGCCGGCCGCCGCGGTCATCGCGACGACGCGACGGAGGCTGCCCTGGCAGTCGGCGAGGACCTTGGCGAAGTAGCCGTCGATCATGAGGGAGGAGAGATCCGGCTTGCGATCGAAGGCTTCCTTGATCTTCCCGAGGAAGGCCGAGCGGATGATGCAGCCGCCGCGCCAGGTGAGGGCGATGGAGCCGAAGTCGAGGTTCCAGGCCTTCTCGGCGCTGGTTTCCCTGAGGAGCATGAAGCCCTGGGCGTAGGAGACGATCTTGGCCGCGAGGAGGGCGTGCCTCAGGTCTTCGACGAGTTCGGCGCGGGGGCGAGCGCCCCCCGCGGCCCTGCGCTCTGTCTCGTCGGGGCCGGGGAGGATCTTCGAGGCCTCGCGGCGCTCGTCGAGGAGGGCCGAGAGGGCGCGCGCGAAGACGGCCTCGGTGACGAGGGTGAGGGGAATGCCGGCGTCGAGGGCGTTCTGGCTGGTCCACTTGCCCGTGCCCTTCTGCCCCGCCGCGTCGAGTATCTTCTCGACGAGGGGCGAGCCGTCCGCGTCCTTGACGGCGAGGATCTTCGCGGTGATCTCGATGAGGTAGCTCTCGAGTTCGCCACGGTTCCACTCTTCGAAGGTCGCGGCCATGGCGGCGTGGTCGAGGCCGAGGATGCCCTTCATGAGCTGGTAGGTCTCGGCGATGAGCTCCATGTCCCCGTACTCGATGCCGTTGTGCACCATCTTCACGAAGTGCCCGGAGCCGCCCTTGCCCATCCAGGCGCAGCAGGACTCGCCCTGGGGCGTCTTCGCCGAGACGGCGGTGAAGATGTCCCTGACGAGGGGCCAGGCCGCCGGGTCGCCGCCGGGCATGAGGGAGGGGCCGTTCCGCGCGCCCTCCTCGCCGCCCGAGACGCCCGAGCCGATGAAGCGGAGGCCCTTGGCCCCGAGCTCGGCCGCGCGGCGCTCGCTGTCCATCCAGTAGGAATTCCCCCCGTCGATGATGAGGTCGCCCGCCTCGAGGTGGGGGAGGAGCTTGGCGATGGTGTCGTCGACGGCCTGGCCGGCCTTGACGAGGAGGACGATCTTCCGCGGCCGCTCGAGGAGGGCCACGAAGGCCTCGACCGTCTCGGCGCCGAGGATGGTCGAGCGGCCGGCGGCGGGGCCGGCCAGGAAGTCCCGCACGGCCTGGGGCGAGCGGTTGTTCACTGCGACGGTGAAGCCGTGGTCGTTCATGTTGAGGACGAGGTTCTGGCCCATCACGGCCAGGCCCACGAGTCCGATGTCCGCTTTCATCATCGCCCCCTACCTCTGCACCCGAGCCGAGCCGCCTTTGGCCAGCGCCTCTACCTCAGACAAGGTCGCATAACTCGTGTCGCCGGGGTAGGTCGTGACGAGGGCCCCGTGGGCCCAGCCGAGCCGGAGGGACTCCTCGGGCCCGCGCCCGGCGAGGAGACCGTACATCAGGCCCGCCGCGAAGCCGTCGCCCCCGCCGATGCGGTCGACGACGTCGAGCTCCATGGTCGGCGCGGTCCAGGACTTCCCGTCCATCCAGAGCACGGCGCTCCAGGAGTGGCGGTTGGTGGAATGCACCTCGCGGAGGGTCGTGGCGATCGCCGCGAGGCGGGGGAAGCGCCGCGTCACCTCGTCGATGGTGCCGAGGAAGGCCGCCGGATCGAGCTTGGACTTCCCGTCGACCTTGGGCCCCGAGAGGCCGAGGCCGAGCTGGAGGTCCTCCTCGTTGCCCACGAGGACGTCGACGTTCTCGACGATGCGCGAGAGGAGCTCGGGCGCCTTGGTGTTGCCCTCGCCGCCTCCGGTGGCGGCGGCCTTCCAGAGCTTGGCGCGGTAGTTGAGGTCGAAGGAGACCACGGCGCCCGCGGCCTTGGCCGCCTTCATCGCCTCGATGACGAGCTCGGGGGTCGTGGGAGAGAGGGCCGCGAAGATGCCTCCGGAGTGGAACCAGCGCAGGCCCTCGCCGAAGATGGCCTTCCAGTCGAAGGAGCCTGGGCCCAGGCGGGCGGCCGCCTCGTCTGAGCGGTTGTAGAAGACCACGGGCGGGCGGGGGCCCTGGCCGCGGTCGCTCCAGACGGTGGCGATGTTGGGTCCGCGCACCCCGTCGTGCTCGAAGCGCTTGTAGATGCCTTCCACGCCCGCGGCCCGCACCTCGCGCTCCACCTTGGCGCCGATGGGATGGTCGACCATCGCGCTCGCGATGGCGGTGCGGAGGCCGAAGGCGCGGGCCAGATTGGCCGCGACGTTGTATTCGCCCCCCGAGACGTGGAGGGAGTAGCTGTCGGCGACCGCGAAGGGCAGGATGCCCGGATCGAGACGGGTGACCAGGGCCCCGAGGGCCAGGAGGTCGCGCTTCTTGCCCGAGGCGGGCGGTACGGCGAGTGCGGGCATGGTTTTTGTCTCCTCGTCGGGGCCTGGACCCCGTCCTACCGTGATGGCGCCGCCCCCGGGGGGAGGCGGCGGTATGTTATTGCCGCGACGGCGGCGCGTTGTGCGCTACAGGCGCCTGCGCGCGATGGCCTCGCGCATGGCCAACAGGTGGCGGTCGCCCCGGTCGCCGAGCTTCTCCATGATGACGATGTAGAGGCTGTCCATGAGGGCGAGCTGGGCCAGGCGGGCCGACCAGGCCTCGGTGATGAAGGGCGAGGAGGGCGTCCTCGAGATGAGGAGGAGATCGGCCTTGTGGGAGAGGGGGCTGCGCGGATGGCTCGTCACCACGACGAGGTCGGATTGAGCCCGCTTGGCCTCGTCGGCGATCGCCAGGGCGTCCTTGTTGGCGCCGGTGTGCGAGAAGAGGACGACGAGGGTGCCCGGGAGGGACTGGGAGGCGACCATGATCTGGAGGTGGAAGTCGACGGGGGCCTCGCAGGGGATGCCTGTGCGGATGAGCTTGTGCCAGCTGTCCTGGGCGACGGCGTTGGAGCCGCCGAGGCCGAGGAGGAGGATCTTGGGGGCGGCGACCGCGAGGGCGGCCACCTTGTCGAGGATGGCGGGGTCGAGGCCGGCCAGGGTCGCCTCGAGGGCCGCGACGCTCGTGCGGAAGACCACCGAGGCGGCCGACTTCTCGTCGATGCCCGCGCCGGGCGTCTCGTACCAGAGTTCGCGGGGCGAGAGGGCCTCGGTGGCGAGGGCGATCCTGAACTGCTGGTAGCCGCCGTAACCGAGCTTGCGCACGAAGCGGAAGAGGGTCGACTCGGAGACGCCGATCGTCTCGGAAAGCTCTTCGATGCTGGGGCTGACCGACTCGCCGGGGTGTTCGAGGATATAGGAGGCGACCCTGCGCTCCTTCACGGAGCAGGTGTCGAGGCCGGATCTGATGAGATCGAGGCAACTACTGTCCTTCATGCCCTCTTCCTGCACTCACCCTAGCACGAAAAAAAAAACCTTTCAAGAAAGATAATTTCTTTTTTCATTGACCGGTCAAAGGGAAACCTGCTACTCTACCGTGAATCCGGGGGTCTCCGCGCTGGCGGAACCTCAACGTCTATTCCTGAAGGAGCAGTGCATGAAAAAGCTACTTCTCGCGGTCCTCGTCATCCTCCTCGCCCTGAGCGTCGGGGCCCAGGGCAAGGAAATCCGCGTCCTCCTCGCCAACCATCCCTACGGCGAACTCCTCAAGGCCGCCATCCCCGAGTTCGAGACCCAGACCGGCATCAAGGTCAATCTCGAGCAGTACCAGGAGGGCCAGCTCTCCACCAAGCTCGCCACCGAGTTCGCGACGGGCTCCTCCACCGTGGACGTCTTCATGACCCGCCCCCTGCAGGAAGCGAAGATGTTCTACAAGAACGGCTGGTACCAGCCCCTCACCGCCTATGACTTCAAGGACTTCCCAAAGAGCAGCCTGGGCCTCGTGACCTTCGGCACCAAAACCTACGCTGTGCCCATCGTCACCGAGTGGGAGGTCCTTTACTATCGCATCGACCTCCTCAAGAAGGCCGGCATCGCCGTTCCCAAGACCCTCGTCGAGCTCGAGGCCGCTGCGGCCAAGCTCAACTCCGCCGACGTCGCCGGCATCGCCTCCCGCGGCAAGGGCAATCCCGCCGTCACCCAGGCCTCGAGCTACATCTACAACTACGGCGGCACCTACCTCGACAAGGGCAAGGCCGTCTTCAATTCCAAGGCCGCCATCGACGCCATCCGCTATTACGGCAAGCTCCTCGGCACCTACGGGCCCGCGGGCGTGACCGCCATGTCCTGGGACAACATCATGCCCCTCTTCCAGGCCGGCAAGGTCGCCATGTGGACCGACGCCTCCACCTTCTACGGCCAGATCGTCGATCCCTCCAAGTCCCAGGTTCCCAAGGAGAACGTCGGCATCGCCAACTTCCCCGGCGGCAAGGTCTCGACCCCCTACATCGTCGTCTCCTGGGGCATGGCCATCTCCAAGAAGACCAAGAACATGGACGCTGCCAGCCAGTTCCTCGCCTGGGCGACCAGCGCCGACATGATGAAGAAGGGCCTCGCGACCGCCGCCATCACCGTGGCCCGCGATTCCCCCTGGGCCGACAAGGCCGTCCTCGGCCAGGTTCCCCCCGCCCTCGTCGACACCCGCCTCGTCGCCGCCAAGACCGGCGTCCCCTACGACAGGCCGTACATGAGCGCCGTGGGCGAAGCCCGCGACCGCATCGGCGAGGTCATCCTCGAGTCCATCAACACCAAGGGCACCAGCACGACCCTCCAGGCCAAGGCCGACGCCATGGTCGCGAAGGTCAACGAACTCCTCGAAGACACCGGCGAGTACGGCGTCCAGTAAGAAAAGCCCGCAACGAACAGAGCTACACGGAGACACGGAGAATAGGTAGAGAGAGAGCACGGAGGAAGAGGGACTAAAAGAAGGATGGGGCGAAGAATCGTCGAAGGACGGAGATTCAACGCGGTCGGACTTCCTTCCCTCATTCGCCTCCGTGCTCTCCTTCTCCCCTCCGTGCTCTCCGTGGTGAATCGTGCAAAGCCCGTGTCGAAGACAAGGAAGGCGGAATGATCAGAACTGGTTTCATGGAACGCAATCTCAGGTGGGTCTTCCCCCTCCCCGCGGTGGTCTTCGTCGTCGTGCTGATGCTCTTTCCCGTGGTGTACACGGTCTTCCTGAGCTTCACCAACTGGAACCTGACCTCGGGCATGCCCCTCTCCTTCGTGGGGCTCAAGAGCTACGCCCGCGTCTTCAGCGAGCCGCGCTTCCTGGCCGCCATCGGGCGCACCTTCTCCTTTACCGGCATGGCCCTCGCCCTCGAGACCTTCTTCGGCGTGGCCCTGGCCCTCGTGCTCAACCGCGAGTTCCGCGGGAAGGGCCCGATCAAGCTCTTCCTCCTCCTTCCACTCGTGGCGACGCCGGTCGCCGTCGGCATCGTCTTCAACCTCTTCTACGATCCCACCATCGGCCTCGCCAACTGGATGCTGAGCCTCGCCGGCATCCCGAAGATCGAGTGGGTGTCCAACACCGCGACGGTGCTTCCCGCCCTCGTCCTCGTGGACGTGTGGCAGTGGACGCCGATGATCGCCCTCATCTGCCTGGCCGGGCTCGCCTCCCTGCCCAGCGACCCCTACGAATCGGCCCGCGTGGACGGGGCCACGGCGCCCCAGATCCTGTGGCGCATAACGCTTCCGATGCTCGCGCCCACCATCCTCACGGCCATGATCCTCCGCTCGGTCGACGCCCTCAAGACCTTCGACATCATCTTCGCGATGACAGGAGGAGGTCCGGGCTACAGCTCGGAGACCCTCAACATCCTCGGCTTCAAGTACAGCTTCGACTACTTCAAGATGGGACAGTCCTCCGTCATGCTCGTCACCCTCTTCACCATCGTCCTCGCGGCAAGCCTCGTCATCATGAAACTCCGCGACAAGGTGGAGGCCTGACATGCGCCAGAATCCCGTCACGCGGATCCTGTTCTACCTCGGCATCCTCCTCATCGCCGTCATACTCCTCTTCCCCTTCCTGTGGATGCTGATGTCCTCCTTCAAGACCCAGGTCGACATCATCTCCTGGCCCCCGAAGTTCATCTTCGAGCCCACGCTCCGCAACTACGAGCGGGTCTTCGGCGAGCAGGACTTCCTCCAGTACTTCAAGAACTCGACCATCGTCGGCGTCTCGGCGGTCGCGGGGGCCCTCCTCCTCGGCCTGCCCGCCGCCTATTCCATAGCCCGCTTCGGCCAGAAGCGCCTCTCGGTCTTCATCCTCGTAGCGCGTCTCATGCCGGGCATCTCCTTCCTCATGCCCTGGTACATCGTCTTCTCGCGCCTGGGCTTGATGGACAGCTACACGGCCCTCATCCTCTCCCATCTCCTCATAACTCTGCCTGTCGTGGTGTGGATCATGTCGAGCTACTTCGAGGCCATCCCGCGGGAGCTCGAGGAATCGGCGATGGTCGACGGCGCCACCATGCAGCGCGCCTTCGTCTCGATCATCCTGCCCATCTCGGGGCCGGGCGTGGTCACCGCGACGACCCTCTCCTTCATCTTCTCCTGGAACAACTTCATGTTTTCCCAGGTCCTCAGCATGCAGAAGACCAAGACCCTGCCCATAGCCGTCTACAACTTCGTGTCCTACGCCGAGGTCGACTGGGGCGCCGTCATGGCGGTAGCCGTGGCGATCATGACTCCGGCCATCATACTTACGATGATCTTCCAGAAGTACGTGGTGAAGGGCCTGACCATGGGAGCGGTCAAGGGCTAGCAATACGATGTTCCGCGAGGGTCTCGTCGACCTCACATTGATCGTCGCCCTCGTCGCCCTCGTCGGCATCGCCATCGGCCGGATTCCGCGCCTCCGCATGGACCGGACGGGCATCGCCCTGGCCGCCGCGACGGCCCTCGTCGCGGCGGGCGCCCTCACGGCCGATGAGGCCTTCGCGGCCATCGACCTCGGGACCCTCGCCCTCCTCCTCGCCATGATGATCATCGTCGCCAACCTGCGCATGGCGGGCTTCTTCGCCCTGGCGGGCTCGCGCATCCTCGCGGCGGCGCGGGGCCCCCGGAGTCTCCTCGCCCTCATCGTCGGAGCCTCGGGCCTCCTTTCGGCCTTTTTCCTCAACGACACCGTCTGCCTGATCTTCACTCCCCTGGTCATCGAAGTCACGCGACGTTCGCGGCGCGATCCCCTGCCCTACCTCATCGCCGTGGCCGTCGCCGCCAACATAGGCTCCTCGGCCACCATCATCGGCAATCCCCAGAACATGCTCATAGGGGCCCAGAGCGGCCTGTCCTTCGCGTTTTTCTCCTCCCGCCTCGCGCCCCCGGCCCTCGCCGGCCTCGGCCTCGTCCTCCTCTACCCCCGCGAGTTCGCGTCCTCGCGCGACCGGGCCCTTTCGGGCGCCCAGGGGGGGAGGGCGGAGACGCGGGTCGAGGTCGACGCTCCCCATGTCGCGAAGAGTCTCCTCGCCGCCCTCCTCATGGTCGTCCTCCTCCTCGCGGGCGTCCAGGCTCCCGTGGCCGCCCTCGTCGCCGCGGCCCTCCTCCTGGTGACGAGGCGAACCGACCCCGACCGCGTCTTCGGCCATGTGGACTTCGGTCTCCTCGTCTTCTTCGCCTCCCTTTTCGTCATAACTCGTACTATCGAGGTCAACCCCGTCTTCTCGCGCCTCGTCGAGGGAACCCTGCCCGGACTGAGCGCGGAGGGACGGACTCCCGTCGGTCTCCTTTCCTTCGCCGTGGCCCTGCTTTCCAACCTGGTCTCCAACGTCCCCGCGGTGATGCTCTTCCGTCCCCTCGTGCCGGGCTTCGGCGACCCGGCCGGCGTCTGGCTGATCCTGGCGATGGCCAGCACCTACGCCGGCAACCTCACGCTGATGGGCTCGGTGGCCAACCTCATCGTCGCGGAGGGAGCCCGGAGGGGCGGCATCGCCCTCGGCTTCTGGAGCTACCTGCGCGTGGGGCTTCCCCTCTCCCTGGCGACCTTGGCCCTCGGCGCGCTCTGGCTCGCCTTCACCTGAGGAAGGGGATGGAAGGGAGGGGAGGGGCGACCCCTGTCAGGCCTCCGCCCGAGCCCGAAAGGCCTTACCATAAGCGGCGTAAAAGGTTACTATCCGCGCGGCATGGATGCCGCGCCACGGCAGGGCTATCCGCGCGGCTATCCGCGGCGCACGGATGCGCCGCCACGACAAGGCCCGAGCGAAGCTCGGGTACGTCAAGGATGACGCCGTCTTGGATGACGAGGGGGAAGCGTTGAGAGTTCTATGGACCTTCGAAGACCAGGCCAAGCTCGACAAGTTCACGGCCGTCCTCACGAACCACGAGATGGCCTTCGAGATCAACGCCAAGAGCGCGGACCGGAGCACCAACCTGCTCACCCTCTCGGTGGACGATTCCGACTACGAAAAGGCCAAGAGACTCCTCATGCGCCACAGGAAGACGAAGACCAGTTCCTGAGGGAGCCTGCCTGAGACCTCTCCCGCCCAGGCGAAGCCGCCTCGATTCAGGGGCCCTCGGCGTGATCCCTCTCCCGACTCGACGGCCCTCAGCTACTCGCCCAGTCCCCGACCACCTCGAGACCCGCGTTGCGGGCCAGTCCCTCGAAGCGCAGCTCGCCGCCTTCCCGCCAGGAGACCGAGAGCTCGGCGTCCACGCTCTCGGCGATGCGTCGCGAGAGGACGCCCTCGACGGGAGCCCGCAGCAAGCCGGCCCGGTTCCGGCGCATCGAGACCTCGATCCGCCTCCGCCCCCGGACGATCGCGAGACCGGCCCTGTCGTCGCGGACCGATAGTCCTTCGATCCTCCCCCCGGTCCAGGTCGTTTCGAGGAGGAAGGCGCCGCCGAGGCGGGCCACGCAGAGGAAGCCGTCGAAGGCCGAGCCCAACCAGGGCACGCGGGCGAGGGAGAACATGAAAGAATCGCCCTCGGTCGGGAAGTTGTTCGATTGGCTCCAGACCCAGCGCGAGGGGAGGGAGGTGCCCCAGTCCTTTTCCGCGTAGCCCCTGCCGCCCTGGAAGTCGACCTTCCTGCCCTCCGCCACGAAGGAGCCGGTCAGTCCATGATCGAGGGATACGAGCCCGTGCCGGCATTCCATGAAGGGCGCGAAACTGTAGGGTCCCATCACTCCGGGCGCGAGGACCCTCCTGGGCGGAACCGTGAAGGCCTCGAAGTCGACCCGGCCGGAGAAGAGTCCCTCGCCGAGATCGAGCTCGAGGCCCTCGGCCGAGAAGCGATTCCCGCCGACCCTGATCTCGAGCCGACTCTTCGAGGCCGAGAAGGCGGCGGCCGGGTATTCGAACCACCAGGTCCGCGCCGTACTGCCCTCGATCACCTGGACGAAGGCCGCAGCCTCCTGGGGGCCCCGTGCCAGGCCGGGAATGAAGGACCAGGTCTCGGAGCGATCGGCCGTCACCTGCTTGAAGTACCAGCCCTCGAAACTCCGGGGCCGACGCCCCCCGCCCTGCCAAGGACTCTGATCCCATGGATTCACGCGCCCCCCTTCCCCGCCTTCAGAGTACCGCGGGAAGCGGGTGTTCCGCGCGAAAATCCGTCTCTCCCCGCCTTCCGTGGCAATTGATAGATAATTCTCGGATGACCCGGACCGGAGGGGAGCATGGACAGGGGGGATTCCGCCGGGTAAAGTACGGCATGCTCAAGCCCGAAGCCCTCGCCGAGGAACTTCGTTTCCTCCTCGCCCGTTCGCCCGCCTCGCCAGGCCTTCCCATCGAAGTGGATCTTATCGCCAATCCGGCGGCGGGCGGATTCACAAGGCCCGCCTACGCCCGACGCAGGGCGGCCGAGCTCGCGAGCCTGCGCGCGATGGCCGGGATCCTTCCCCTTCGCGAGGCGCCCGTCGCCGTGCGACTCCATCTCACCGATCGGGCCGGCCACGCGGCGGAGCTCGCGAGGTCCGTGGTCGGCGAGGCCAGGACGGCCGGCTATCCACCTGCCCTCCGCATTCTCATGACGGCGGGCGGCGACGGCACCGCCCTCGAAGCCATCAGCGATCTCATGGAGCTGCCCGAGGCGGAGCGTTCGCGCTGGCTCGTCCTTCGACTCCCCCTCGGCACGGGCAACGACGGCTCGGAGGGCCGGGACCTCGGCACGGCCCTGGGCCGCTTCCTCGGGCCCTGCTCCGTGGAGCCCCGCGCCGCCCTCCGCGTGACTCCGAACCCCGCGGGGGGCAAGGCCCCGCTCTGGTCCTTCAACATCGCGAGCGTCGGAGTGGACGCCTTCACCTGCGAGATGACGAACCGGCTCAAGACTCGCTTTCCCGGCGATTCCTACAAGCTGATGCTCGACCTCGCGGCGGTGATCTACGACCGGATCTGGATCTCCCGCCCGCTCAGGATCAGCGCGGAGGACGCGGCCGGCGCCAATCGCCGCGAGAGCGAGTCGAGCTGCCTCCTCCTCGCGATGGGCATCTCGGGGAACCGCCAGTACGGCTCGAACAAGCGCATCCTTCCGGGCAGGGAGAACGTCTGCCTCGTACCGCGCATGTCGCTCTGGCGGAAGCTCCTCATCAAGGGGCCCCTGAGCGCGGGCAGGCACGCGGACTTCCCCGAGGTCTCCCTCTTCAGCGCGGCCCGTCTCGTCCTCGACTATCCGGGTCCCCTCCTCTTCCAGGCCGACGGGGAGGTGACGAGGATGGAGGCCGGCGACTTCCCCCTCGCGATGGAGGTGGTGCCCGCCGCCTACGCGGTGCTGGGCCCCGCGAGCTGAGAGGTCCTCGCGGCCCGGTATCCGCGCCGATCATCGTCCCTCGTCCCTTCGAAGCCCGGGGGTCCCGTCCTTCCTGTACGGCAGCTCCTCGTCGAGGAGGCGGGCGCCCTCGGCCTCGGCCGCGTTGGCTGACACCAGGGACCGCCTGATCGCCCCGGCGAGGCCCTCGTGGAAGACCAGGTGGAAAGAGGGAGCGAGGACGGAGCGGAAGCCCCGCCTGGCCTTGTGCTCGCTGCCCATGCCTGGATCGAAACAGGCGAGTCCCCTGGAGAGGGCCCATTCGAGGGGCAGGTAGTAGCAGAGCTCGAAGTGGAGGCCCTCCACGCGGCGCTCGGCGCCCCAGTAGCGGCCCCACAAGGTGTCCTCGCCCACGAAGAGGAAGGAAAGGGCCAGGGGATCGCGCGCCGCCCTCGACGAAGCCTCGTCGGAGAAGGCGGCCCCGAGGGCCCAGCCTTCGGGCAGGAATTCCGGGAGGCGGAGGAAGAAGTCCCGCTCGAGCCACTTGGCGCCCCAGGGTCCGAACTTGTCGTTGGTGAGCTCGTAGAAATCGGCCATGCGGGAAAGTAGGCCGGGAGTCCGCGAGGCCTCGGGCGCCTCGATGATCCGTCTCACGATCCCCGCCTCGTCGAGGCCCTTCCTCTCCCTGAGCACGTTGCGGCGCATGTTCTTGGAGAAGGAGGCGAGGAGGCCCTCGAAGTCCCCGTAGCCCGCGTCCTCCCAGAGGAAGGACTGGTGGTCCCAGGCGACGAAGTCCCGACGCGGGCTGACGGTGTCGCCTAACGCGTTTCCGGGCTCGCCGTCGGCCTCGCCCGCGCCCTTTTCCCTTGCCTGCCCCGAAGCCCGGCCGCGGAGGAAGGCCTGGGTCCCGACCGAGGGCCAGGCGAGGTGGACTCCGCCGAAGCCCGCCTCGCGGGCGGCGTCGACTGCCGCGTCGAGGATCAGGCCGGCGAGCGACTCCTCGTCCTCGCCCTCGGCGACGAGGACGCGCCAGGCCGGCGATGGCGTCGCGGGGATCATGCCGAGAAGCTTGGGATAGTAGGTGACGCCCGCGGATTCGGCGGCGCGGGCGAACTGGTAGTCGAAGACGAACTCGCCCCAGGACGAGGTCTTGGCGTAGAAGGGAGCGGCCGCCACGAGGCGACCCTCCCTGCGGAGCGTGAAGTGGAGAGGAGTCCAGCCCCGTTCGGGCACGATGGAACCCGACTCCTCGAGGAGGGCCAGGAAGCCCCAGGAGAGGAGGGGCGAGCCGTGGCGCGAGGCCAGTCCGTCCCATTCCTCGCGCGGGATCGAGATCATCGAGGGAAGGATGGAGAGGGCATAGTCGGCCACGGCGTCAAGATACTGAGGGCCCGGCCCGGCGGATAGCGTCGCCCTCCGTCCCCGCCTCCGGCCTCTCAGCCCGGGGCACTTCCTCGTCTGGCCTCGAGGAGGGCGACCATCTCCTCGCGGCTCCAGTGGTAGGCGCTCCCGCACTGGTGGCATACGGCTTCGACCGGCCAGGGCCCGTTCTCGACGAGGTCCTCGAGGAGGCCTCCCTGGGTATTGGCCATGAAGGCCGCGAAGCGCCCGCGCTCGCAGCCGCATTCGAAGGCCACGGGATGGCGTCCCCGGCCCTCGTAGCCCAGGGCTCCGAACTGGGCCGCGAGATAGGTCCCCGCCTTCCCTCCCTCGGCGAAGTGGCGACCGATCGGCGGGAGGCCGCCGAGGAGGATCTCGGCGCGCTCGGCGAGGGCCTCCGTGGCTCCGGGCAGGGCCTGGAGAAAGAGGCCGCCGGCTCCGGCGACCCGACCCTCGCGGTCGAAATGGATGCCGAGGACGAAGGCGGTGGAGGTCTGCTCGGAATCCTTGAAGAGGCCGGCGAGATCCTCGGCGAGGCGGCCGGAGCGGAGGGACACGGTCCCCGAGAAGGGCCGGGGCGAGCCCGCGATGAAGCGGGTCAGGGTGAGGGTGCCGGCGCCCACGAGGGGAGCCGTGTCGAGGCGTTCGGGAGGTTCGGCCAGGGAGATGGAGTCGCGGAAGAGATAGCCGCGCACCGAGTTGCCCGCCTCGCCCCTGCGCGCCTCCACGGACCAGCCGTGGACGGGACCCTCGCAATCGAGACGGAGGCTCAGACTGTCGTCGCCCTTCAGGGTGGCCGAGAGGAGGGCGGCCGCCACCTCGGCCTGGCCGAGGACGAAGGCCTCGAGGATGCCGAGCCCGTGGTTGGCCCGCGCCTGGTTGACGAGGCGGCTCGCGTTGACGAGGGCGCCGCGGAGCTCGCCGCCGGGCGGGCCCTCGGGGCTGCCGAGGGTGAAGAGGTGGAGGCCGTCGGGCTCGAGGCCGTCGAGATGGAGGAGGAGGGTCGGGTCGAGGGGCGCTGCGATCATGGGCCCGAGACTAGGCCCGAGCGGCGCCGGGGGTCAATACGGATCCGCCGCCGAGCCGCGATAGGAAACGCGGGAGGAGGCGCGGCCCGGAGCGGATCCTCTCAGTCTCCTGTCTCCTGTCTCCTGTCCTCTTCCCCGCTATCCGAGGAGGATCGCGAAAGCCGACCAGAGGAGGAGGGCGGCCATCACGAGATTGAAGACCAGCCTTCCACGCTCTGAGGAGAGGAGGCGCCGGAAAGTCGTGCCGGCGAGGCACCAGACGAGGATGGAGATCGAGGCGACTCCGGCCAGTCCGAGGGCCGAGAGGGGGATGCCGGCGGGAGTCCCGAGGAGGCTCGCCGGGAACATGCCGTAGAGGGTGATGCCGTAGAGGATG
>Ga0334722_10000166_pt1 | contig 97853 bp, 95 predicted proteins | sample C3_bottom_MG_FD_207210 | JGI IMG/M metagenome (GOLD analysis project Ga0334722, IMG submission 207210) | Sediment microbial communities from Yellowstone Lake, YNP, Wyoming, USA - C3_bottom | ecosystem: Environmental > Aquatic > Freshwater > Lake > Sediment | place: USA: Wyoming | collected...
AGATTCTGGGAACCAGAGCTTCCGCTAAGATTACTCAACGCCTGTCTTTCTCATGTTCCGGTAAGACTGGCTGAGTTTCATTAGGAGCCATATAATTTTATCAACTCGACATACCCAGCAACCACACGGTTTTCATGGCTCATTGTGAATGACACCCTCGCTGACAGCCCCTGAATTTTGTCGTTTTTCGCGACAAACGGGTTGATCATCTTCAGCTAATACAACCTAAAGCGAATAATAATTTGCTGAAAAATCATCCCCGGCAGCAAATGTCAGAAATATGTCAGATCCGCCGGGTAAGAAAAAAAAAGCAACTCTTGCTTGCAACAAAACTACTTCTGCAGGTAGCATAACGTCGTTTTGAACCTTTTGCCCATTTGTGCTTTGCTCCAAGTCACCAATCAAGAGAGACAACGAAGTGAAACTCCCTCGACTTTACCCCGGCCATTGCAGCCGCTGGTTACCGCAACTTTCTCTAGTGCTACTCTTCTGTGTGTTTAGCGTTCCAGCGAAAGCGGCCGACCAAGACCAGCTCCAACCTTCTGTCGCTTTGTTGCACGCCTCCCCAGCAGAATCGACCGACTCGACCATCTCCAGCGATCTGGCAACCGCCTTGCAGAAATTGCTTTCTGCGCTTCCACCCGGCAAGGTACTCGCCTTCACCGGGTTTAGTGGCTTGGATAGCAGCAAGACAGAATTATCAGGCATGGCAAATTTCAAATTGGAACCGATGCTGATAAAGCTGTGCAATGAAATGCGGCTCACTCTGATTGAGCGCGACAAGTTGGAACTGATACTCAATGAGTGGAAACTCGAAATGAGCGGGCTGACCAAGTGTGACAAAGGTGCGAGAGAGTTGCTTGGCGCAGATGTCATACTCTCGGGCAAGATTAATTTAGAGCCCGGCCAGGTCAAATTATTGTTAAAGGCCGTTAGTTTACAAGATGGAACGATATTGGCCGCCGCGGAAGCTTGCCAAGCAGCCGAACAATATATCGTGGAAAAACAAGTGACTATTGAAACCAACAAAGACAAATCCACGAATAGCCTGCTTGCCAATGGGAGCAACTTACACAGCGCCAGCAGCCCCGACGGCAAGATCAAATTATGGACCGAGGCCGATTCATACTCGGTTGGGGATAAGATGAAGGTATTCTTTGAGGTTAAGGAAGCGATAAATGTGACTCTGGTTGATGTCACCCCTGATGGAGAAAAGACGATTATTTTTCCCAACCAGTACCAGAAAGATAATTTCTGTCAGCCCGGGGTTATCTACCAAATACCACCGGCTGACTCAGCTTTTGCTTTAGAGGTTACTGGACCAACTGGCAAAGACCGATTAATGGCGATGACCAGCGCCAAGACAGAAGTTGATCAAGGAATGATCAGAACCAGGGGGCTAAAATTCACCAATGCCATCGTCAATACAACCACCAGCAGAGCAAGTATTGCCCTAGATATCTTTTAAGCAGTCCGCTCAAACAGTCCGCTTACAGTGCCAGCAGGACACCAACTCATTTGATATCGGTTAGAATCATAAACCTGCGAGTGCCGACCACGACCCGGCTGACCCCGGCTTCATGGTTGAATCGCGCAGTACAATAAACCACGCATTGCAAGGAGGATGGATGTTTCGCCAGATATTGATACTCTTCCCATTGTGTTTACTCAGTACGACTGTGGCGCTTGCCGAACAGACGCCGACACGGCCAAATGAGCCCGCGCAAGCGCAGGCGCAAAAGCTTTCGACAACGCCTAAGTTATTTGTCAAAGGCTTTAACTTTACCGGCAACACTCTGCTTTCCGCGGAAGAGTTGAACGCCATTACCCAGAAGTACACGGGCCGCGAACTGGCCATCGAACAACTTGAAGAGATGCGGCAGTCGATAAACAACCTGTATCTGCAAAAAGGGCTGATTAATTCCGGAATAATCATTCCTGACCAGCAAGTTACTGCAGGAGTAATTACACTTCGAGTAATTGAGGGCAAACTCACCAGTGTTGGTGTTACCGGGCTAAATCACTTCAGCAGCTCATATATCAAATATAAACTGGGGCAAAGCTCTATTGATCCGCTGAATATCAATATCCTGCAAGAACGGTTGCAATTATTACAACAAGACCCTCGCATAAAACGCATCAATTCTGAACTTAAACCAGGCGAAATACTCGGACAAGCAGACCTGAAGGTAAAAATTGAAGAAGAATCCCCCTACAAAATAACGGTGCGATTTCATAATGATGCGGCGCCAAGCACCGGCAGTTACAAAGGGGAGGCCTCACTGGCCCATCGCAACGTCTTTGGCTACGGCGACACCCTGAATATCGACTTTGGCGGGACCAGGGGGGCGCTTGATTACGGCGGCGGCTACACCTTCTCCATTCTGCCGACCGACACCACCATCGGCGGGTATTACCGGAAAAGCGAGAGCACCGTCATTGAAGAACAGTTCAGCGATCTTGACATCAAGAGCACCTCCGAAACCAGCGGCATAAAAATTCGCCAGCCATTGTACCATTCACTTTCTGGCGAGTTTGCCCTGGCACTGGTCGGGGAACACCGCAGAAGCCAGTCCACCATTTTGGGAAGGGATTTTTCATTTTCCCTTGGCGAGCAAAATGGCGCCGCCAAGGTCAGTGTCGTTCGTTTTGGCCAAGAATATGTCAAACGTGACAACAGCTATCTGCTGGCCATCAACTCCAACTTCAATTATGGCTTGACGGTGCTGGGCGCCACCGAAAATGAAACCGGGCCGGATAGCCGCTTCTTTTCCTGGCTGGGACAATTCATGTTGCTGGGCCGGATGGGGCAGAGCCAGGTGCAGGGCTTATTCAAGACCAACGCCCAGGTTGCCGGCAATGGTTTGCTCCCCCTGGAAAAATTCGGTCTGGGCGGGATGAACAGCGTGCGCGGCTACCGGAGCAACGTTTTATTACGAGACACCGGGGTGAACAGCAGTCTTGAGTTCAGAATCCCCGTGACCAATGGCAAAAAGGCCTGGGGGACATTACAGATTGTCCCCTTTGTTGATGGGGGCTGGGGGAAGGATGCAGCAACGAATTCCCCCAAAGAAGACCACATCGCCAGTGTCGGGAGTGGCATCAGATGGAGCTTTTGGGAAGGCGCTCTCCTCGAAGCATATTATGGCTACGGCCTAAACAAGGTCACAGACAACAAGAAAGAGCTCGCTGACCAGGGCATCCATTTCCAACTGACGCTGGAGGTATTATAAAATGAGATCCCACTCATCCTTTAAGGCAATTTGCACCATTCTAACGGTCATCTTCCCGGCCCAGGCCTTTGCCGCCATCACCCTTGACGGCACCATGGGCCGATCTGGTGCAATCACCGGCCCCAATTATGCGATCACCGCCGATCTCGGCAAACAATTCGGCGGTAACCTCTTTCACAGCTTTAGCCAATTTGATCTCAACCGGGGTGAGGTTGCTACCTTTTCCGGCCCGGCAAGTGTAGCCAACATCATCAGCCGGGTAACCGGAGGCTCCGCTTCCTCAATCGACGGGACAATCCGCTCAACCATCGGCGGGGCCAATCTGTACTTGGTGAACCCGGCGGGGATCATGTTCGGCGCCAATGCCAGCGTCGATGTCAGTGGTTCATTTCATGTCAGTACGGCAGATTATATAAAACTAGGCACCGATGGCCGCTTTGACGCCTCCAACCCGGCCAACAGCATCCTCTCGGTCTCCCCACCTTCGGCCTTCGGTTTTGTGGGAGATAGCCGCGCAAGCATCACGATCACTGATGGCGCCTCGCTGGAAACCAAGGCGTACCAACCAATTAGCGTGGTGGCCGGTGATATCGAGATCGATAACGGCAGCGTCTATAGCGAGGGGGGCGAGATCCGGATTGTGGCGGTTGGCCAGAACGAACAGGAAGTCGGCTTCACCGGCGCCCTTCCTGAAGCCGGGGGAGACCTGACCATTAGGAACGGGGGCTTTGTCTATTCCAACAACAAGAACGAGGCGGATGCTGCACCGGTACGGATCAGCGCCGGTAATCTGATTGTTGATGGGAACGACACCAACCAAGCATACATCTGTAGCGATGTGTACGGAAACGGCGGTAACGCGGCTGATATCGAAATCGCAGCAATGGATCATATTGCCATTACCAATGGCGGCTACATCAGTTCTTTCACGCATTCGTCTGCTGATGCTGGTTTGATAACGGTAAACGCTAGCAGTATCACCTTAGACGCTCAGGAGAGCACAAATGGCACCGGGATCTATAATCAAGCGATTGATGGCAATGGTAACGGAGGGGACGTAAAAGTTTCGGCAATCGGGGAACTTGTCGTCACCAATGGTGCGGTGATTTACACCAGAACAGACACTGCCGGAAGCGCCGGCAGTGTCATAATCGACGCCGACAATATTACCATTGATAGCGACGCCCAGATTCTAAGTCAGGCCGCAGAAGACATTGGCCATGCCGGCAATGTTGAGGTTACGGCCAAGAGAGATCTTTCCATAACGAACGGTGGCAATATTTCATCCGTTTCCTTTTCAGATGGAGATGCCGGATATGTCAAAGCCAGCGCTACCAATATTTATATTGACGGACAGGAAAGCGAAAATCCCACAGGCGTTGTAAGCACAAGTTATGGTTCTGGTAAATCCGGTGATATTGAAGTCGTTGCAGGCAACACAATTCAGCTCACAACTGGCGGGGAAATTTCTTCCAACAGCAATTCAGAAGGAGCTGGCGGAAATATCTTCATTACCGCCGGGGATATCGGCATTGATGGTTATGCCAGTCATATTTCCAGCGATGCGAAAGAAGGCACGGGGAATGCTGGCGACCTCTGGATCACTGCCACTGGGGAGATTGCCGTTACTGACAGGGGTTATATTTCATCGCGCACTTTTACCTCTGGTTCCGGTGGTGATATTTCAATTGACGCCGGCAGTGTAACTATCGATGGCCAGGGAATCCCATCCGGATCCGGCATATTCACTACAGCAAAACCAGGGAGCACTGGTACTGCGGGCCGCATTGATATTTCGGCAGAAGAATCAATTACCCTTACGAATGGTGGCGCAATTTCTTCAGACACCCATTCAGATGGGAATGCAGGTGATGTTCATATCAGCGCAAAGAATATCAGCCTTGACCAAGGTGGTTCTATTTCCAGCGATGCTTATGGATGGACCGGGAATGCCGGCAATTTGCTGATATCTGCGACTGGGGAGATTGATCTTCTTGCTGGCGGGTCAATTTCTACAGACACGTATACATCAGGTGATGGCGGAAGTGTGACGGTTGAAGCCGGGCGCATTATGATCGACGGCTATGACAATCAGAGCACAAACGACACCGGCATCTTTAGTCGGGCGCAAGTGGCTAGCGTTGGCGATGCAGGTTTCATTTACATGAATGTTGCAGACTCAATTTCCATTAATAATGGCGGCGGTATTTCTTCCGATACCAGTTCGGCCGGCAAAGCTGGAGATATTATGATCACCGCAGGCAATATCGACATAGCAGGAGTCCTCAGCCGTATTTCCAGCGATGCGCGGGTCGACAGCACCGGGAACGCTGGTAGCGTATCTTTGACTGTACCCGGTAAGATTGCCGTTACGAATGGCGGTAGTATTTCTTCAAACGCTTTTTCTTCTGGTGATGGCGGAAATATAAACATCAACTCCGGTAGGGTTATGATTGATGGGCAGGACAGTATGTATTTCACTGGTATAGCAAGTGTAGCTGCGATGGGAAGCACTGGTGGTGCGGGTAGTATTAATATGGTAGTACCCGAAACAATCACTCTTAAAAACGGCGGGAAGATTACCACCCACACCTCTTCGGCAAAAGATGCTGGCTATATTACGATCAGCACGGGAACTTTAGAAATAACTGGTGTCGATGGGGAGTTCAACTCCGGCCATTACGGGAGTATTTCTTCAGACACCTACGCGGCAGGAAAGGCTGGATTTATTGATATCAGCGCCAAGGATATCCGCATTGACCAAGGTGGCAATATTTCCAGTGATTCGTCAGGAACAGGCAACGCCGGCTATATAGCTCTGGAAGCAACTGGGGAGATTGCCATTACGAATGGCGGGTTTATTTCTTCCGACACCTTCTCGTCTGGCAATGGCGGCTATATTAGCCTGAAAGCTGACAATATTGTTATTGATGATCAAGGGAGTACAAATAGAAGATCAATGCCAACCGGCATTTTCAGTGTTGCATTTCCTGATAGCACTGGTAATGCTGGAGACATATCTCTCACGGCCACAAAATCAATTTCAATTTTAAATGGTGGACAGCTTAATTCAGATAGTTCTTCCTCAGGAAATGCCGGAAATATTATTATCACCGCCGGAAACGTAGACGTAGACGAGAGCTATATTTCCAGCGACACAATTACTGGAACAGGCAGCGCCGGAAATATCTGGATAACTGCAACAGGGAATGTTGCTATCACCAATAGTGGGCAAATTTCGTCCAGCACCTGGTCATCCGGTGATGGCGGTTATGTAAGGATCGATGCCGGGAACCTTATCATTGATGGTCAAAAAGACTCGTATTCATCAGGAATATGGAGTGCTGCGATGGAAGAAAGCACCGGTTCCGCCGGCGACATTATTCTTACAGCCACTAGATCAACCTCCATCATGAATGGCGGAAAAATCTCTTCTGAAAGTCGCGGGAGTGGCAATGCCGGAAATATCTTCATTACCTCCCCTGATTATCTGAAATTATCAGACAGCATGATCGCGACCTCGGCCGCAAATGGCGAGGGCGGCAGCATCTTTATCGATCCGACCCTGGTCGATTTGCACAACAGCAAGATCACCACCTCCGTTGCAGGTGGCAGCGGTAACGGCGGCAACATTGATCTGACGGCAAAGCAACTGGTCGTGGACAACAGCAGCATCATCGCCAATGCCGAGGGCGGCAACGGCGGCAACATCAATCTGAACACCCAGGCGCTGGTCAGATCTGTTCTGGGCAGCGTCATCAGCGCCTCTTCCAAACTGGGCATCTCCGGTGCCATCTCCATCACCTCACCGGTCGTGGACATTGGCGCCGGCCTGGCCGATATGCCGGACACCCTGATTGACATCAACGCCCTTACGCCCAAACGCTGCGCCTCAAACGATAATGAGATCAGCAGCTTTAGCGTTCTCGAATGCTCCGGGGCGATTTCAAACCCGGACCGATTCATAACGACTCACTGATCCTTAATGTTCGCGAGGCAAACTCATGTCTATAAAAAGAAATATCTTCCGTATCCTGTTGGCCAGCCTTCTTCCCTGCTTGCCGCTTCTTGCACCAATTGCGGCCTTCGCTGCAACCGATCCGGCTGGTGTACCCGTTGTTGCAGCGCACGATTCCGCCGCTACCGTTTCAGGGGGTGAAACCTTTGGCTTGATCGATGCACGCCTTGCCACCGCAGCGGCATATCTGAAGAATGGCGACTCAGACAAGGCCGCCGCCGAACTTGGCGACCTGCTTCCTCTGGCCCGCGAGAAAGGGAGCCGGAAGCAATATGCAACCGCACTGAATATGCTCGGGACCATATATTCTTCTTCTCCTGCGCCTGCATCCCGCGAGTCATCGCCCCGGCAAGGCGGCGCCGTTCGCTCCTCAACGGGAGAACAGGCAGACAAAAGTAGCGACATGCTCACTCAGGCGCTGGAAGTGGCTAAAGAGATCGGCGACCCCAAGCTTACGGCATCTGTTCTGAACAATATGGGAACGATGCAGATGACCCGTGGCATTAAGGTAAAGGCTGCGGCCAGTTTTGCCGAAGGCCTGCAGCTTTCGCAGGAGTCCGGTGACAAGGACTTAACCGGCGCCACGCTACTCAATCTTGCCCGGCTCCATGCCTCGACGGGTGCAACCCTTGACGCCATGAAATCCCTTAAAGAGGCCGAGGACTTTTGGTCGCCAACGCCAGATACGGCCGAGAAGGCGGGAGCGCTGATTAATATCGGCCAGTTGTATCGCAAGGTTGCGGCAAACCCGGAAGTCGCGGCTGAGGCAAGATCTTCAGCCTTGCGCTGCCTTACCTCTGCGCAAAGCGTCGCCACAGCCTTAAACAACGAACAATTGCTCTCCTTCGCCATCGGCTACCAGGCCGGGGTATTAAAAGACTCCGGCGAAACGGCCAAGGCCCTGGACCTCACCAGACAAGCACTCTTCATCGCCCAATCAATAGATTCGCGGGAACTGCTGTATTTATGGCAATGGCAGATTGGCAGATTGCTCAACACCCTTGGCGACACCGCCAAGGCCGCCGCGTCTTACAGCCAGGCCATCAACTCATTGCAATCAATACGGCGAAGCATCCGACCGGAATATGCCGGGAGTACCCTTTCCTACAAGGAAATGATGGAACCGGTCTACCTGGAACTGGTGGCAATCTTACTCAAGCAAAGTCAGACCGCAGATAACCAGGAGCAGGCCACGGGGTATATCAAAGCGGCCGAAGATACCATCGAAAAATTGCGGACCACGGAATTACAGGACTACTTCAAGGACAGTTGCATATTAGGCGCCACTCATTCCGCAAACGCGCCAACCGGCAAAACCGCGATTCTCTACCTGGTTGCCTTGCCAAAGAGCCTTGAAATCCTGGCCAGCCTTCCGGCCGGGGTGAAGAGATACTCCGTACCAATCGAATCAGCGATTCTGGAGCAACGGGGCAAGGACTTTGTTACTGAGCTTACGAACAGATCAGAGACCTATCTCGAAAGCGCAAAGTTTCTGTACGACACGATAGTCCGTCCCCTTGACAGCGAACTGGCCCAAGAGAAGATTGAACATATCGTGTTCATCCCGGACAGCGCATTACGGTCGGTCCCCATGGCGGCCCTGAATGACGGCAGCAGGTTCCTCATCGCCAAATACACCATTTCCAGCGCCCAAGGGATGCAGTTTGTCAATATGTCCCCCGCCGCCGCCAATCATAAGCCGGAAATCCTCCTGGCGGGGATCAGTGAAGCAGTCAACGATTTCCCTCCACTACCCAGCGTGAAAAATGAGCTGAGTGGCATAGGTGCCATGTTTGACGGAGTAACCCTTCTGGATAAAGGCTTCAGGGTTGAAGATCTGAAACGGGAGATCGGTTTGAAACCGTATTCGTACATCCACCTGGCCACCCATGGTGAATTTGGTGGAGATATGGAGAACATGTACATTCTCGCCTACGATGGGCTCATCACCTTCAACATGTTGGACAAATTCATCCGGGTGACGAAGTACAAATCCGAGCCATTGGAACTCTTGACCCTCAGTGCGTGCAAAACAGCCCTTGGTGATGATCGTGCCGCCATGGGGTTGGCGGGCATCGCAGTCAAGGCCGGGGCCAAAAGCACCATGGCGTCACTCTGGGAGATTGACGACAAAGCCACTTCTGAATTGATCCAGGAATTTTACCGGCAACTAAAGGAAAATAACGGGGGCAAAGCAAGGGCACTGCAGCAGGCCCAACTCAAGATCATGAAGGATTACGGACATCCCTATTATTGGTCGCCATTCATCTTGATCGGGAACTGGCTGTAAACCTGATTTGCGTTGCAGTAAAAGGGGCTGACCTTGATAATTAACATTATCGAGGTCAGCCACCCAAAAAAACCGCCCGACAAGATTCCTGCCTGCGTGTGCCGCTGAACCTTACCAGTCCCTGACTTTCTTGATTGGCCAGTCGCCCCCTCAGAGAATCCCCCAGAAATTACTGGGGCAGTTCCGCCTGCCTTTCACCATCAAGCTTTAGCAGCACAAACCTGGTAATAATCCTGCCCGGCCAAGTCGTTAATGACCACCGCCGGGAACCGCTCGACCTCAAAGCGAAACATCGCCTCCGGCCCAGCATCCGCGAAGGCCACCAGCTCCGACTTGACGATGCTCTTGGAGAGCAGGGCCCCGGCGCCGCCGATGGAGGCGAGATAGACCGCACCCTGATTGAGCATGGCCTGGCGCACCGCTGCCGAGCGCTGCCCCTTGCCCAGGGTGGCGGCCAGGCACAGCTCCAGAAGGCGCGGGGTGTAGGCATCCATCCGGTAGCTGGTGGTGGGCCCGGCCGCGCCGATGACCTGGCCTGGTTTGGCCGGGGTGGGCCCGACGTAATAGAGTAACTGGCCCGCCAGATCAACCGGCAGCTCCCGCCCCTCGTCCAATAGGGCGCAGAGGCGGCGATGGGTCTGATCCCGGCCGGTGTAGAGAGTGCCGGTCAGCGCGACCAGTTCTCCCGCCTTGAGGGTTGCGGCCACGCCCGGACGGAAGGGGATTTCGACCTCCCGGGAATTCGCTAAAGCACCATCTTGAACTTTTAGAAAGGACATGGGTTTTGCCTAATTCGATTTATATTAGAGGCTCTTGCAAAAGCATAAAAGTGGCGTCATTCCGGCATGTTGTTAGCCGGAATCCAGTATCTTTGCCAAAAAAACCCTGGATTCCGGCTTAAGGACTGCCGGAATGACGAGTTTTGCAAGAGGCTTATTATAGCACAACTTCCTTATGCCGATGGGCATGGCACTGGATATTCACCGCCACCGGCAGGCTGGCGATATGGGTGGGAAAGGCCTCCAGATGCACGGCCAAGGCAGTGTTATTACCACCCAACCCTTCCACCCCCTGCCCTTCGCGATTGAGGCGGGCCAGGATTTCTCCCTCCAGCTCGGCCACGTCGGCGCGGGGGTGGGGTTCACCCAAGGGACGGAACAGGGCCCGTTTGGCCAACAGGGCCGACTTTTCGAAGGTGCCACCGATTCCCACCCCCACGGTCACCGGGGGACAAGGGTTTGACCCGGCCGCAAAGACGGTTTCACAGACAAAGTCGACGATACCGCTGTTCCCGGCCGAGGGTGGCAGCATCTGCAGGCGGCTCATATTCTCGCTGCCGCACCCTTTTGGTAAATAACGAAGGCGCAATGACGCCCCTTCAACCAGTTCTGTATGAACCACCGCCGGGGTGTTGGTGCCGGTATTTTTGCGGGTCAGGGGATCGCAGACCGACATCCGCAGATAGCCGTCGCGATAGCCTGCTTCAACACCGGCCTGGATGGCCGCCTCCAGGTTGCCCGCGACCAGCAGTTCCCGCCCCAGTTCCACGAAGAAGACGCTGACCCCGGTGTCTTGGCAGACCGGCATTCGCTCGCGGCTGGCGATATCGGCATTAACCAGCAACAGATCAAGCAGATTACCGGCCAAGGGGGATTCCTCGCGATCCCGGGCGGCGACCAGGGCCTCGAGGATATCTGGCTCCAGATCACAGGCCGCCACCACCACCAGCTCCTTAACGGCAGCGGTAATTTTATCGGTTTCCAGGGTACGCATCTATTTATCCGTCGGCTCTTTAAGGATTTCCGCCACTTCTAGCTGCATATTGAAGCTGTGCGCCTCATCCGGGTAACTGCCCCCTTTTACCTCGTCGCGATAACTGGTGAAGGCCGCCTTGATCTGCGGGGCCAGATTGGCGTAGGCCTTGACGAAACTGGGGACGAACTTTTCGAACATCCCCAAGAGGTCGTGGCTGACCAGCACCTGCCCATCACAGTGGACCCCGGCGCCGATACCAATGGTGGGAATCCCGATTTCCCGGGTGATCAACTGTGCCAACTGGGCCGGCACACACTCCAGGACCACCGCGAAGGCCCCGGCCCCTTCCAGCGCCCACGCCTCATCCAGCAGCCGCCGCGCCGAAGTAACATCCTTACCCTGCACCTTGTAGCCGCCCAATTGCCCGGCCGTCTGCGGGGTGAGGCCAATATGGCCCATCACCGGAATCCCGGCCCGGACCAAGGCGCGTACCACCGGGCAAACCTCGATCCCGCCCTCGACCTTGACCGCATCACAGCCAGCCTCTTTCAGGAAGCGGCCCGCGTTGACCAACGCCTCGTGTTCGCCGGACTGGTAAGACATGAAGGGCATATCGCCGACCAGGAGCGCCCGCTCCACCCCACGGCCCACCGCCTTGGCATGATGCAGCATTTCCTCCATGGTCACCGGCACCGTGGACTTATAACCCAATACCACCATGCCTAAGGAATCGCCGACCAGCACCACCTCTATCCCGACCGCGTCGATGAGCCGGGCAGTGCTGACATCATAGGCGGTGAGGACGGTGATCTTCTCGCCCGCCGCCTTCATGGCGACAATATCGAGGATCGTCAGTTTTTTCTGCGGCATGAGCGGGGCCTCCAGCAACGATTTAGAACAATTTACCCATGGGGTCTTCCCCGGCCAGGGCGGCTAAAGTCGGGGTAAAGGAGCGACCGAAATGCTCGTAGGCGGCCCGGGTGGCCATCCGCCCCCGGGGGGTGCGCATCAGAAAACCGATCTGGATCAGAAAGGGCTCGTAGACATCCTCCAGGGTCGATTTTTCCTCGCAGACCGCGGTGGCCATGGTCTCGATGCCCAAGGGACCGCCCTGGAATTTGTCGATGATGGTCAGCAGGATGCGCCGGTCCATCTCATCCAGCCCCAGCTTATCCACCGCCAAAAGCTCCAAGGCCTGATCCGCCACCTGGGCGGTGATCCGGCCCCCCGCCTTGACCTCGGCGAAGTCGCGCACCCTTTTCAGCAAGCGATTGGCGATCCGGGGGGTGCCCCGGGAGCGGCTGCCGATTTCCCGGGCGCCCGCTTCGTCAATCTCGATCTTGAGCACCTCGGCAGTGCGGCGGACGATGCTGACCAATTCCTCAACCTGATAGAATTCCAGGCGCAGCACCACCCCGAAACGATCCCGCAACGGCGGGGTCAAGAGGCCGGTGCGGGTGGTGGCCCCCACCAGGGTGAAGCGGGGCAGATCCATCTTCACCGAGCGCGCCCCAGGCCCCTGGCCGATCACCAGATCCAGTTGGAAGTCCTCCATGGCCGGGTAGAGGATCTCCTCGACCACATGGTTTAAGCGATGGATTTCGTCGATAAAGAGGACGTCGCCCGCTTGCAGGCTGGTGAGGATGGCGGCGAGATCGCCGGATTTTTCGATGACCGGCCCGGAGGTGACCCGGATATTGGCCTGCATCTCGTTGGCGATGATATAGGCCAGAGTGGTCTTACCCAGGCCGGGAAAGCCGTGGAACAGGACATGATCCAGGGACTCGCCCCGGGACTTGGCGGCCTGCATGGCAATGGTCAGGTTGCTCTTGAGCTGCTCCTGGCCGATGTATTGACTAAGAAACCGGGGCCGGATGGAGAGCTCGGGAGGATCCGCCAGAGTGGCCCGGGAGGTGACAATCCGCTCTTCGTCGTTCATGCCAGACTCCTTAAGGCCACCCGCAGCAACTCGGCCAGAGGCAGACGCTCATACTCTCCGGCCGCCAGGGTGGTGCGGACCTTTTCCAGGGCCTGACGGGCTGCGGCCGGGGGATAACCTAAGTTGACCAGGGCGGAAATCACGTCCGCCCCGGTCTGATCCACCGCCTCGGGCGGGGCCGGAGCCAGTGCCGCACTGTCCAGCGAGGGAATAAACAGCACCTTGTCCTTCAATTCCACACAGAGCCGCTCGGCGGTTTTGCGCCCCACCCCGGGCAGCCGGGTGAGCCGGGCCAGGTCACCGGTGATGATGGCCGAAGCCAGCTCCGCCGGGGGCAGGCCGGAAAGGATATTCATGGCCAGTTTGGGGCCCACCCCGGAAACGGAGATCAGGACGATGAACATCTCCTTTTCCTGGCGCTCACAGAAGCCGAAGAGATCCAAGGCATCTTCGCGGACATTGGTGTAGATGTGGAGGAAGACCGGCTCGCCCACCTCGGGCAGGCGATGCAGGCAGGTGGGGGCGAAGCGTACCTGATAACCGACCCCGCCAACCTCGACGATCAACTCCTCGGGCGACTTGTGGGCGAGAATCCCGCGCAGGCTGGCAATCATGACTTGAACCCCTTCAGGGATTGGCGGGCGGTGACCCGGTTATACCCAGGCCGAAACGATAATGGTTGGCGTGACAGATGGCCACCGCCAGGGCATCGGCGGCGTCATTACTGGGGGCCTTGTTCAGGGAGAGGACGACCCGCACCATGTGCTGCACCTGGGCCTTGTCGGCGTTGCCGTAACCGGCGGCAGCCTGCTTGATCTGCCGGGGGCTGTACTCGGCCAAGGGTACCGCCGCCTGCATCACCGCCAGCATCAGCACCCCCCGGGCATGGCCCAGTTTGAGGGCCGAATTGGCGTTCTTGGCCATGAACACCTCTTCGATGGCCGCCTGTTCCGGTTGATGGCGAGCCAGCACCTCGACAATGCCTTGATGAATCTCCAGAAGCCGGGCCGCAAAGCTAAAGCCGGGGGTGACCCGGATCACCCCGCAGGCAACAAAATCCAACCGGTTGCCCTGGGCGGCGATGATTCCGTAGCCCGCCGCCCGGGAACCCGGGTCAATGCCGAGAATTAGCACAGGTTAGGAAATCAACTCCATGATCTCATCGGGAATATCGAAGTTGGCGTGGACATGCTGGACATCGTCGTTGTCTTCCAGATTATCCAAGAGCCGCATCAGCTGCCGGGCGGTTTTTTCGTCGGCGACCTCGGCCACGGTCTTGGGGATCATGGAGATCCCGGCCTCGACAAAGGCCAGCTTCGCCGCTTCCAGAACCTCACGGACAGCATTGAAGTCTTCCGGGGCGGTGAGCACCTGGAAGACGTTGTCATCAACCACCACATCCTCGGCCCCAGCCTCCAGGGCCATCTCCATCAACTTATCCTCGTCAATGACCGATTTCTCAATGAGGATCTGGCCCTTCTTGTCGAACATCCAGGAGACGCAGCCGGACTCGCCCATATTGCCGCCCGCCTTGGAGAACATGAAGCGCACCTCACCGACGGTACGATTCCGGTTGTCGGTCATGGTCTCAACCAGCACCGCCACCCCGCCGGGGCCATAGCCCTCGTAGAGAATCTCATCATAGTTAGCGCCCTCGCCACCGCCGGCACCTTTTTTGATGGCACGCTCGACGTTTTCCTTGGGCATGTTCTCGGCCCGACCGGCGAGAATGGCGCTGCGCAGGCGGGGATTGCCGTCAGGATCAGCGCCACCCAAACGGGCGGCCACGGTAATTTCCTTGATCAGCTTGAAGAAAACCTTGCCTTTCTTGGCGTCAACCGCCCCTTTCCGGCGTTTGATATTCGCCCACTTAGAATGTCCGGACATACAAAAACTCCTGGAGAAATTACTTAATATCAGCCCCGGCAACCGCCGCAACTTCCGGCCCGAGTGAACCCCGATAAGCCAGCCCGAGGACGAAGACCTCCCGGCTTTCCTTGCGGGAACTTAGTGGCTTAACAATCTTGACCTGGCCAAAGGATTTTCGAACCTCCTCGACGTATTCGCGGAAGTCCTCACCCTCAAAAACCTTGCAGTAAAAAGCCCCGCCCGGTTGCAGCATGGCCCCCGCTATTTCCAGAGCCCGCCGGGCCAGGTTGAGGGATTGCTGCTGATCCGACCACTTGTTGCCGGTGGTTCCGGGGGCCATATCACTTACCACCACGGTGAAATTTTGGCAAGTCTGGCGTATGGTCGCCCAGGTGGCATCGTCCATGATATCGGCGGCGAAGATCTTGATTTTGGCGCCCCCGGGGACCGCGATCCCCTTGCCTTCCTGAAGATCAACGCCCACCACCAGCCCGGCCGGTCCCATGGCCTTGGCCAGGTACATGGACCAGCTCCCGGGATGGCATCCCAGATCCAGGGCGCGACCACCTTTTTTCAGGAAGTGGTGCTTGAGTTGCGCCTCTTCCAGCTTATAGACCGAGCGGGCCGGATAGCCCTCTTTCTTGGCCTTTTTGAAGTAGTAATCCTGGATTTGTTTCAAGAGGAATCCCCGCCCGATTAGACTGCTTTAAAACCAGCCCCAGATTAGTTTATTTGCCCTTTATTGACAAGGCATAGATGGTTGAGCCGAGCTCAAAAGAGGAGTTGATACCTGCTGCCAGCGCCGTTACCGAGCCTCTGCAAAAATCCCTGTTGGGTCAAACTCTTCAGAGTGTATTGAATCGTCCGCCGGGGCAGGCCGGATTTCTGCACTATTTCCGCAACCTGCAAGCGCCTTTCCGGGTTCGTTTTGAAGCAGTCGAGAACCTTTTCCGCTGACGAGGAAAGTTTCAGGAGGTTAGCATATCTGGCCCGATAAAAACCGATATCACCCAGGACCTCGTTCAAGACCCTGAGATAAAAACCAACCAAAGGCTGATAGTCATATTCAGCAGGTGAGGGGCAAAACTTGCCGCCGGAACATTGATGCAGGGCGGCGTAGTACATGCCCTTATTTTTCTCGACGTAGCGGTCTATGGCCAGATAGGGGACGATTCCCGACAGGTACTGATCATCGGTCTGAAGCACCGCCAAGAGAAACAGGCCACGACCAAGCCTGCCGTTTCCGTCCTGAAAAGGATGAATGGCCAGAAACCTGAAGACAAATTCCACCGCCACCAGGAGCGGCCAGTGGGTGCTATCTCTGGTCGAGTTATACCAGGCGACCAGTTCCGCCATGGCGGTATCGGTGACGACACCGGGATCAGCCGGGGCAAGGACGACCAGCCCTTCCCCGGTTTGTTGGTTAACGGCGACAACCTTGTTGGGTATGTTCTTATATGTTCCGGCGTAGCGAGAGGCATTGGGATAATACCTGAGCAAATCGTGATGCAGAGCCCGAATATGGGTTTCGGTCAGCGGCAGGAGCTCCCCGGCCTGTTGGTAGATCGTGGTCAACATCTGTCGGCAGCCGGCCACCTCTTCAATGCTCCGCTCCCGATCTTTGGACAGCTTATCAATGATGAAGCCCTTCCGGGACTCGAAAGAAGTCGGATGACCTTCCCGAATCAAGGTGGTATCTACCCACTCAATTTCCTGGTCGGTCAAGACCGCATTTTCAATCCTGGTCGAGGCGCCGATGTTGCTGATAAAGGCCTGCCGGTGCAAATAATCCGCCTCAACTCCGGTTAAATCCCGCAGAGAGTTCCAGGCACCAACAATTTGACCGTGAAGGGCCAAAAGCTCTTTTTCAATCTTTGGTTCAGGCGTAAATGACAGCATGTTCGTTACCATGGCGATAAACATTAGAGCCGCTAGAGCCTCTTGCGAAACTCTCGAATTTCACCATACGCCATCGCGCAATAATGCGCAACAATCACACAAAACTCATTGCGCATTGTTGCGCAATAGAGAGAGGTGGGGTAACCACATCTTGCCAAATTAATCCTGACACCACCGTGCCCCGAACGTTCATGGCGAAGACAAAGCCAGTTACTGGGCTTGTTTCCAAACCAAAGACGGCTCCGCCTTTCATCCAAAAAAAATTCTGATTACCACTAATCTTCAGCCACATCTTTACGCATAATATTAACCTGTTGTAATTATGTGCAGTTGTGGTGCGATATAGTCTTTCACCCAATCTGGGCCGCCCTTCGACAAGCTCAGGGTGAACGGAATCTACGATTTGAAAAAGTTCAACACCGATCACCCTGAGCTTGTCGAAGGGCGGCCCAACTTCATAGCAACTCTACATTCAGCTTATGGCAAACAACTGCTGCTTCAGACCTTGCGTGGACACAAAATTGGCTGAAGATTAGTGGTAATCCAAAAAAAAATTACTTCCCATCATCCCCCGGCTTTTGCAGCGTCCCCTTGATCATAGCGTTCATCTCCTGGGGGCGGCGATGGTCTGGCAGAGCAGCTCCTTGACCCCGGCCCGGAACTCATCTTTATCTTTCGGGGCATGGGTGCCGAAAACCAGCTCCAGATCGGGGTAAGCCACTCGGATCACCCGTTCGTAATTCTTGAGGAAAGGGCAGAGGGCGGTGATGCAGAAGGAAAAAGCAGGGCATCCAGCCGGTATTCGGCCAAGGCCCGTACCCGTTTGAGGATCTTCTCGGGCGCGGCCAGGGTCGGGCAACCGGCGCAATTGATGATGCCGATCAAATCCAGGCTCTCATCTTCCTGGTAGCGGGCAAAGAAGCCCCGCCGCTTGCGCATATCACCCAGGCAGACCACCGATTGAAGTCGCCCTTTTTTAGTTCCACCACAATGAAGCAACGCAGTTTGAGGTGGTAGAAAAGCAGGTCGAGATAAAAGTCTCGGTCGCTCACCTCCAGGTGATACTGCCGCCCGACAAAGGCAAAACCGGCCCCCAGTTCCAGCAGAAATTTCTCCAGGTGGTGGACCAGACCAATCTCCAGCTCCCGCTCATGAAAAGGTTCCTCAATGGTCAGGAAATCGAACAGGTAAGGGTCTTTGAGCAGACCAAGAGCGAGGTTCGCATGCACTTCCGGCAATGTAGCATTAAAGTTAGTGACGGCGGCGCCCTGGCGCTCGTGCGCGCGGTTTTTGATTTGAACCGTGAGCGTATCCCGGCTCCAGCCCTGCTCCAACGCCTGCCCGGCGTACCAGCGGCGGGTAGGAAGGTCTTTGATTTTTTCGATCAGGACAACGTGATGGAACCAGGGCAGGCCGAGGAGATGATTGGCAGGGGTAAGGCCAATTGTGCAGCAGGCTGCTGCACAATTACATCGCTCGGACCTTCCGCGAGTTGCGAAAGTGCAGCGTTGCGCTGCACAATTGATTTTGCCGCGGCTTGAGGCAAAATCTGGTCGGTTCCGTATTCTCGGGCAAAGCGAATCATATACTTCAAATTTCGCTCGGAAAACCCTTTTTGTTCCGGCAATTCATTCTTCAAATCCGCTGCCAGGCGGGGGATGACGCCCGCCCCAGCCCTCATCGTGCAGGCGATGATGGAGCATGCGGCCGATGTCCCAATACATGGCGAATCTCCGCATTGGCGGACAGGGCCGCCCGGCTCTGCGCCTGACGGATTATAGCCTTGATCTCGGCTAGGAGTCCGCCGTAAAAGACCAGCTCAGAACTCATAGGCAATCCACTTCAGATTCTCGCGAATGGCCAGGTTCATCTTGCCCATCCGGAGGGTGGTTGGGTTGGATTCCTGGCTGTAGATAGAAAGATCCTTGATATTAGGACGAAGCTTGTCCGCCGCTGCCCAGAGGGTTCTTTCCAATTCATTATTTCCAGCCATGAATATTACATCCCCAGCCTTTACGGTCAAATAGGCTTACCTACCAAAAATCTTCAGCAGCAAGAATTACCACGGATCAGCCCGTTCGACATGGGTTTTCGCAGACGTTCATACCATATCGGAACCAATTTCACGCCATCCCAAGCGGCTCCACGATTGTCTCAGGGTAACGGCTCGCCCTTTAGGCAGCATTGCTTGTACTTCCTGCCGCTGCCGCAGGGGCACGGGTCATTGCGGCCCACCTTGCTGGTTCGAACCGGCACCCCCGTATGCCCTAACCCGGCCTGCCGATCATTTTCAAGTTTAGCCGCATGCACCTGTAGCGAGTGGACGGCGCCAGGCAGGGCAATGATAAGGGCCGCCAAAAGGCCGGCCTCCTCTTCTTTGTCTGCGAGCTGCTCGCAAAAAAACTCCTCGGCCTTTTCCGGGTTGGCAAGGGCGGCGATGATCGCCAGGCTGGCCATGATCTCTTGATCTTCTGGCTCGGCGGCAAAAGGTACTTTTTCTCGCAACCAGCACTCCGGGCGCAGCATGAGGGCCTGTTGAAAACCCCGGGGCCAATCCAGCAGGTCATCCAGGGCCAGGTTATCTTGGTCGGTGAGATCGTAGGGAAACAGCAATTTATTGCTATGGAAGGCGCTGGCAAAACGGTTGGATATTCTGAACAAGGTATCCATGAATCCCTGGAGCTGCGTTTGCGACTTGAACTCTGGCATTTCACCGCCAAAATAAGCGGCAGCCATTCGCTTGGCATTACCATATCCGGGGTGATGGCCAGAGCATAGAGGAAACCCGATAATTCAGGGACGGTGAAAGACTCGCACCCCCTGTTCATCGGCCAAATCAAGCATCTCGTTAAGATACCGTTGTTATTTTATGATAATCATCCTATATGGCTCCTCCGCGCCATAATACTAACCGGCGTGAAAATATTTATAGAGCAGCGCGACCCCGGCCAACAGTAGCAAGGGGCCGTTCGCCGAATAAACCAGATACACCAGGGGATAGCGGCTACCCAAGAACTCCCGGAGCTTGGCACGGTTGATCAGCCCCGGCACCCAAAAGAGCACCGAAACCAGACCACCGATTATCAGCAACGGCAGACCGGCGATCAGGAAGATCATTGATGTTTCATGGCCTCATGTCTTGTGGCGACAAAAAGAAAACGCGGTATATCCCCTCATTCTTCATTGGGCATTTCTCGATTGTTCCAGATGGCCAGGGCCTGGGTGTAGACCTCGGAGCGGGGCAACCCCAGATCGTTGGCAATCTTGCGGGTGGCATCCCGCATGGAGAGCGGGGAATGATCACGATACCAGGCGATAATGCTCGGCAGATCGGTGGAGTCGACATCCGCAATAGCTGCGGCGACCGCGGTTTTAATGATCACCACCAGTTCTCCTTTGATGGTGGCGCGGCCAGAAAAATCGGCCAAGACCTCAGACAGACGGCAATGCAGCAACTCTTCGTGCAGCTTGGTTAACTCTCGACCGACAAAGACCTCACGATCCCCAAAGATCTCCAAGCAGTCGGTCAGCGATTTCACCAGACGATGTGGGGATTCGTAAAAGATCACCGGCAGCTCACCCGCCACCAGTGGCTGCAAGAGCCGCCGTCGCTCCCCAGACTTGCCGGGGAGAAAGCCCAAAAAGACAAAGCCGCTACCGGGCAAGCCGGCGACACTTACCGCCGTCGCCAAGGCAGAGGGACCAGGGATAGGCACCAGCGGAATTCCCGCCGCCACCACCAGGTTAACCAGCACCGAACCGGGATCGGACAGCGCCGGGGTTCCGGCATCAGAGACTAAGGCCAGACTGGCTCCCCCTTTAAGACGTTCCAGCAACTCCGCCGCTCGCTCTTGCTCGCGCTCCTTATGACAGCTGATTAAGCGGGTATGAATGGCCAGGCTGCTTAACAACTTTCTGGTTTGGCGGGTGTCTTCGGCGGCGATCAGATCGACCTCCCGCAGGATCCGGATCGCCCGAGTCGTCATGTCCTCAAGGTTGCCGATGGGGGTGGCCACCACGTAAAGAGTGCCAGGGCCCGAACCATTAAGGTTAGAAACCGACATCTCCCCCTCCTGCGCACGGAATTTCCAGGGTAAAAGTCGTTCGGCCCGGCGCCGATTCGCAACTGATGCCTCCGGCCAACCGCTCAGCCAACTTTCGCGCCAACCATAGCCCCAGCCCCAAACGACCGGGCCGGGTGGTGAAAAACGGTTCGAAAATTCGCTCTTGCAACTCAGGGGCGATACCCTCGCCGTTGTCGCTCAGGGCCAGCAATATCCGCTTTCCGGAAATCGCACCGGATATCTGCAGGCACGGTAAGGCCTGCCCGGCAATAAATGCTGCCTGCAGAGATTGTAAACCGTTTTCAATCAGCGCCAGCACAATCTGGTGGATCTCGACCCGAAATCCGGTGAGCAGGGGCAGATCAGTGGCGAAATCCAACTCCTTTTTGACCTTATGCTTGAAGAAACCATCGCCGTTCATGAACTCAAGCTCGGTTGTAACCGTAGCGGGCAGCGAAAAAGGCAGCCCTGGAGTTTCCGGTGCCCCATGCTCCACCAACCCCGAGCAACGCTGCATGATTTCCCGGACCACATTGACCTCCCGCTCCAGGTGAACCACCAGGGAGGCCCGGCGTTCGATGATACCCTGCAATTTGCGGCTGATCTCACGGACCTCATCCATTGAGGAGGCGTTTTCAATTTTGCTTAACAACTCACCGGCCTGGGCAAAAAGCATCTGCAACAGTTCCGTCTGCATGGAAAAGGCCTGGGCCGCCCCGTTGATATTATGAGTAAGCCCCCGAAACAACCGACCGGTCGCAGCATCAAGACCGTAGACAGCGAAGGCCTTCTCCCATTGTTTTTCGAGTTCAGACATTTGAATAGTCCCGCATCTGGATCCTGCTTTCCCAACCGCCAAGAGTCAACATCACTGTCACACTACAAACGTAAATCAGACATGTAATTACTTGCCAAACCCCGGCCCCACCGTTAGCGTATGAGCGCATACTCAAATATCAATTGCGGCATCTCAATTTGATCGCCAATCGCCGGGTCGGCCGAGTCCTTTATTACCGCCTGGGCGACCAACACATCGAGCAACTGCTCGCCGTAGGCCTTGAGCATATCCGGGAATAGTCCACCATGCAACTTTTGCTCACCATATTATCCGCATCCTGGGACCTTCTCCTGGATGCCTCCGCCTACGTTATCTTAGGAATTGTCGCGGCAGGCCTGCTGAAGTCCTTTATGCCCCCCGATTTTATTGTCCGCCACCTTGGCCAGGGCAGAATCCTGCCGATTTTCAAAGCCGCCCTGTTAGGCATTCCATTGCCCATCTGTTCCTGCGGGGTCATGCCGGCCGCTAACTCACTGAAAAAACATGGCGCCAGCAGTGGGGCGACCCTCGCCTTCATGGTTGCAACCCCAGAATCCGGCGTGGATTCGATAGCGGCCAGCTACGCCCTGTTAGATCCCCTAATGACTGTGATGAGACCTTTGGCCGCTTTATTCAGCGCCCTGGCTGTCGGCATCATCGAAGAGTTTTCGGGCAAGAAAAACCGCGCGGCACGGGCTGAAGAGCGCCTTCTCTTCATTCCTCTGAACTACCGGGAATCAGCCTCCTCCGCCCCGCCAACAAATGGCCAAAACCTAACAGGCAAAATCAAATACGGTCTGCACTACGCCTTTACCGAAATTTGGGGAGACTTGGCGCCATGGTTCATCTTCGGCATTTTATTGAGCGGGGTCATAACCGCGCTGCTACCGGAGGATTTTATCGGCAGATATCTGGCTGGCGGCCCCATGGCCATGTTGATCATGCTGGCTGTAGGGATCCCATTATACATATGCGCCACCGCCTCGACCCCCATTGCTGCAGCGCTGATCATGAAAGGTATCAGTCCGGGGGCGGCGCTGGTTTTCCTGCTGACCGGTCCCGCCACCAATATGGTCTCGCTGGCAATGCTCACCGGGATGATCGGGAAAAAGGGGACCATCCGTTATCTTTTCGGCCTGTCCGCCGCCAGCCTGTTATGTGGGCTCCTGCTTGACCTTATTTATCACCTGGCGGGGATAACGCCTCGCGGCCACATCGGTCTGGCATCCGAGAATCTCCCTTATTCCTGGCGGCTGACGGCAGCCCTGTTGCTGGTAATATTTTGTATCCCCCCCCTTTACAGATCTGCGACCAAGCGCTTCAAAGTCAGATCCTAGCACACCGCCCACTCCTTTGACACAACCTCACTAGACCGGCAAAACCAAGTAATAGTAAAAATTATAGAGGACATGCAGGAATAAGGGAGAGAACAAAGAATCGTGCCGCTCCCGGAAATATCCAAATACCAGGGAGGGCAAGAATACCAAGGCGGACCAGTATGGCAGATGGGTAAAGAGATGCGAAGCCGCGAAAAGCAAACTGGTGATGACATTGCCGACGGAAACTCCGGCCAGCCGTTGTCTTCCCCAAGGGAGGTCACTAATGGCTGGTTGCAATACTCCCCGAAAGACGACCTCTTCCATGACCGGCCACATCAGCACCAGACCAAAGAGGCGGCCTGGTTGAGACTGATGAAAACCGGCGAAAGTGGCAAAAGCACCGGCGCCGAACAGCCGGATATATAGAATTACCAGCAGAGGGACAATAAAGGCTGCAAGAAACTGCCGGTCCCGCCAAAACAAATTCATGCTCGATTCTTACTTTTCCGCCTGATCATTGCCACTGCCATCACGAAAACCAGCGACAACAGCGGATCAGCACCGCCATCTTGAGAGAGACTGCAGCCTCCCCCGCCACCACCACCGCCACCGCCATCGGCAGGCTGGACTGGAGGACTCACCGTAACCGTAGTGGTATCTGTGGCAGTGGCCCCCTCGTTATCGGTTACCTTCAAACTAAATTTAAGGGTAGTTGCCGCAACGGGGGCAGTGAAACTTGCCAAAGCGGCATTGGAGTTATTGAGAGTTACTGTCGTCCCACCAGTCTGTGTCCATGAATATGTGGCAATCGAACCATCGCTGTCAAAACTGGCGGTGCCGCTGAGTGTCACGGCCGAACCTGGATTAACGGTCTGCCCCGGTCCAGCCTCAGCCGTGGGGGCAGTGTTGTTTACAGTTACCGTGGTGGTTGCAGAGGCAGAGGAGCCATTATTATCAGTTACTTGTAGCAAGAAAGTCAGCACCCCGGAACTCGTCGGAGCGGTAAAACTTGGGGTGGCGGTTGTAGCATTCTGCAATACCACCGCCGCACCTGCAGCCTGAGTCCAGAGATACGAAACGATGCTGCCGTCAGGGTCCGAGCTACCTTGGCCATTAAGGGTCACCCCCGCCCCCTTGGTCACCGACTTCGCCGCCCCAGCATTGGCGGTAGGAGGCAGATTCGTTTTACAGGTATAGACGCGGACATCATCCAGCAACCACCCCATTGAATCTCCGGAACTGTCCGTGCCTAACCTCCAGCGAAACATTACGGTCTGTCCTGCCAACTGGGCCAGGTTCAAGCGGGTAGAGACATAACCGTGGCTGACATCGGCAAAGGCTGACCGACCGCGCAAAGGGTTATCGGCATCGGAGCCGGAATAGATGGTTCCACTGTAATTTCGGCCGGAATTAAACATTCCCATTGCGTCAGTCCACGTGGTGCCGCCATTAGTCGAGTACTCTAGAACCCCACCATCCCAAGATACCGAATTAGACTGTTCAAACTCATAGGCATGCCGGAAGTGCAGATAAGGTTGGCCGGATGGCACCTTCACAGTAATCGTAGCCCGCTGGTCGCTTATCCCTGAAACATCCGGCCCAAAGAGCATATTGTCTTTAGAGGTGGCGTAGCCGCTGTATAAAAACCACTGTTGGGTTCCGGTTCCGGCGGTTATGGACCATTTGTCCAGACCGGCTTCCATATTGTCAAAGAATGCATCTTTAACTACCTGGCCTGCCGCACAAACCTGCGCCTGCGGGGTAAAGCCAGCAGGTGGCTCTTTCTCCATCTCAACCGCGGTGGTGGCGGCAAGGACCTGATCACAATCAGTGGCTGTAATCCCTGAAGTGCCGAGTAAATTGGTGCAGGCCTGATACAAGGCGTTTCCCAGATCCTGATAGTTGGAGCCGGAGGTCAACAGATTGGTTTGCACCTCATAATAGATCTTGGCTACTTTGGTTATACCAAGCCCGGAAATAGTTTGGCCGTTGAAGGAGTCGCCGTCGGTCATCAGATAGACGGCCTTGTTGTTAACCCCACTGTTTATATGGACCCCCCCGCTGTCTTCAGAAGAGAGATAATACAGGGCACTGGTCATCCTGTCCGGATCGTGATAGCTGGGAGGATTTTTCATGTCTCTAACGATACCCATTCCGGAATAAGGACGAAGATCCTCACCAATCAGCCATTTCACTGCAGGAGTATCGTTACCGGAACCATTGGTTTGATCGACAAACTCACCCCAAAGATCGCTGAAAGACTCATTGATGGCCCCGGACTGGTAATAATAAAACAGTTTGGAAGTACGATCAGTTATGGCATGCGTGTACTCATGCGCCACCACATCATCAGCCTCGGAAAGGCCTTGGCAGTAAACCATCTGATTCAATGATGAATCGAACCAGGCATTCGGGCAAGGGGTATCCTCAGGTGTGAGATTTTTGAAATCGACGCTCGAAATCAACGGAGAACCAGCATTATCGTAACCATCGCGGTTGTGGTTATCCTTATAAAAATCATAGGTGTCACCAATATAGTGATGGGCAAAATCAGCCTCTCGGTCAGCCCCTTTGGTGCAGGCATCACCGGCAGATTCATCACATTTCTGGGTTCCTGGCAAAATATCAGCGTTATTCGCGGAGTATGTTCGACGATTCTTAAAATTATCAACCTGATTGAAATGCAGGGCAACCACCCCGAGCTGGGCATCAATTAAAACAAGTTCACGGATTGGTGCCAATGAACGGGAGCGTACCTCCAACCGCCAAACCAATCTAGGGTTGAACCCTGAACCTGGCCCAATCAAGGATTCATCATAAATGGTCAACTCCGGTTCCGTGCTAATGAGGGCCAAAGGCGAAAGTTTATGCCATTTAGCTACCGCCCCCAGAGCGGTGGTGCTGGCCTTTATTTTGTCAACCTTTGGTGTCAACGACAGATTTTTCGGCACCGCCGCAGTTTCACCGTTCATGGACAAAAGGGCACCGCCTCGGTCCATGTTGACGATAAGTTCCCCGCCAATTACAGGTATCCCTTTGAACATCTGCTGATATCGCACCCTGCCGCCGCCAGTGGCGTTATTACCCTCCCCTTGCACAATCAGCTCTTCGCGGGGAGATTTCAGACCGAATAAAGGAGCATATTTTTCAATGATAACCATGGCATTGATGGTTGACGCAGCACCCGGGGCCACCCCAGCAACCATAACCGGAGTTGAACGGGTTGCGCCAACAAAGCGGACAGTGCCTTTTTGGGGATCGCTGACCAATTTAACCCCGCTAGCTTTCAATTCTGCCAGCAGCGCCATCCGGGTAGTTCCAAGATCCACGCCAGTTGCCGAGACCTGCCCAGAACCTAAACTGACCAAGGCGAGCACTAGTAAACAGGCAAATAACTTACAGCGCTCTAGCGACCTTGAATAATTTCTCATACTAAGCTCCAATAAGGAATATTGTCGATTAGGCACTCACCAAGGCAATTTCCTGCGTCCCATATTTTTCTAAACGTGGTCACAAATGCGACTAAAGTCAAATCTACAGCAATTAACGAAAAGTCTTTACCTTCACCCAACGCCTTTATGTTTAATATCATTATAGATTGATAGCAGCATGCCAATAAGCTCCTTGTAGTTCGAGTCTACAAGCCGATTAGAATGAACCAAAATATTCCGTGATTTACCATTTATTCTGATACTCAAACGGTACTCAAGACAATCACTGCACCCTCCAATAATCCTCTGCCCACTACTTACGCCTTCCTCTCCGTCGACTAACGAAAGCGCAATTCTTAATTGGCCAATTGTTAAAGGGTCGAGTTTCTGGTTTATGGTTGCCAGACTACGTTTATTGGTCAAAACAGCAACGCCTTGAGTGGTAATTTCGAGAGATTCAATCTGTCCGGCAAAACCACCTGAAACAATAAAAATCAGGGGTAATCCAGCATGTTCACTATCACTGCTGCCCTCCTGTTCACCAGTAACTTTACTGTCAGCCATTTGGGCGCCGCAGGCGGAGATACCCATAAGCAAAGCATAGGCAAAAACAAGAAAATGTTTTGACATCCCCAAGCGCATTATCCTCAATAATTTGGTCAGTGGTAACTTCACCATAATGTTCAACGCTATTTTCGTGTCTCAATGGATATACAATAAGTCAGGCACTATAATATACCATAGCTAAACGGCATAATGCTTTTTATAGATCATTGATAATCCCATGAGGATATTGGGGTGAGGTTATAAGAGGTTGTCAAAGTAAGCCACAATCGGAATAGGGGGCCGCTCCCCTGCCACACCACCCGGCATGCGGGTCCGCACCGGGCGGTTCGAGAAGTTGAGGTCATGCGAGACGCGGTAAAGCAAGGCGATCAAAGTAGGCTTTCCAGCCCAACAAGTAGGTTCGCAGTCGTTCCACGACCTCTACCAGACCGCGCCCGCCCGAACGCCGGGTAAGCCTGTCGCACCCGGTGCTTGAACGTCGCCAGCACTTTGGCGGCCACCTTGCGTTTGACCTCGCCTTTGGCGACAAAAAGGAGGATATCGTGATTGACCCGGTCAAAGAACTTCTCCAGGTCAACGTCCACGACCACTTTCCGCCCGGACTGCACGTACTTCTGGGCGGCCAGAACCGCGTCGTGCGCCCGACGTCCCGGGCGAAAACCGTAGCTGTGCTCGCTGAAGGTGGGATCCAGAATCGGTTGCAGTACCTGCAGCAGCGCCGACCCTGTGCCCTTGCTCTCATGCCACGGGCAGACCGCTTCGCCACTGACGAGATCACAACCAGATTCACCGGCTGCTACGCCCATCCGCCCCGCTGGCACAGGCATCTGACGCCTTGCGTTCTGCATCGACATGGCCGCGAACACTTCTCCTCGTTCGGCCCTTCCCCCCTTACCGGCTGGCTAATACGGCCTCGGCTGCGCCTTCTATCCGGTTTTTGTCCATCGGCTCGCAGTTTCGCTCCACGATTCCTCCCCACCAAAGGTCACCCGCTCGCTGAGATCAACTCACGGTGGGACTTGCACCCACTAGAGTGCGCCCATGCTGGACGCATAAAAAAAGGGGAAACCGGAACCCGGCTTCCCCTTGGCACCATTATAAACAGAGCTTCAGGCGGCAATATCCTTGCCGGCCGTGATCTCCTTTTTAGCCTCAGTTACCTGCTTCGGCGCCGACATTTCCTGGTCGGCCTCATGCAGTCCCTTCTTGAAGGCGCTGATACCTTTACCCAAACCAGCGCCGATTTCCGGCAGCTTCTTGCCGCCAAAGAGCAAAAAAGCTATTCCCAAAATCACCATCAGTTCCGGCATTCCTAAACCAAACATAACATCACCACCCTTTAATTATTGACCGACAATCAGCTTACTCTGAGCTGTTATCCTTCTTGTCTTCAAGGGCGTCCTTCTTGACCTCTTTGGAGGCATCCTTGAAATTTTTGATCCCCTTGCCAAGTCCAGCCCCGAGCTGGGGCAGCTTGTTGGCGCCGAACAGAACCACTACGATCACCAGAATCACCAGCAGTTCGGGCATTCCTAAGCCAAACATTTCACTCTCCAGAATATAAGATTACCAATGCGCTTCGCCAATGTTTACTTGAAAAAGCCAGGGTTGCCAAGAGTTTCATGCGTCGGGTAGCCCACTCAGGCAATTCGCGCCAATACCGCCAGCAATAAACGATTGAGGTGGACCTCGGCCCCCGCAACCTGCACGAGCACGTCCTCCAGCAGGATGGGGTGGAAATTATCCGGGTCGTTGAAGTTGGCCACCACCGAGCAGGCCAAGACCCGCATCCCGGCGTGCCGGGCCACGATTACCTCCGGCACTGTGGACATCCCCACCAGGTCGGCCCCGCTCTGGCGAAGAAAACGGGTTTCCGCCGGGGTTTCCAGACTTGGTCCCGATACCGCCGCATAGACCCCGGTATGCACCCCGGCAATCAGCAAGCGGTGGGCCTCCTCCAGGGCAAATTCGATTAGCTGGTGATCGTAGGCCCGGGAAAGATCGGGAAAGCGTTCCCCCCACTCCGCGACGTTCGCGCCGCGCAGCGGATTATCGGGAATAAAATTCAGATGATCGCGAATCAACGCCAGACTGCCAGGCCGGAAAAGGGGGTTGAGCCCCCCCGCGGCATTGGCTAGAAGCAGGGCACGGCACCCCAGAGAACCCAGGACCCGTAGAGGGAATGTCGCCTCCCGAAGCGAATAACCCTCGTAATAATGGAGCCGCCCCAGCAACACGGCCACCCGCCGACCGGCCAGGCGTCCGCAGACCAGACTGCCGAGGTGGCTGGGGGCCGTGGCCGACAAAAAATGGGGAATCTCCGGCCAGGGCAACACCACCGCCCCTTCGACCTGCCCGGCCAAACCAGCCAAACCGGTGCCAAGGCTGATGACGATCTCCGGCAATTCTGGCAGCCGGTCGCGCAAAAAAGCCGCCGCTGTCGCGACCCGCGCACGATACGCATCCATATCCGTAGCCATCAGCAGGGACGCGATCTTTAAACCTGCCCCTGCCGGGGCAAGGTGAAGGTGAAGACGGTGCCACCCTCGATCCGGTCGGCAAAGGTAAGGCGGCCGCTATGCAGCCGCTCGATCACCTGTTGGCAGGACGCCAACCCCAGACCGTTGCCCTCGGGCTTGGTGGTAAAATGAGATTCGAAAATATTGGCGCGGAAATGCTCGGGAATTCCATCACCACGGTCCTTGACCATGACGATGATATTATCGGCATCATAGCCGACCTCGACATCGATGGGCTGGTTGACCTTGCTGGCCTGAGCGGCATTGATCAGCAGGTTAAGCAACACCCGATAAATCTCTAAGCGGCAAAAGCTCACCGCCGGTAGAGGCTCCCGGAAATTAAAGCGCACCACCCGGTCTTTCAGGTCCGGGTGGGCCTTCAATTCCGATTCCTGGAGTTCGCTCACTAGGTCGGGAAGCGATGCAACTTCGTACTTGCGGGGCCGGTCCAGGCGCTTGGCGTTGGACAGGGCCTCGGCCATCATCTCCACCAGCTTGTCCCGACCCGACTGCATCACCTTGATCAGCCGTAGCTGCGACTCGTCGGCAACCTTCTTCTCCAGCATATCGAGGAACAGGAAGGGGGACATCTGATTCTTCATGTCGTGGATCAGGATATTGGCCTTCTCCAGTTCGGCGGCAATGATCTCGGTATTGAGCCGGATGCGGTGGCTCAAGGTGCGCATCATCGAGAAGAGCGATTCCGGCTTACGGGAAAAATATTTCTGAAACTGGTCGCGGGTGATGCGCAGGAGGGTCGAATTGGTCACGGCCTGGACCGTGGCCGAGCGGGGTTTGGCCTCGATCAAGGCCATCTCACCGATATATTCCACTGGCTTGATGGTGGTGATGAATTTCGAGTGTTTGCTGATCTTCAGCTCCCCTTCCAGAAGGATGAACATGTCATCCCCCGGCGAACCCTCATGGCAGAGATAATCGTCGGCGCCGATCCGAACCTCTTCCACATTTTCCGCGAAGAAGGTGTAGAGCTCCTCCTCGGTAAAATGCTGGAACAGGTCCATGGTGCTTAGGTATTTGAATTTCTCCTCGGAGTTTACCACCGGTGGCTTTCCTTGGTTGGATTCTAGATAAAAACCAGCTTACACTACCCCACCTGCCAATACTATGCGATAACCCACGCAGCAAACAACGACTTTCAGCAATTACCCAGAGCGTGCTTCTCCACAAAATCCTTGATGACCACAGTCTCAGCGGCCAAAACCTCACAACGGCTGCTTTTTTCAGCCAGCCCGGCCAGGGCCGGGGGCAGCTCTGGCTCACTGCCAGTGGCCTTCGCCACCGCCGCTCCGAATTTGGCGGGATGGGCGGTGGCCAGGCAAACCAGCGGGATGCCCGCCCGCCGGTAATCCTCTGCCGCCTTTACCCCCACCGCCGTATGGGGATCGAGCAAATAACCCCGGCGATTATAGGCAGCGATGGTCGCCAGGGTCTCCGCCTCGCTGACGCTGCGCGCCGCGAAATCCCGCCGCACCTGGGCATGTTCGGCGGCTGAGAAGACAAGTCTGCCGGCAGCGGCAAAGTCGTTCATGGCTGCCCGCACCCGGGCCGAATCGTTGCCATAGAGATAGAAGAGGTAGCGCTCAAAGTTACTGGCAACCTGGATATCCATGGAGGGGCTGGCGGTCTGCACCACCTTGCCCAGCGAGTATTCGCCGGCATTGACAAAGCGGGCCAGCAGATCGTTCTCGTTGGTGGCCAGAATCAGTCGGCCGATCCGGCCGGGCAGCAAGAGGCGAGCGACATGACCGGCAAAGATATCGCCGAAATTACCGGTGGGTACGGCGAAATCCACCAGCCCATCGTCCGACCCGGAAAGCTTCAGGGCGGCGGAGACATAATAGACCACCTGGGCCAGGATCCGCGCCCAGTTGATGGAGTTGACCGCCCCCAGGCAGTGCTTCTCCTTAAAGGGAATATCATTGAAGATGGCCTTGACGATGGCCTGGCCGTCATCAAAGGTCCCGCGCAGGGCAATGTTGAAGACATTGGCGTCGGTAACCGTGGTCATCTGCATTTCCTGAATGGGGCTGACCCGTTTGTGGGGGTGGAGGATGAAGATGTTGATCCGCGCCTTGCCCCGAACCCCGTAAATGGCGGCGCTGCCGGTATCGCCGGAGGTGGCCCCGAGGATGTTCATCCGGCCGCCGGATTTCTGCAACAGGTATTCGAAAACGTTGCCGAGGAACTGCAGGGCCACATCCTTGAAGGCCAGGGTCGGGCCATGGAAAAGTTCGAGGATATGCAGACCGTCGACCTCAACCAGCGGGGCAATCTCGGGATGACTGAAAGTGGCGTAGGAGCGATTGATAAGTTCCCGCAGATCGGCAGTCGGAATATCATCGACAAAGCGGGAGATGACCGCACACGCCAGCTCCTGGTAAGAAAGGTGGCGCCAGGCCTCGATCTCGGCTGGGGTGGCCGGGATAACCGATTCGGGCAGGAGCAGGCCGCCGTCGGTGGCCAACCCCATCATCACCGCTGCGCTGAAGGAAATCGGGGCAATCCCGCCCCGGGTGCTGATGTATTTCATGGGTATCTTATCCGTAATAATAAACTTGTCTTTCCTTGCCCCAGCTTCTACCTGCCAATTGGGCTTTGGATTGTCGGGTTACGCGATAAAGCCGCTAACCCGACACGATCTACCAACTTAGCTCAATCTGGTAGCACTTTGATTTCCCCATCTAATAGCACGGTGTTATTACCATCAAATCTATGACCACCTTTGTTGTTTCTGAGTAATTTTGTGATTTTCAAAATTGGATTATCCTTTGGCATTTAACAGACTGCGCCCTTCCATCTCCACCGGAATCGGCAACCCCAGTAGCCTGTGGGTTGGGTTAGCGGCTTTATCGCGTAACCCAACATTTCCACTTTAAACAATCAAACTCTTCCCTTCCATCTCGGTCGGCACCGGTAGCCCTAAAAGCTCCAGGACCGTGGGAGCGATGTCCCTGAGCGACCCGCCCTCGGTCAGCCGGCCGCCTTTATGCGCCTGATCGACCAGAAGCAAGGGCACCGGATTGGTGCTATGGGCGGTGAAGGGGCCGCCGCTGGCGGGATCGATCATGATCTCGGCATTGCCGTGATCGGCGGTGATCAGAACGACGCCATCCTGGCGTTCCACCTCAGTCACCAGGCGACCCAGACATTGGTCCACCGTCTCGCAGGCCTGGATGGCTGCGGCCAGAATCCCGCTGTGGCCAACCATGTCGCAGTTGGCAAAATTCAAGACAATCAGCCGGTAGCGCTCTTCCCGCAGGCGGGCGAGCAACTCCTCGGTGACCAGCGGGGCGCTCATCTCCGGCTTGAGATCGTAGGTGGCCACCTCCCGCGGCGAGGGAATCAGCACCCGCTCCTCACCGGGAAAAGGTTCCTCCCGGCCACCGTTGAAAAAGAAGGTGACGTGGGCATACTTCTCGGTCTCGGCGATGCGGAGCTGGGGCAGGCCGTGGCCGCTCACCTCCTCGCCCAGGATATGGGTAAGACTTTGGGGCGGAAAGGCCACCGGCAGGTCAAAGTCCTTCTCATAGTCGGTGAAGGTGACAAATTCGGCCAACTGCGGCCTTTCTCCCCGGGCAAATCCGGAGAAGTCGGCAAAGGTAAAGACGCGAGTTAGCTGCCGGGCGCGGTCGGCCCGGAAGTTGAAGAAGATCACCGTGTCGCCGCTGGCGATGGCGCCCAAGGGTTGGCCGTCGCCATCGACCATCACCGTCGGCTTGACGAACTCATCCGACTCCTCGCGGTCGTAGGAGTCCCGCACCGCCACCAGCGGGTCGGGGGCACTCAGGCCGCTGCCACCCACCAAGGCCTGCCAGGCCAGCGCCACCCGGTCCCAACGCTTATCCCGGTCCATGGCATAGTAGCGGCCGGAAACCGTGGCCACCTGCCCTACCCCTATTCGGGTCAACTCATTCTGCAACTGCTCCAGATACCCCTGGCCGCTGCGCGGCGGGGTGTCGCGCCCGTCCAGGAAGGCATGGATAAAGACCCTGGTTAAACCTTGCCGGGCGGCCATTTCCACCAGACCGATCAGGTGAGCGAGATGGCTGTGGACCCCGCCGTCGGAGATCAGCCCCAGCAGGTGCAGGGCACCGCCGCCACTCTGGCAGCGTTCCATACTCCCGGCCAGAACCGGATTCTTAAAAAAATCGCCGGTGCGCAGGGCCAGATTGATCCGGGTTAAATCCTGATAAACGATGCGTCCGGCGCCGATGTTCAGATGCCCCACCTCGGAATTGCCCATCTGCCCGGCCGGCAACCCCACCGCCTCACCGTTAGCGATGAGGGTGGTGTGGGGATGCTCCCGCAACCAGCGGTCCATATTGGGTTTCCGGGCCTGGTTGATGGCATTCCCCGCGTCAGGCGCACCGCAACCCCAACCATCAAGGATGGCCAGCAATACCGGCCCGCGAGTCGGTGTGGCACCGCTCATTTCTTGGTCCTTCCGGCCGGTTTGCCCTGGGGTTTTGCGGTGGGCGCTTTCCGTGTCGGCTTACCAACCGATTTTCTGGTCGGCTTCTCAGCGGTCCAACTGTCGGATCTATCCGCACTCTTCCGAGCCGGCTTATCCGCCGTCCACCTGGCCGATCTCTCCGTGGTCTTCCGGGCCGGCTTTTCTGCCGTCCATCGGGTCGGCTTATCCGCCGCTTTTACGGCCGGTTTTTCGGAGGTTCTTCTGGTTGGCCGCTCTGCCGTCTTCCGGGCTGGTCTTTCTTCCGCCCAACCGGTTGACCTATCGGCCGCCTTCCGGGCCGGTTTCGTGGTCGTTTTGCGTGCTGGCTTAGCCGCCGCCTTCGTGGTCGTCTTCCTGGCTGGTTTAGCCGCCACCTTCCGGGGCGGCTTAGCGGCCGCCTTGGCCGCCGCTTTTGGCTTTGGCTTCCTGGTGGCTTTTGGGGCAACGGCATCAGGGTCTTCCCCGAACAATCTCGCGGGCACCCGGACTGCAACTTTCCGTTTCTTGCCAGCAGCTTCCTTCACCACCGGCGCCGGTTTACTCAGATCCAGGCGGGGGGCGTCATGCCAGAGGCCTTCCAGATCAAACTCGGGGCGGGTCTCGTGGTAGAAGATATGGACGATCACATCGCCGTAGTCGAGCAAGATCCACTGGCCCTCACTGAGGCCCTCGGTTTCGGTGGCCTTGGCCCGTTTGCTGGAGATCTCCCGGTCGATGACATCAGCCAACCCCTGGACATGCCGGGTGGAGGTGCCGCCCATGATCACGAAATAGTCGGCAAAGCTGGCCAGGCCCCGCACATCCAAGGCAACCACATCCAGCGCCTTCTGGTCTGCAGCCACCCGGGCAATGATTCTGACCTGATCCTCGGCCGGCAATTCACGATATTTTTTCTGAATATTTTTCATGTAAAACCTGTTCCTTTGTCCGGATGATTTGCCCCAACTTCCCACCAGGAAAAGACCAGGCCGAAGGTCGGAAAGTTGTGCATCATAGTCGATTATGCCCTTTTTTTACAACCGCCAATCACAATATAACCGGTTAATCATCACTGTTGGCCCGGCGACACAACAAACAACCCGTCCCTGGACAGTTTGATTCCTCTGCTCAAGCCTGTGAATTATTTTGAATTATAAAGTTATTCGAGTATAATCGCGCTCCATTGAAACCCATACTGTTTTCAAGACCCCGGGCACAGGCCCGGCTTCTCTTAGATCCAAGGAGCCTCACTAATGAACAAATCTTTGCGATGGAAAAGCGCCCTGTTGCTGCTAATGGTGATTTTTTCGGGAATTACCATGCTGCCCTCGTTCACCGACAACGTCCCGACCTGGTGGAAGAAATATCTGGCGCCCAGTGGTCTCCGTCTGGGTCTGGATCTTCAGGGCGGCATGCACCTGGTCCTGAAGGTTGACCTGCAGAAGGCCATCGAGAACAACCTCGACCTCACCGCGCAAAACCTCAAGGACAATCTGGCCATCCAGGGCATTTCTGTGGTGCGCACCGCCTCCGCCGATGCCAAGAAGGTGGTTTACACCATGCCCAACACCGGCGCCATTGACCAGGTCAAGGAGGTGCTGAAGAAAGACTTCCCCAATCTCACCGCCGACATCCAGTCCGAGGTCGGCTCTTTCCCTAGAATCACCCTGAGTCTAAGCAGCGAATCGGTCGACGCCATCAACAAGCACGCAGTCGATCAGGCCCTGGAGATTATCCGGAACCGCATCGATCAGTTCGGCGTGGCCGAGCCGGTCATCGTCCGCCAGGGCGCCGATGAGATCGTCGTCCAGCTCCCCGGCGTCAAGGACCCCAAACGGGCCATGGACCTGATCGGCAAGACTGCCCAGCTAGAGTTCAAACTCCTCTACGAGGAAGGCGACGTGGACCTGCACAGCCTGATCAACCAGGCCACCCAGGCCGGGCAGTGGCAGGACGGCAACTACCAGGGCGATGGCCGTCGCCAGCTCAACCGGGCGTTGCAAGGGCGCCTGCCGGCCAACACCGAGATCTACTTCGAAAAACGCGCCAACAAAGAAACCAAGAAGGAAGTCATCACCCCGATCCTGATCAAGAGCCCGATCATGATGACCGGCGCCATGATCCAGGACGCCAAGCCCCAGATCGGCGGCAGCTACAACGAACCCTACGTCAGCATGACCCTCACCGGACCTGGCGGCAAACTCTTCGGCGAGATCACCGAGAAGAACGTCAATAAGCGCTTCGCCATCATCCTGGACGACATCGTCCGCTCAGCCCCGGTGATCCGCGAGCGTATCCTCGGCGGCCAGGCCCAGATTTCCGGCAATTTCACCTACGAAGAGGCATCCGACCTGGCCATCGTCTTGCGCGTCGGTGCCCTTCCGGCCCCGGTCAAGATCGTCCAGAACCTCACCGTTGGCGCCTCCCTCGGTCAGGACTCCATCAACAAGAGCCTGACAGCCGGCCTTATCGGCACGGTCGCGGTCATCATCTTCATGCTTTGCTATTACCGGCTCTCCGGGGTAATCGCCAATATGGGCATGGTGCTGAACATCTTCTTCCTCTTTGCCGGTCTGGCGGCCTTTTCCGCCACCCTGACCCTGCCCGGCATCGCCGGTATCATCCTCTCCATCGGTATGGCGGTGGACTCGAACATCCTGATCTTTGAACGAATGCGCGAGGAATTTGCCCTAGGCAAAACGGTCCGTTCCGGTATTGAGGCCGGTTACGAGAAGGCCCTGCCCACGGTCGTTGACGCCCATGTCACCACCCTGGTTACCGCCTTCGCCCTCTTCCTCTTCGGCACCGGCCCGATCAAGGGCTTCGCGGTTTCCCTCTCCCTGGGCATCATCTTCAACCTGGTTTCCACCCTCTTCGGCACCAAGCTGGTCTACGACATCATCCACGTCAGGGGCGGGATCAAGAAACTCAACTTCCTCCACATCATCGGCCACACCAACTTTGACTTCATGGGCTGGCGCAAAATCTGCCTGATCGGCACCGCCGTGATGATGTTGATCGGCGCCATCGCCTCCATCCAGATCGGCCGGGGCAAGGCCAACATGGGTATCGACTTCTCCGGTGGCGTCCTCCTGCAATACAAGGCTGACGCCGATTTTACCATGGACGAGGTCCGCGCGGCCCTGGATGCCGACGGCTTGAAGGACGTCGACCTCCAGAACGTGGTCAACGAACGACGGCTGATCGTCAAGATCAAGAAGGTTGCCGAGGAAACCGGTGACCTCACCGCCAGCGTCAGCCGCTCGCTGCAGCAACATCTGCCCAGCCAGCACTTCGAGATCGAAAGTCAGTCGGAGATCGGCTCCTCGGTGAGTTCGGCCCTGCGCAGCAAGGCGGTGCTGGCCATCGTCCTGTCCATGGTCGGGGTAATCATCTATCTGGCCATCCGCTTCAACTTCAGCTTCGGGGTCGCCGCCGCCGCCGCCACCTTCCACGATGTCTTCGCGGTGCTGGCGGTCTGCTGGATCTTCCATGTGGAGATCACCCTGCTGGTGGTCACCGCCCTGTTGACCATGGCCGGTTATTCCCTCAATGATACGGTGGTCATCTTCGACCGGATCCGGGAAAACCGGGCTCGAGCCGCCGCCGGCAAGCTCCAGACCCCCGGCTACGTGGAACTGATCAACCACAGCATCAACGAGGTCTTGAGCCGGACCATCATCACCGTGCTCACCGTGGTCTTCACCTTGGTGGCCCTGTTCTTCTGGGGCGGCACGGTGATCCACGACTTCGCCTTCGTGCTCCTGTTCGGCACCTGCTTCGGCACCTATTCCTCGATCTATGTGGCCAGCCCCATCCTGCTGATGATGAACAAGGATGATTCCGGCAAGGTTTGATGAGCACCGAGCCACAGACGAAAGTCAGCAACCTGGATCGCGACCAGCCCTTCAGCTTCCGTTGCGGTCCGGGGCTGACCTGTTTCACCGACTGCTGCCGTCAGCTAGAACTGGCCCTGACCCCGTACGACGTCCTGCGGCTGGCGTGCCACCTGAACATCAGCGGTGGCGAGTTCCTGGAGCGATACGCGGTAACCGAAACCAGTGACCAGGACGCCTTTCCCCTGGTCTACCTGGGCATGGTTGATGACGGCCAGGCCAGTTGCCCCTTTGTCAGCGCTGTCGGCTGCACGGTTTATTCCAACCGGCCCGGGGCCTGTCGCACCTACCCTCTGGGCCGGGGCGCCCGCCTGGGGCCGGACAACCGCACCAACGATTTTTACGTCCTGGTCACCGAACCGCACTGCCATGGCTTTGCCGAGTGCAGCACCCAGACCGTGACCACCTGGCTGGCTGACCAGGAACTCAGCCCTTACAACGAGTTCAACGACCTGACCATGGCTATTCTCCAGCACCCCTCAATTCGCGGGGGCTTCCGCCCCAACGCCGGACAGCGGGCGAGATATCTTGAGGTTCTCTACCGCTTGACCGGCTTTGCCACTTCACCCGAGGCAACTGGTGAACAACAGCTAAGACGGGGACTGACCCTGCTGCGGGATGAACTTTTCCCGGCCTGAGGTACACGGACAACCGCCGCTGGGAGCGAAACTGACCGCCAAACTGCGGGCCTTCGCCGTCGGCTGTTGTCCTGAGGAAGGCGGCTGCCACGGCCCCGACCACGCCGAGCGGGTACACGCCACTGCCCTGGCCCTGGGGAAGGAGCTGGGGGGTGACCTGGAAATACTGAGCGCCGCCGCCCTGCTCCATGATATCGGCCGGGGCGAAGAGAGCAAGAGCCGCGGCCAGCTTTGCCACGCGGCACTGGGGGCGGAGTTGGCCGGGCCGCTCCTGATCGAACTGGGTTTTGCCCCGGGGATGGTCGCGGCCATTTGCCACTGCATCGCCACCCACCGGTATCGGGATGAGAAGCAACCGGAGTCGCTGGAGGCGCAAATTCTCTTCGACGCCGACAAGCTCGATTCCCTGGGGGCCATTGGCATCGGCCGCGCCTTTCTCTTCGCCGGTCAGGTGGGCGCCAGGTTGCACAACGATGAACGGGCACTGGCCGATAGCCTGGCCTACAGCCTGGAAGACACGGCCTACCGGGAATTCAAAATCAAGCTCTGCCGGTTGCCCGAGCGGATGCTGACGACCATCGGCCGTCGCCTGGCCACCGAGCGGCAGCAGTTCATGCAAGACTTTTTCAGCCGCCTCGACGCGGAAATATTGGGAGGAATTAACGATGTCCAAGAAAGTTAAGGCCCTGGTCATCACCGGCTACGGCACCAACTGCGAAACCGAAATGGCCCACTCCTGCCGCCTGGGCGGCGCCGAGCAAGTGGACATTGTCCACATGAGCCAGCTAATTCACGGCGAGTTCCGGCTGGACGACTATCATCTGCTCAACCTGCCCGGCGGCTTCCTCGATGGCGATGACCTGGGTGCCGGGCAGGCCGGAGCACACCGTTTCAAACACGTGGTGGTCAAATCCACCGGCGAAAAGTTGATGGACCAGCTGCTCCGCTTCATTAAAGACGGCAAGCTGATCCTCGGGGTTTGCAACGGCTTTCAGCTAATGGTCAAGACCGGTCTGCTGCCCGGCTTTGGTGGCGACTACCAGAATCGCCAGGTCAGCCTGATCCACAACGATTCCGGCCGCTTCGAGGATCGCTGGGTGGCCCTCAAGGTCGATCCCGCCTCGCCCTGTGTCTTCACCAAGGGGCTGGACCAGCTCTACTTTCCGGTCCGCCATGGCGAGGGCAAATTTGTCACCATGGACGAGCAGGTGCTCAAGACGGTACAAGACCAGCATCTGGTGGCCCTGCGCTACGCCGACCAGACCACCGGCGAGCCGACCCTGATCTATCCGGCCAACCCCAACGGCTCCCCTGACGCTATCGCCGGGATCTGCGACCCCACAGGCCGGATCTTCGGCCTGATGCCGCACCCGGAGGCCTTCCACCACCGGACCAACCATCCCCGCTGGACCAGGGAAGAGTTGCCGGAAGAGGGCCAGGGCGTGGCAATCTTTAGGAACGGGGTAGAGTTTATCCGCGCCAATCTGCTTTGATTTTAGATGATCTTCGAGATTGAAAAGGGCGACCCAGCCGCCTCGGCCGAGAAGATTGTCCGCTTCGTCAACTCCCTGCGTCGTTACCTGCTGGGGTTGCTGCTGACCTTCCTGGTCATTGCCGCTGGCTTCTATTTCCTCTCTCTGGGTTTTCTCGACATCCTCCAGGACCACCTGCACCAGGAACTTTCATTCTTCACGGTGGCCGAGCCGATCCTAGCCCGGATCAAACTGGCCCTTTTCGCCGCCCTCTTTTTCCTGATGCCGGTCATCACCATGCTGCTCTGGACAGCGCTTTCCAAGCCTTTTGCCATCCCGGTCAGTCAGCGTAAGTGGTTCCTGCTCTTTTCCTGCCTGCTCTTTTACGGCGGGGCCTGGTTCTGCTACGCCATCACCCTGCCATTCGGCATCGACTTTCTCCTGAGTTACGCCACCCCCCAACTTCGCCCGGTGATCTCGGTGAGCGAATTCGTCACCTTTGTTTCGCTCTTCATCCTCGGCTTCGGCCTGATCTTCGAGCTCCCGATCTACATGGTCTTCGCTGCCCGTGTCGGCTTGGTCAGCCGCCAGAAATTCGAGGAGCACCGGCGCTATGCCATCCTGATCATCAGCATCGTGGCCGCCGTCCTCACCCCCACCCCGGATGTGGTCAACATGATGCTTATGGCGGTGCCGCTCTACCTGCTTTATGAGATGGGGATCATTGCCCTGCGGCTGTTGCGGTATTGAGGGAAATGTCTTCCGCTCTTCTGACGAATCAGTTATAGTGTCAGGAAATTTCGCCGGGGCTAGCCGCAAAAATGCTCGCAAAATCGCCATCAAGACGCAATTTCCTTAAACTCTCCCTGGCCGGAGCGCTGAGTTGGAGCAGCCTTTCTCCCTTCGCCAGGGCCGAGGAAATACCGGAACCGCCGCCGGCCGAGCTCTCGCTATACAACACCCACACCGGCGAGCGCTTGGCGGTGAACCTCCGGGACCCAAACGGGGCTTACGACCCGGCCGCCCTCGAGGCCCTCAACCATTTCCTCCGCTGCCATTACACCAACGAAGAGACCGTCATGGACGTCTGTGCCCTGGAATATCTCAACCAGGTGGACAAGGAGCTAGGCGGCGGCCATGAAGTACATATCATCTCCGGTTACCGCTCGCCGAAATACAATGACATGCTGATCAAGAAGGGCCACCGGGTGGCCCGTCATAGCCTGCATCTTTCCGGTCGGGCCATTGATATCGCTTTCCCTGCCGTCGCCCTGGAGGAAGTCCACCGCGCCGCCATCAACCTCCGCCGGGGCGGGGTGGGCTTCTACCCCGGAGACGGCTTCGTCCATATCGATTCCGGCAACTACCGCACCTGGTAGAGGCGATGATCTTGGCCAGATGGTTTCTGCTGCTTACACTGTCGCTTTGCTTGGTCACCTCCCCACCCAAGTCAACTGGGAGCGGGTTTATCCACGAACGGCTCGAGCCGTTCGCGGCTGATCTCCTAAAAGAACAGGCCTTGCTGGTCGATCCTGAAGAGCGCCAGCCAATATTTTGACTATCTGGGTTACTAGAATTCATCGCAAGGCCAGGCATCACGAGCGCGCCAAAATCACGACACCAACTTCGTCAAGCTGAGGCAGCCATAATCTACAGAGGAAGTCCCGCCATCCGCCGAAAGCAGACACCAGGCCACCCAGCCATACGGCAAACAACACCACATTAGCAATAAGATAACAGTAACGCCACCCACTAAAGCCCGTCTCGATCCTCTGCGTAGAATCTACACACAAGACCAAATTCCAGTATGGCACGCCTCTTGCGTTGCCCAATAGTCACCGGGCACGCAAAAAAACCTTAACCCCCGGGACCGGGCCGCCGATAAGGCTGGTAAATCAAGCAGGAAGAGTAACCAGAAGGAGAAGGCCATGACTGTTAAATGTTGCGTCTGCACCAAAATCCGCATAGACGACCAGTGGCTGCTCACCGAAACCAAGGCCAATGAACTGGTGAGCCATTCCTATTGCCCGGCCTGCCTAGACGCCGCCCTGGCCGAACTTTCAGCTTATGGCCAACCGACCAGCTCAACCAGCACCACCCAGCACTACCACCAAACTGCCCGGGTATAACTCTCCCACCCACCACTAGCGGGAGCATCACATACGACGGCCGGGATCAACCTCCTCAATTCCGGTCGTCGTGCCGCCTGCCCTTCCAGTCTGAAAACCGCTCGTAGGCGCCGCGGGTCAGGATCTGAAAGTAGTTCTCCAGCACCTCCACCCCGGAAAGCACCCCCACGACGATGACCGCGAACATGATTGCCAGGACGTTGCGGTCCATGCCGATACAGACCCCGATGGCGGCCAGGATCCAGATGGTGGCGGCTGAGGTCACCCCCAGGACATTGCCGTCCCGGGCCAGCATCACCCCGGCGCCCAGAAAGCCGATCCCGGTGATGATCTGACCAATGATCCGGGAGGGGTCGGCATTATGGCCGGTGAACTGGGCGCCGATCACCGTGTAGATATAGGTGCCCAGGGTGATCAGGGTGGAGGTGCGGATACCCACCGGTTTGCCGCGGAGCTGCCGCTCCAAACCGACAATCAACCCCACCAGCAGGGCGGTGAGCAATTGCGGCCAGGTAAAGGGAGTAATATCGAAAATTTCCATGCTTGCCTGTCAGTGATTGAATTTGGACGGTAGCGCCTACTGATTCCGGCGGCGTGGCCCGATGATACCCTGCTCCCGCCAGAAACGCTACCCGGACTATGGCAAGGACACCGCGTAAACCAGTAAGACACAAAGCACCAGGGCATAATAGAGCAAATAGACACCAATGAAACCATGCTGCACCAGCCCCCTGACCCGCGTGGCCAGAGGCCCGGCGGCCAAAGCCATTGGCAGAATGATCCGGTCGAGCACCAGATCCACGGTATGACTGGCAAAGGCGGCCCGGCCCGGGAAAAGACCCGTCGGCTTCTCCTCCTCGGTACGGCCATGCAGCCCCCACTGAAAAAGCTGCTTGATCATTTCCGTATACGATGAAACGGTGTAACGGGCCCGGGGCAAGGGCAGGGCAAAGCCGCAGCCCCAGGTCACCGTGCGCGGGTAGCCTTCTCCCCGGCGACTGTACTGCAGTGCCGCAATCAGCCCCACTAACAGCAAAAGCAGCAACGCCACAAGGCTTAGGGATCCGGCCGGGGCCAGGACAGTCAGGGCCATCCCCCCATCCGGAACCGGCCCCAACCGGGCGACCGCCCCGGCCAACAGCGGCAGCAGGGCCACCGGCGCCAGACCGATACCGACACAGGCCGCCAGGAGAATCGCCATGGCCGCCAGCATCGCGGCCGGCGCCTCGACAAGGCCCTGATGTTCGGGACGTGCCGCCCCCAGGAAGCAGAGCCCAAAAACCTTGGTGAAACAGAGCAAGGCCAGGCCGCCAATCCCGGCCAAGCCAGCCACCGCCGGCAGCAGACCGGGGAGGCCGTTCTCCGGCAGCGCTCCCCGGAACAGCCCCAGATAGATCAACCACTCGCTGACAAAACCGTTCAAGGGCGGCAGCCCGCAGATAGCCACCGCCCCGCCCAGAAAAAAGAGGCCGGTCAGCGGCATGGCCCGCAACAGCCCGCCGTAGGCAGCCATCTCGCGGGTATGGGTGACCCGGACCACCGCCCCACCGCTGAAAAAAAGCAGGGCCTTGAACAACCCATGGTTGATGACATGGAGCAACGCCCCGGCCAACCCCAGCAGGGCCAGCCCGGGCAACCCGTGACTCACTCCCAGGAGACCTGCGCCGATGCCGATCATAATGATGCCGATATTCTCGACGCTGTGGTAGGCCAGGAGTCGCTTGAGGTCATGCTGGGCGATGGCCAGCACCACCCCCATGATCCCCGAAACTACTCCCAGACCAAGAATCAACCAGCCCCACCAGCCAGGAATGTCCCGGAACATAAAGACCACCCGAAGCAGGCCATAGATGCCGGTCTTGATCATCACCCCGCTCATCAGCGCCGAAACCTGGCTGGGGGCAGCTACATGGGCCCGGGGTAGCCAGATGTGCAGCGGCATCACCCCGGCCTTGAAGGAAAAGCCGAAGAGGGCCAGAAGAAAGATGGCGTTGTTGCCGACGGCGGAAAGGCTGCCGGCTGCGGGTAACTGCGTGAAGCACGCCACGCCGCCCAACAGGGCGAAGACCCCGAAGAGGGCCAGGGTGCCAGTGTGGGTGGCGGCCAGATAGAGGAATCCGGCCGGGAAGGTCTCGGGGTTTTCCCGTTCGGTGAAGACCAGAAAGAAGCTGGCCAAGACCATGATCTCCCAGCCGATCAGAAAGACCATGCCGTTGCCGGCCAGGACTAAAAGCGCTACCCCAACCGCAAGCAAGGGATAGAAGGAGTTGATCCAGACGGCGCGGGGATGACGATAGCCGAGGCCGTAAAGCTGCCCGGCACCGGTGATCAGGAAGAGGGGCAGGAGAAAGACGGCGGTGAGACAATCAAAGCGCAAGGTGAAGAGGCCGCCGAAAGAAGGCCAGGGAATCTCCAAGACCAGCACCCCGGATTGACAGAGGGCCAGCACGGTGCCGACCAGCCCCAAGAGTGCGCCACCCAGGCCGAGCAACGCCCCTACCCGTCCGACGACGCCATTGCCGCGTCCGGCCAGCGGCGCCAGCAGCCCCGAGAGCAGCAGGAGAATAACGGCGGTGATGAGCAGTGTCATGAACCTCGTTCCTCCTGATGGAAAAACTTCCCTAATTCCCCTCTCCCGGCCTTCGGCCACCCTCTCCCACAAGGCTCGAGGTGTTCACGCCTCCCCTTCCCTTATGGGAGGGGATTGAGGGGGAGGGTGAACAACAATCTCCATCTACCGCTTTTCCAACAACCGCAGCAGCCCATCTAAAATGGTATAGGGATGCGGCGGACAGCCGGGAATATACAGATCCACCGGCAAAATCCCCGCCAGACCATTATGGACCTCGGGGCTGTCGGCAAAGGGGCCGCCAGCGATGGCGCAGGCCCCGGCGGCGATGACGATCTTCGGTCCCGGCACTGCGTCGTAGGTGGCAAGCAGGGCCGAGTGCATGTTCTCCGAAACCGGACCGGTGACCAAGAGCCCATCGGCGTGGCGAGGCGAGGCGACCATCTGGATCCCGAAGCGGCCCAGGTCGAAGACCAGGGTGCCAAGTACGTTGATGTCCGCCTCGCAGCCCCCGCAGCCTCCGGCCGAGACCTGGCGCAATTTCAGCGAGCGACCGAAGAGGGAGAGCATCTTCTTTTCCAGCTTCCCGGCCAGGGGAAGTTCCGGACCGGAAAAAAGCAGGTCACTGCGCTGCCGCACCGCCAGCCGGTAGTCGCTGGAGAAAGTCAGGCCGCCGTGGGGGCAGCCGGGACAATCGGCGCAGAACAGGCAGCGCCCGAGATCGACAACCGTCTTCCCCGCCTCCCGGCGTAGCGCCCCAAAAGGACAGGCCGTGTCACAATCCCGGCAAGCGGCCGGGCATCTCTCGCCCAGCAGCAGCGGCAGCCCACGGAAGCGCTCGGGCAACACCGGCTCAGCTTTCGGAAACCCAGAGGTCCGGTACCCCTGGCGCCACCGTTCACGGATGATCTTCAGCATACGCTATCCTCGTCGCACCTAGAGGTCGAAACCGCAGTAGGAAAGATTGAAACTCTTGTTACAGAGCGGAAAGTCGGAAATCTGCTCATCACGCATGGCCATGGCCAGGCCGCTCCAGTTGAAGAAGGAGGGATCCACCACCTGGTAGCGCTTAAAGCGGCTGGCCGCATCGGTCACCGCCACGTGGGTGATCGGGCCGCGCCAGCCCTCAAGCATGGCAACCGCCAGGGAATCCGGGGACGGTGGCGGCGTGACCACCCGCAAAGAACCATCGGGCAAGGACGCCAGCCGCTGCTCGAGAAAAGCCAGGGCATGTTCGACCTCCCGCTGCCGGACCAGGGCCCGCGCCAAGACGTCCCCGCCCTCCTCGATCATCGACGGCACCTCGTCCGGGGCATAGACGTTGCCGCGGTGGAAACGCCGGACATCGCCGTCCAGACCACAGGCCCGGCCGGCCACCCCGACCAGTCCCAGGTAGAAGGCATCCCTGACGCTCACCTTGCCGGTCCCTTCCAGTCGGGCCAGAACCGAGGGGGTATTGAAGAAGAGTTCCAGGGCACCCCGGGTGTCCCGGGCCACCGGCCCCAAGGCGGTAAGCATCTTGGCGACCAAGACGGAATCGAGATCAAAGAGCACCCCGCCGGGCCGAACCAGACCGCGCCCGAAACGGCTGCCGCAGAGCTGCCCGGTCAGGTTCAGATAATCGCCACGCAGTCGGCCACAGTATGCGGCGGTGGGCAGATAGCCGACATCCCCGGCCAGGGCGCCAAAATCGCCAACATGGCAGGCCAACCGCTCCAACTCCAGCGCGATCGCACGCAGGGCCGCAGCCCGGGGGGAGATTTCTATTCCTCCCAGCCCTTCCATAAGCATGGCATAGGCGGTCGCATGGCCAATGGAGGTATCACCGGCCATGGTCTCAATCTGCATCGGGGTCTGCGGATGCGGACCACCCTGGAGCAACCGGGCAATCCCCCGGTGCTGGTAGCCCAAGGAGATCTCCAGATGGAGAACCCGCTCGCCGTAGCACTGGAAGCGGAAATGGCCCGGCTCGATGACCCCGGCGTGGACCGGGCCGACGCCCACCTCATGGACCTCGGGGCCGTCCACGGTGAAATAGCTCATATCACCGATCAGTGGGTGGAGCGAGGCGTTACGGCCCCAGGCATCGCGGCCGCCCTGCCAAGGGGCATGGAAGCGGACCGGTTTGAACCAGGGGTGACCAGCAAAAGTCACCCCGTATTGCTCGGCAATCTCCCGCTCAAAGAGATGGAACTGGGGAATCCGCGGGGTCAGCGACTCGAACTCCCGGCCCGGCTCCTGCCCAATGACCAAGAGATCACCATCTTCATCGTCGGCCAGAACCGCAATGAGGGTCACCGAGGCGGCGCCTTCATCCTCCGGCACGGCCAGACAGGCGACCAGCCGCGCCCCCTCGGTCAACCGCGCCTTGCACATGGCCGCAAACTCCGCCGGGGTCAGCCGGGGGATATCGGCCAGGGGCAGCGCTCCGCCGTTCTTGATTAACGGCAACCCACTCATGGCTTCACCTCCAACAGGGCGGCAGCATCCTTCAGCAGCAGCCGTAACGGTTCCGGCAGATAGAGTCCAAAAAGCAATACCAGCCCCAGCAGCACCAGCGGCCCCAGCACGGTCAAAAAACCTTCTCCCGCCGCCGGTTCCGCGCCCGGTGCTTGTTCAAGAGGCTGCCCCAGGGCGACGGTGACCACGGTATGACTCATCCCGATGAAGATCACGGTCAGAAAGACAATGAATACCAGCCCCAAGAGAGTATGTCCGCCGCCAAAGATCCCGCGCAGGATGGTGAATTCGCTAATAAACGGGCCAAAAGGCGGCGAACCGGTGACCGCCAGAAACCCCAGGAGAAACAGGCTGGCCGACCAGGGCAAAACGCTGAGGGCGCCCGAGGTCTCGCACATCTTCTTGCTCCCGAAATACCGGTGGATATTGCCGGCGCTCATGAACAACGAGCCCTTGGCCAGGGCGTTGTTCAGCACATGCAGCATGGCCCCGTACAGCGCCAGCCCCCCCACCGCCACCCCGATGGCCAGGATGCCCATGTGCTCGACACTGGAATAGGCCAGCATCCGCTTGATGTCACGCTGGCGAATGACAAAGATCGCCGCGATCGCGAGCGACACCAGCCCCAGCCCCAGGAGACACTGGCTGGCCAGCTTGGCCTCGCCGGCCCCGTTGACGATCTGCACCACCCGCAGCACCGCCAGGAAGGCCACCGAGGTGAGCCCGCCGCTCATCAGTGCTCCAGCCAGCCCCGGAGCCTCGCCGTAGGCATCGGGTTTCCAGGTGTGGAGCGGGGCCAAGCCCATCTTGGTGCCAAAGCCGACCAGCAGGAAGACGAAGGCCACCCGTAGCCAAGGCTTGGATAGCTGCGGCCCCTGGCGCAGCAGAAAATCGAACTGTAGACTCTGCTCGCTGGCACCGCCGTGGAGACCGGCATAGGCCAGGAAGAGGATGCCGAGCATGGCCAGGGCGATACCCACCGAGCAGAAGAGCAGATACTTCCAGGTCGCCTCGATGGAATAGCGGTTGTGGTTGAAATAGATCATCGGGGCGCTGGCCACGGTGGTCGCCTCCACCGCCACCCAGAGCAACCCGAGATGGCGGGCAGCGGCGGCGACAGTCATGGCGGAGAGGAAGATCAACAGACAGGCCACGAAGATCCGGTTGGTCCGCTCGGGATGGGTCTGGAAATAGCCGATGGCGTAGAGGGAGCTGACGGCAAAGAGCAGACTGACCACCAGTAACACCAGCCGCCCCAGGCCGTCCAAGGCCAGCATCACCTCGCCGGGAGGGACGGCCGGAGCAGCGACCCCCGCCAGGACCAGGGCCAAATGACTGAAGGCCGCCACCGGCAGGAGCCAGGGACGCAGCCGCTCCGAGGGCAGGGCCAAGGCCAGGGCCGCCGCCACCAAAGGAATGACTATGAGCAGGGTGAGCATGGCGGTCATTCCTTGAGCAGGCAGAGGTTTTCAGTGTCCAGGGAGGAAAATTCCCGGTTGATGTGGTTCATGACAATCCCCATGACAAAGATGGCAACCAGCATGTCGAGCAGCACCCCAGCCTCGACCATCAGCGGCATCGCCTCGGCCAGGAGGATGCCGAAGATAAAGATGCCGTTCTCAAAGACCAGATAACCCAAAACCTGGGTGATCGCCTTGCGGCGGGTGATCAACAACAGGAAGCCCACCGCCAGGGTGGCGAGCGAGGCGGGGATGAACAGGGAATGGAGATGCTCCGGCAGGAGCGGCAACCGGTCGGCAAAGATAAAGGCCCCGGCGGTGGTCAGCGCCCCCAGCAAGAGAGTGGCGATATAGCCAATGCGCGGCTCCATCTCCCGGCGAATCTTGACCTGACGGATAGCCCGAAAGAGCAGCCAGGGAATCCCCCCGCCCTTCAAGGCCAGAGCGCCACCGGCCAGGAGCAGGCTGTGGACACTGACCCCATGCACCAGGGGCGGCAGGAGCGAGAGCAGGGCACCCTGGGCCGCCACCACCCGGATACAGGCGCCCAGGCGGCTGGTGCCGAGGAGAAAGAAATTCAAGAGAATCACCGTAAACAGGATGGTGGTGGAGGGATCGTTCATCAGTTCACCTCAGGAGCAGGATCAGGGCTAAAAAAGAGAGCAAGCTGGTGCCGATCAACAACTGCGGCACCCGGATCAGCCGCAGCCGGGCCATGGCCGACTCCACCAGCCCCACCGCCCCGGCCAGCAGAAGGGTGATCGCCAGAAAGGCCAGGGTATCGAGCAGCGGGCTGCCGGTGGCAGGCCGGAGCAGATTGGCGATCAGAGTGGCCGAGAGCAGCAACTTCATGGCGGCGCCATAGAGAATCAACCCCAGGTCAGGACCGCTGTGGTCCAGCACCATGACCTCGTGGATCATGGTCAATTCCAGATGGGTATTGGGATCATCGAAGGGGATCCGGCAATTTTCGGCCAGCAAAACGATGAACAGACAGATGATCGCCAGGCTCATGGCAATGCCGGCCGGGGTATTAAAGCCGGCCCTGACCGGCACGAACATCCCGTTCAGGGAAAAGTCCCCGGCCAAGCGGGCCAGGACGATGAAGACCACAAAGATGGTCGGCTCGACCAGGATCGAGAAGGTCGCCTCCCGGGCCGCCCCCATCCCTTCGAAACTGGAGCCGGTGTCCAGGGCAGCCAGGATGGTAAAAAAGCGGGCCAGACCCAGCAGGTAAACGAAGAGAATCAGGTCGCCTGAGAAGGAGATTACCGCCGGCACCGGCCCCAGGGGCAGGAGCAGCGCGGCTAACAGCGGCACGACTATCCCGACCACCGGCCCGGCCCGGAAGAGCCAGGTGGTAGTGGCACTGATCACCATCCGCTTGCGAAAGAGCTTGGCCAGATCGAAGTAGAGCTGGAGCAGCGGCTGCCCCCGGCGGCCACCGACCTTGGCTTTGACCCGGTTGATGATCCCGGCCAGAAGCGGCGAAAGGCCCAGGAGCAGCAGGAGATGAAAAAACAGGGAAGCGAGCATGCGCGTCACCCTCGTGATCAGGAAAAAATGGCCCAGCCCAGAAGCAGGATGGTGGCCGCGAAAAAGTACGTAAAGTACAGGCTCAACTGGCCCGACTGGATGGTCCGGCCGCTGGCTGCCAGGCTGGTGATCCGGGCGAAGATGGGCGTAAAACCCCGGGCCAGAATGGGATCAATCAACTCGGTCCACCATTGCCAGGCAGCCGGGAAAAGATCCTGCCGCCGCTCGCCGCTGACCGTGGGCTGCAGGCCGACGCAATAAACCGTCTCCTGGGCTAGCTGGCTGTAGCCCCCAGCGGTGTAAGACATCCGCGGCGAGGGTTTGCCAAAGCCGCAGCCCCAGGTGGCCAGACCGGCGTCAACCCCGCGCCACCGATAGCGGCAGGCCACCAGGGCAACCAAGGCCAGGAAGAAGAGCAACGCCGCCGCGCTCCAGGCCGGACCAAAGGGTAGTCCGGCCTGGTTTGGCGCCATCGCCCCCGGGGCCAGCACCGCAAGCGGCGCCGCCAAGAGCCCCACCACCTGGCCCGGCAGAATCCCCACCCCCAGGCAGCCGAGGGCAGCCAGGGTCATGGCCGTCAGCATGGCCGGGCCTGCCTCGCGGGCCACCCGGCTCTCCGGGCTGCGCGGCTCCCCCAACAAGCAAATGCCGATGATCCGGCTCATGGTCAAAAGGACCACGGCCCCGACCATGGCCAGCAGGATAACAAAGAACATAAAGAGAAAGGCCTGGCCGCCAACACTCCCCTGCCCCGCCTGGAGCAGCCCGAGGTAGAGCAGCCACTCGCTGATCAAGCCATTCAGTGGCGGCAGGGCACCGATGGCCCCGGCCCCGAGCAGCAGCAGCCCCCCGGTCACCGGCAGCCGCCGTAACAGGCCGCCCATCCGGGAGATCTCCCGGGTCCCGGTGGCGTGGAGCAGGGAGCCGGCCCCGAAGAAGAGCAGGGATTTAAAGAGGGCGTGGTTCCAGACATGGAGCAGAGCCCCGGCCAAGAGCAGGGTGGCCGCCACCTCCAACCCCCTGCCCCGGCAATAAAGCCAGAGGCCGATGCCCAAGAAGATCAGGCCGATGTTTTCGACGGTGGAATAGGCCAGCGAACGCTTGAGGTCGTTCTGTATAGAGGCCAAGGCAATGCCGGCCAGGGCGCCGGTCATCCCCAGGCCGGCGGCCAGCAGACCGCACCATGGCGGCAGCGGCGGCAAAAAGGTGACCATCCGCAGAAAGGCATAGACGGCGGTCTTGATCATCACCCCGCTCATCAGCGCCGAGACATGACTGGGAGCGGCGGCGTGGGCCTCGGGCAACCAACTGTGCAGCGGAAAGAGGCCGGCCTTGGTGCCGAATCCGAGCAGGGCCAGGAGAAAGAAGAGCGCCGCCCCGGCCACCGGCAGACTGGTGAGGACGGTGAGAGCGGCAAACTCGGTTGAGCCGCTCAGCCGGTACTCCTCGAAGAACATGTAGAAGAGAAACGCAGTGCCGAGATGGGTGGCCACCAGATAGATCCAGCCGGCCCGCTTGGCACCCTCGTCGGCCAGATCAAAGATCACCAGGAAAAAGGAGGCGAGCGACATCAGTTCCCAACTGAGCAAAAAGAGCAGGCTATCGCCCGCCCCCACCACCAGAGCCATGCTCAGGGCCAGCAGGTTGAAGCAGAACCAGTGGCGAGCCCCTTGATAAGAGCGGGCAGGCAGGTGGAGATAGCCGGTGGCGTAGAGCGCCCCGAGAAAGACCAGGAGAAAGACCGGCACCAGGAAGAAGGCGGCCAGACCATCGAGGCGCAGACAGAGATTGAGTCCCAGACTGCCCCACGACCACTGGGCTGTGGCAAACCCACCGTCCAGCAAGGCCAGACCAGCCCCGGCCAGACCAAGAGCAGAACCGGTCAGGGCCCCGGCTGCGCCGAGGATACCGGCCAGACGGTTGTGGCGTCCGGCGGCCGGGGGCAGCAACGCCCCGGCCAGCAAGACGCCGAGAGCCAGTTGGTAACAGAAAAATGGGGTTAAGTTTGGCATAGATTTATCGCTGGTCGAGATGAGTGGCTCGAGTGGGAGCCGCCATTTGGGGTTCTGGTCCGGCCCGGCGCGGCAGCAACCGCGTCTCGGCCTCTTTGAGCAACTGCAGGACCTCGCGGCGGGGAGGCTCTTTATGCAGGGCCGCGACGAACTTACTCTCCATCAGCAGGCGCCGCATCCGGGTGTCGAGGATGGCCTGCTCCATGGGGTTGGCGGCTAAAAGAAGAAAAACCACCTTGGTCTTGCACCCATCCAGTCCCTTGAAATTGATGGGTTTCTCCAAAAAGGCCAGAATCAGCAGCGACTTGTCGGGAAAGAGCGGCCGCTCCGCCCCGGGCATCATCCAGGCCACCCCCTTTAAGGAGGAGGAGGCGACCGCCTCCCGGGCCAGAACCGAGAGCTTGAGGGCGGTGAAGTCCAGACTGGTGGTGTGCGGCAAGGTTGCCAGCAATTCGTCGATGGTCTCATCACGATCTTCGCCGTGGATGCGGTACAAAACCGCCCCGCTCTCCAGGGCCGAGGTCAGGGTTACAGCCGGATCGATCTTGGCAACAACCCCCGCCCCGGATTGGCTGGCCAGCCAACCATCCACCGCGTCGATCCGGAAGCGCCACTGGCCGCCGATCTTGACGGCAAAGGCGATCTGATTGTCATTGAGCATCCGGTAGATGGTTTTCTCAGAAACCCCCATCTTTACCGCCATACCCCGAACGTCGAGAAACATTCTGTCCATATCTGTCCATTTTTGTCTAAGTCATGGCTGAGTTTTAGCGTTACCAGTGGCGATTGTCAACCAGAAAGCCCGGGAGGAGACCGGTAGGGTCTCCGGCGCTGCCTCCCTGGGTCTTGCCGAGACAAGAGTTTATTCCAGAAGTCAGGAGAGCAAGCAGCACTTCCCGGATCGGTGGTTGATAAAGCAGCGATTCAGACATATAACTGCGAGAGGAATTGCCAACCCGAAGCGCGGGGTTGGAGTGTGAAGAGGAGTGAGAGGCTTCGCCACCCAGGACCTTGTGGTCAAGACCACCCACCACGGCGGGTGGTACCGATAATTAATGAGACAAATCTCGAGGAAATGCGGATGAGCGCGAACAAGCGGGCCTTGGTGGTGATCGACGTGCAGAACGACTATGTGGGCGGCAACCTGCCCATTGAATATCCAGCGGTGGCCGATTCCCTGGCCAACATCAGCCGGGCCATGGCGGCGGCCAAGGCGGCGGGGATAGCGGTGGTGACGGTGCAGAATATCCTGGCCCCGACGGCGCCCTTCATGGCCCAGGGCAGCCCCGGCGCCGAGTTGCATGATACCGTCGCCAGCCGGGATTGGGATCACTATATCGCCAAAAAGCTCCCCAGCGCCTTTGCCAATACCGATCTGGAGGCCTGGCTAAGGGGCCGGGAAATCGACACCGTCACCATCGTCGGCTACATGACCCACAACTGCGACCTGTCGACGGTGATCCAGGGGATGCATCTCGGTTTTCAGATGGAACTGCTCAGCGATGCCAGCGGCTCCCTGCCCTACGCCAACCGGGCAGGGAGCGCCTCGGCCGAAGAGATCCACCGGGTGCTGACGGTGGTGATGCAAGCCCGTTTCGCCGCAGTGCTGACCACTGCCGAATGGCTGCGGGTCATCGCCGAAGGGAGCATTCCGGCACGGGATAGCATCTACACTTCCAACCAACGGGCCCGGAACCGGTGAGGGCCTCCCGCCCAAATAATTATTGTCAGCCAGATCCTCACTATAGGCCATAGCATCAGAAATCAATTTGACAATTTGCCGGGATTAAGTAGCTTTGCGGCATGATTACCACAGAGACCGGCCAACCCCATCCCAGCAAAACTAAATGAAGCCTGACGAGCAAAACAAAAGGGGCTGGGAGTGGCTGAAGCAGAAGCCCACGCTTGCTGAGCTCCGCGCGAAATTCCCGGAGGAGTGGCCGACGGTGGAGCGCGAGCTTGCCACCCTGGCCCGCCGGGGGCTAGTCCAAATCCAGGCGGTGCTGGAACAGAGCAGTCGCCAGGAGGCGCGTTTGACCACGGCCATGATCCAGGCAAGCAAGAAAAGCCGGAACAGAGAGAGCACCCTGGGGCAACTGGTCCGCCTGCGCATGGTCCAGCTAGCGCTGCGGCAGCATTTGGTGGCAGTGGCCTCGGGAGTCAATGAGGGCAAGGTTCGTTTCAATCTGGTGAACGGGCTGCTGGCCCAGCTTCTCCTCTTCCGCCAGGGACTGGAGCGTAAGCCGGTGTCGCTTTTCTGCTTCCGCCTGCTCTGGCCGCTGCTCTGGCAGAAACGGCGCCTGATGCCCCTGGTCCAGCCCCGGGGCATCTACTGTTTCTACTCCAAGCCTTTGATTAAGAAACTGGCGGCGCTGATCGGCAACCGAACCTGCCTGGAGATCGGTGCCGGAGACGGCACCTTGAGCCGCTTCCTGCACGAGCAAGGGGTGAATATCACCGCCACCGACGACCATAGCTGGAGCCACGCGGTGAGCTACCCCGAAGCGGTGAGCAAACTTGAGGCCCGGGAGGCCTTGAGCCGGTACAACCCCGAGGTGGTGATCTGTTCCTGGCCGCCGCCGGGCAACAACTTCGAGCGCCAGGTCTTTAAGACCCGCAGCGTGCAGCTCTACATCGTCATCGGCAGCCGCCACCGCCACGCCGCTGGCAACTGGGATGATTACGAGACGCAAGCAGACTTCAGCTACCAAGAAGAGCCTGACCTGAGCCGCCTGGTGCTGCCGCCAGAGCTGGACAGCGCTGTGTATGTTTTCAGAAGAGAAGGTCAGGGCCGATAACGACCTTAACACCACCCCCTCAAAGCACAAAACCACCAGCGTCCTTTCTTATCCATTCGCCTCACCACCCACATCAGCCGGCCCCTCACCGGCCAAGACCACCCGATTCCGGCCCTGGTGCTTGGCGCTGTAGAGGGCCAGGTCGGCGGCGCTACAGATCGCCGTCGGCTCCTTGAAGTGCGGAAAGGTGGCAATACCGCAACTGAAAGAGGAGGAAAATTCGCCCTTTGCCGATAGATGCTTGATCTTGGCAAAACTGTCGCGGATGCCATCAATTATCTTCCGGGCGTAGCTGGCGTCTGTGTCCAGCAGAATCACCGCGAACTCCTCTCCCCCGTAGCGCCCGACGATGTCGGTCTTGCGCAGCCGCTGTTTGAGGAGCCGGGAAAGGCTCAGGATCACCTGGTCCCCGGTGGGGTGACCATGGCTATCGTTGACGGACTTGAAGTGATCGATGTCGATCATGGCGAAGGCTAGCTGCCCCTTCCGCCGGACGGCCTTGGTGAGTTCTCCGTCCAGGAGTTCCTTGGTTTTGGTGTGGTTGAGCAAGCCCGTCAGGCTGTCGGTCTGCATGAAGGAACGGATTATCCGCATGCGCTCGGCCCGGACGGTGGCCGAGGAGAGGAGGTGTTCCGGTTTGATGGGTTTGGTGAGAAAGTCGTCGCCGCCCATGCTCATGGCCCGGAACTGCTTGTCGGCATTGGTTTCCCCCGAGAGGAAGACGATGGGGATACTGAAGAAGGCCGGCACCTGGCGGATGGTCTTCGCCAGTTCCATACCATCACAACCGGGCATGTACATGTCCAGCAAGATGAGGTCGGGTTTGAATTCGACGAGTTGGGGATAAACCAGCATTGGGTCGGTGACCACTTCCGTGAGCATCCCCCCATCCTGGAGGATCAAGGCGTGGTAAGCCGCCAGCTCAGGATCATCGTCGATGATCAGCACATTATAGTGCACCTCTTCCCGATCGCCGGTCAAATCATCCAGCGTGTCGATCAGGTGGGTGATATTGACGGGTTTGACAAAATACGCCTCCCCGCCGGCCCGGACAGCCATAAGGCGCGCGGCGAAATCATTGCGGGCAGAGACAAAAATCACCGGCAGCGGAAGCGCTAGTTCCTGCCTGAGCCGGGAGATGGCCTCCACTCCGGCCAGGCCACCTTCGGGAAAGACGATATCGGCGATGATTGCGTCGGGCGGCCGCACCTTCACCGCTCGGACCATATCGACCAGGGCTGCGAAGGCCACGACCTCGTACCCGAAATAGCTGATCTGCAGAAACAGATCCTGCCGGACATAGGGATCGTCCTCCACCAGATAAACCAGCCTCTTTGCGCACCTCTCTCTGGGCGCGGCAGCAAGGGCAACGCCCATTGCCCGGTCCGTTCCGTCACCCACTTCCGCTAAGCGAGACTGGGCCTCGCGGATCAAGCCAAGACTGACACCCAGCTCTGCGAGTCGCGTGGCGTCCGGCCTTTCACCGGGCAGCAAGAGGGCCTTGAGGTGCTGCTCCAGGCCAAAGGCGACTGCGCTCAACTCCTTAAAACCAAACGAGGCGCTGGACCCCTTAAGCATGTGGGCCAGGCGATGGAAGTCGGACAAAACGTCGCCGACGGGGGACTCGCCCTGGAGCCGCTCATAATAGTCCGTCATATCGGCGATCCGCTCCGGCAACTGCCGCAGGTAGGATTCCCTGAGGGCCTGCATTTTATCGCGTAATTTTGCTCCGGCTGTCATCGCCCACCACCGCCCAGTAGCTTTTCAACCGCCTCGACGATGACCTCCGGTACATTCTCATCCTTGAGCAGACAGAGATCCACTTCTGGATGGACCGACTTTCCCGGGATTTGGTCGCCGGTCAGCAGGATGAAGGGCACCATTCTCCCCGTTTGCCTCAGCCGGGCCAGGAGTTCGAGGCCGTCCATCCCGGGCATATTCATATCCGAAATCACCAGGCCGATGTCCCCGTCGGCATTGAATACCGCGAGGGCCTCGGCGCCATTTCTAGCTGTCTCGACCATGTGGAGTCGTGGACCAAAAGGGCAAGAATAAAAATCGATACCTGATGGAGAGGGACTCAAACCGGCTGGTCTCGCCCCTGCTCGACATAGAGTTTCCAGAGCGGGGTGATGCGGCGGATGCGATCCAGGCTCAGGACATCCCAGACAATGGCCGGGGAGCGCCGCTCCTCTTCCCGATCCAGCACCTCCTCTCCCTCGGCGGTCAACAGCACATCCCCGCCCACATCCCAGGGTTCGACGGGCAGATTGTTGAGCTGCCGCTCGGCCTCAGCCACGGCCAGCACCACCCGGCAGTCTTCGGCCAGACCGCCCAGCTCGGCCAGCAGGGCCACGGAAAGATCGAAAAAACCCTTGCCCTCGCCCAGAAAAAAACCGCGCCGATCCACCACCCAGGCCTCGCCGATCAGTAGAGAAATAGCCAGGCTGCCAATCTCCGCCCGGGAGGCGAGACGCTTGCCAAAATCGGGCAGATCGCGGCCACTTACCGCCTTGGCCAACTGGGCAAATTTTATGGTGTAGGGCTCAAGCCGAAAGAAACCTTCCTTGAGCCCGGGCCCTGGCATGATCAGCACCTTGCCATCGACCAAGGCATTGATTCTGGCCTGCTTGAGCAAGGGGGAAGGGTCGATCATTACCTGCTGGGCCTGGCGATAGCCGGGTAGACGTCGCAACACCTCGGCCAGTCGTCCCGCCACCGCCAGACTCAAGGCAGGATCGGGTCGCGCCGACAACTCGCGAAGTTGTTCCTTGGTGAAGGGATTCACGGACGAGATAAGACCTGCGGAAATTGGCGGCTAAGTTTTGGCTTTAGCCGCAAGAAGAAGACACCGGAGTACTCCAGAGGCGGATGGCTCAAAGGACCGGGGTCTTAGCGATATCGGAGGAGGCCTGCAGGAACATGCCAACGCCGGTTACCGCCTCCGGCTGGTTGACGACCTTGGCTGTCTTGGTGCCATGGGCATGCTCATTTTCGGCCATTGCGGTAAAACCGTAACCGACCAGATTTTTGATGTCCTTCCACATGGTGACACTGCCCATGATGGCCAGAAGCAACTCTTCGTCACCCCGTTTGAACTTACCGACATAGGTCTGCCGGGCGGCGTTGGTGAAGCCGGTCTTGCCACCCTCAGCCCCGGCGATCTGCCAGAGGGCGCGGTTGTGATTTTTCAGCACCTGGCCGAAATCGGTCCGCACCGTGTTCTGCTTCACCCGGCTGGCAAACTCATCATTTTCCATGGCCCGGTTGAATAAAACTGCCAGATCGCGCACCGTGGTCTGCTGGCCGGGGGCGGTGAGGCCGGTGGCCGTCTTACAGATGGTATTGGTGGCTCCCCAGGACTTGGCCTTCTGGGTCATCAGGCTGGCAAACAGGGGCTCCGACCCGGCGATCTTCTCGGCCAGGGCGACACTGGCATCGTTGGCGGAGGAAAGCAGCACGGCATTAATCAGATCGTTGGCGCGGTAGGTATTGCCGGGCTGCAGGTACACCTTGGAACGCGGCATACTGGCGGCATGCTGGCTCACCGGCACCATTTCCGGGTTATTTAGAGCCTGGATGGCAATCAGTCCGGTGATGATCTTGATGGTGCTGGCCGGCTGCCCGGGCAGATCGGGATGCTGCTCGTAGAGGATCTCGCCGCTCTGGGCGTTCATGAGGATGGCACTGCGGGAGGAAATGCGCCGCCGGATCTGCTCCTCGGCCTGGGCATCCTTCCTGGCCTGCGGCGAGGCGGTATACTTTGAAGTCACCACGCACTGCTCAGAGACCGGCGCTATCGCTTCCGCCACGGTCTTCTTTACCTCAGCAGACTTTTCTGCCGGGGTGAATTTATGTCTGCTGTCCAGCAGAACGGAGGAGTGATGCCTGGCGCGGTGTTTTGCCTTTACCGGAGAAGCAGTTAAGGAGATACCCAACAATACTAGAATAGAGAGAAGCAGACAGCCGGAGATTTTTTTCATGGCGGGCTCATCCTGCAATAACTTTTTGAGAGCAAAACAACCCGCCGCGATAACCAGTCTGGTGACTGCCGTCGGACGCTCACGGGATGCAGGTTAGCAGTAGTTTTACCTACTCCCCTGACCTTATCCGACCACGATTAAAATGCAAGGTTTTTTCAGAAAGATTCTCAAATGCTGAGGTAAACGAAGGGGCCGCGACACCAAAGCCGCAACCCCCAACTTAAGCAAAGGAGGAAAGCTATGTCGATCGCCAAACGACCTAACCAACTCCCCCCCGGCATTGGTCAGCAATGGGCCGCCACATCCTCAATCCGCCCCACGTCCACCCACATATAACCCCGCCCGGTTTTATACACCCAGGCCCCAGGTGTCTCGAATAGCCGCCTCGGCACGAAATTTTCAATACTTCGCGACCGCGGCTCGCCCGCCCGGATTAATGCCCTGGGGTCAACCCGCGCCAGCAACCCGCCCATGGTCATTTTAGCCGCCATTTTGGCAACCGGGGTCAACTCGGCCAAGGCCATCACCTCGCCATCCAGGCCCAAAAAGTCGCCGGCAATCTCCTTGACCAAACCAGCGGGAAAGAAAAAGAAAGCGGGGCTCCTGCAGCCATTGAGGAGATCAATCCTGACCTCAAAATACCCCGCACACGTCTCGCCAATTCCTCGATGGATCACCCCATCTTCCATACGTTCCAATGGGATAAGGAATACCGTCTCGAACACCTCGGCCACCGTATCATAAATCCCCTGACGAAAGCATCTGTCCATATCACACCTCCCCAACGTCTGGGAATTTTGCGAAACAGCACCGGCCTCATCCGTCTTATCGGGGGTGCGACGAGGCCCGCCAGACAAGGCAAGAAGACACCCCCCGTGGCGACAGTCTACCGCGGCACTCGGTGTCAAGAGCAAGAGGTTTTTTAGGAAAGTTTGGCAAGAAGCGGACTAAAAAGAGGAAATCCAGGCGGGGAAGATAGGTAAACTACCCCACTAACTTCAAAGTACGCGAAAGCTATTTTCGCCTCGCATTTGCCCTCAATTCTTTGCCACGGTGGGGTTTTTAAGGCGCTGCAAAAGGGCGGGGTCGAGATCTTTTAGTTGCTCTTCGACCAGGCCGAGGTTCTGCTTGACCTTGTCGATTACGGCAATCTCCGGGTAAGAGGTCACGATTATATTCAGAAGCGTCCAAGATTCCTCCAGGAGCTTACACTTTTGGGCGGAGGTTTCTGCCTTCCGGACCTTGACAAATATACCGGCCGCCTGGCTGCGGAGCTGTTTGGCGATTTCGGTCTGGGCCTTCAACAGCCTTTCCTTGGCCGCGCCACCGTAGCTGGTATTCACCAGGCCGGCCAGGGCAGGTATCGCTTCGTCATACTTACCGGCGTCAAACAGGACCACGGCCCGGTTCCATGCTTCAAGCTGCTCCTGTTCACCCACCGGTGCCTGCGGCTCTCCGATAACCGGGAGCCCCGAGGCCGCCGCCGAGGCCGCCGCATCAGGATGAGTTTGCTCAGGCACAGCAACCGGGACAAGCTCGGAAACCCTCTGATAAACGCGGGGACACTCACCCTCCAGAAAGGCAATGTCATCACCCATTACCTGCCAGGGATCAAGACCTGCCTCGTGGTGGTGGGCAACCTGCTCCAGTAGCCGACCATACCCGCCAACTAGTCCCTCCAGGGCCGAGTAACAACCGCCCCACTCCGTCGGCCGGTGTGCCATTTGTTCGGGGTTAGCCGTGCGGGCTGCCAGTTCCCGCCAGCGCACCAGCCGTTCCTCATACACCATCAGCCGTCGTTCCACCTGCCCAAGAGGAGACAGTTTCGGCAGTGCTTCTGTCACAGCTATGCCCGGGGCAACCACAGCAACCCCCAACTCCCCGGGAATGGTGGCTTGGGCCAGGCAGTTTTCGGCCAGTCCAAAAAACAGCAGCGACTGGGCCACAACCATCAAGCGTGCGCGAGTAAATTTCATCACTCCTCCACTTGCCAGTACGGTTTGAAGAACCTGGTGGGCTTGGACCGTTCGCCGCCAGAAAAATCGCCAAATGAAACCACGGCGGCACGCCCGGCACCGGCTGGAATTCCACCACGCTCCGGGTCAACTACCACCGAAACCTGGCCGAGTTCCGGCCGGGACAATGGCAATTCGCCGCCCCCCGCGAAGGCGGCATCATCCAGATCGATCTTGGCGGCATAATCGTTATCCAGCAGGATCTGGTTAGCCACCCCGCTCCAGGTCGGCAGCGCCCCCATGGCCCCGCTGATCCGGGTGGAATGGCGGGCCATGGGGCCATTATCATCAAATCCCACGTATGCGGTCAGCACATACCCCTCGGCCAGGGAAAAGACCCCGTTGCCGTTCACCCCGGGCACTCCACCGGCAAAGGCCGCATTGGTGTACCGGTTGGCGGTTCCGGTCTTGCCGGCCACCGGCACCCGCAGGTCGCCGAGCTGGTGGTCCCGCGCCGAATCGTGACTGTGCAGGCGCACATTATGATCGGCATAATTGCCGGTGCCGAACTTCACCACCTGCCGCAGGATATCACTGACCGCCAGGGAGGTCTCCGGCGCCACCACTTTTTTCTCCGACTTTTCGGCCCGGTAGAGGACCTCGCCGTCACTGGACTCGATGGACTCAATGAGGGCCAGTCCGGGATGGTGGCCCTTGCCGACTGACTTGACTGAGCCGGTCAGGATTGCCCCATAGGCGCGGGCAACCTCCAGCAAGCTCATGACATTGGAGCCCAGCGGGAAGGAGAGAACTGGGTCAAGCCTGCTTTCCACGCCCATGGCCCGGCACATCCCGACCATGTATTGCAGTCCCACCATGACCCGGAAATCCCTGACGGCAAAAAGAACCTCTGGGCTGTACGGCGCCAGGTCCTTAAGTTTGGCAGCTTCGCGATTAACGGCCTCGCTCAGGAGATCAACGGTTTCCGCCGTCAGCAGGTTATCCAGCACCACCCCGCCCCAAAAGGCCTCCCGGCGGGCGGGATCGAATGGCGCCAAAGTATCTGCCAGCTCCCGCCAACTGAGCGAGCGCCACCCTTCCCCGGCCGCACCCGGTTGCGGATCAACCGCCTCGTCCTCTTCCCCAGGGGCAGTCACCCGCCCGACCAGGCCCGTGAAGAGATACCGACCGGTCTGGCGATTAACCTGCATGCCGCTGGCCTCGCCGCCAATGCCGCCGCCCCCCTCACAGAGACGCCGCGCCTCGCCAAGCTCGCTGCGGACCTTCTTCAGCCGCAGGAAACTGCGGTGCAGGTGGTCCTTGCGCAGCTCGGCCTCCTTCTCTTTATTGAAAAAATCCGGATCGCCGGGGCCATCGTCAATCTCGGCGCCATTCTCACCTTCCAGCCCTAGTTCGATATCGACCCGTTTCAGAAACCGCGAAAACCCGATACCATAATGCAATTTAGCAATGCTCTCGGATTCGGCCACCCGCCCGGCGAAGAGCAGGTCCGGTTCAAGCTCGGCCACCGCCCGCTCGAGGGCCACCTCATTAACCGTGGCCTCGCTCACCTGGATGCCGTACTTGTCCCTGATCCGCTGTTGGTAGGCAGCCTCCGATTCCTCCGCCCCCCGAGCCAACCCCAGGTGGCCGACCACCTCCTGGAACTGGGCCGGAGTCAATTTGTCACAAAGGTGGTAGAGCAGCCAAACCGTCGCCACGTTCTCGGAATTTACCCCGGCCCAGGTCATGGATATTTCTTTGTAGGGGCTCTTGTGATCGGGGCGGGGGAAGTAGGGCTGGCCCTGATAGACAAAAAGATCCCGTTCGTTGTTCAGGAGGTCGAGATTGCTCCAGCCCATCTGTAAGGCAGCGGTATAAACCAGGGGTTTGACCACCGAGCCCATGGGCCGCCGGGCATCGGTGGCCCGGTTGTAGAAGCGGTTGTCACCGCCCCCCACCATGGCCCGGATCATGCCGTCGCGCATGGCCAGGACACCGCCCTGCAACTTGGGGTACTTCTCCATGTCCAGCAGCAACGACTTGATATTTGCCTGCTCCTCCCGGACGCTGACATAAATCAGGTCACCAATCCTGAGCCGGGGCAACAGGTAGGGAATGTCGGTGCGACTCGCCTCGGCCCAGGCCTGCCGCTCATATTTGACCAGTGGCGACAGCAGGTTCATCAAGCCCTTCTCATCGATGAAGGACTGGAACTCCCCTTCCGGCGCCCCGACCATGGCCACCACCACCTTGGGCACGTAACCGGGCACGACCTCCTTGATCCGGGCAAAGTGGAAGGTGCCTGGACCGAAGTCGCGCAGGCCGTCATCGTGGTCAACGGCCTGATACTCCTTCTGGACTTCATCTCGGTCATAGCCTCGCAGGCGGACATCCAGCCGAGACAGCTCTCGGCGCAACATCCGCTGCCCCTCCTCCTGGACGCCTTTTTCTACACTGGTGTAAACTTTGATCCCGGAGGTAGAGACATTATCGATACCGCTATCCCGCAGGGCCTCCTCGATCTCCGGCTCGGCCAGCGCTTCCTTGATCTGGTCCATGACGGTGTTGAGGGAGAAATAGGTTTTGCCCTGTTTGAAGGGTATGGACTTGCCGAAATAGCGATCATGTTCGGCCCGGCTGATCAGGTGGTTTTTCAACAACTGCCCCAGCACATAGCCAGCCCGGTCCTTGGCCCGCTCCAGGGCCGCCGCCCTTTCGCCCGCATCGATCTTGGTGAAGGGATTGTAATAGTTTGGCCGCTTGACGCTGCCGGCGATAAAGGCACACTCCAGCGGGTTCAGGGCCGAGGCGTCCTTGTCGAAATAGTAGCGGCTGGCCACCCCGAGGCCGAGGCCGTTACCACTGACGTAAAACTGGTTGGCGTAGAATTCCAGGATCTTTTCCTTGGGATAATGGCGCTCCAGACGCAGGGCGAAGAGCAATTCCTCCACTTTAGCAAGCAGGGAGCGGTTCTTGCGGCGGAAGAGGTTTTTGGCGGTTTGCTGGGTAATGGTGCTGCCGCCCTGGACCACATGACCGGCCAGGAGATTGGCGCCCATGGCCCGCAGTACCCCAAGGAAATCAAAGCCGTGGTGGGAGAAAAATTTCTCATCCTCGGAGGCGACGAGGCTGTTGACGAAATCCTTGGGAATCTGGGCATACGGCAGGTACTGGCGATGGGAGGTTTCAAAGAACACCCCCAGTTTTTCTTTGCCGCCGCTGTAGTAAACCGGGCTTTCAACCGCCAGGATCTTTTCGATGCTGCCCTGGCGGATCTGCTCGCCGGGATCGACGACCACCAACCAGTAGTAGAGGAGTATGGCAGTGACTCCGAAGAGCGAACCGACCACCACCAACAAGGAAAAAAGTCTTCTGAACATAATTTATGATGTCAACCCGGGAGCCGGCCACGGGTCGGCTGGCAATCCTATAGTAAATTTCATGGTTCGCGCTGGCCAGGGTCTTCACCAGAAAGCCCACTGAACGTCAAAAAACCCGCCCCTGATCACAGAAGCCCGCCACCGACCCATTCCGCTGGTCCGGCAGAAGTGCGTCCGGTCCTCGCAGCCCCTGCAATATTCACAATTTCCCCGGTGAAATCAAGCTGAACCTATATTTGTTTGCACCTCTCCCCGCAAAGCCGGTAGCCACCAATCCAGCGGTTAATCCCGGAAAAATGCCCGCCGCCGACCTGTAAAATTTCCTTAGCCTCCATGCTTACCGGGTGATGGTAGGATTAATTTCCGGAAATTCTTGGCAGTCAATATCAATAGCTGTTATAAAGGGTCATGCAAATGCTCAAAAACAGAACCAAACAGACAACACTTGCGCGCAAAGCCGGTTGGCAATTGATCGCCATCCTGGGGGTGCTCACTCTTGGCTGCCTTACGACCCTGAAGGTTGCGGCGGCATCGTCGGGACCGCTCTTTACCGCCACCACTGCCCTCCCCGGGCACCACGCGCCGCCCCTTTCGGCCCTGCCGAAAATAGCCAAGGTTACTGCCGCCGCCTTTCCTTCCCCCATAGCCAATCAGGAAGAAGACGATGCCGCCGTCGATGCCCTCGCGGCCTCAAGCCCAGGCAAACCTGCTACAGCCGCCACTCCAGGTGCAACGGCAGGCGACGCCGAGGACCTGGCGGAACAGGACTACTATTACTCACCCCAGCTAATCGGCCCTCTGCATGATCCTCTGTTTATCCCGACCGCCAGTGATGAGCCAGAGAAACTGCCGCAGTTGGCCACCGCCAACGATCAGGACGAGCCTTTTTTCACTGGTGACCTCGAACCCTTAAGCTCCGAAGATATCTCTCTTCCTGGACCCAATGATTTCGGCACCCTCGACGGTGACCTCGTCGACACCAGCAATATCGAGGATCTGGCCGCCTACAGCGACCCAGACGTGCAGTACGACCTCCCGGTGGTCTTGAATGAACAGGTCAAATTTTTCATCGACCAATATCAGACCAGCCTCCGCAAGATCTTTGCCCGCTGGCTGGCCCGTTCTGGTCGCTTCCTCCCCCTGATCCAGGCAGAACTAGCCAAGGCCGGGATGCCCCAGGATCTCTGCTATCTCCCCATGATCGAAAGCGGCTTCAGGGTGAATGCCCTCTCGCCAGCTAAGGCAGTGGGGGCCTGGCAGTTCATCCAGAGCACCGGCAAGCTCTACGGCCTGACCGTTAATAAAGAGATCGACGAGCGCTGCGACCCGGTTAAATCGACCCGGGCCGCCATCCATTTCCTCTCCGACCTCTATGAGGATTTCCAGTCCTGGCCCCTGGCCATTGCCGCTTACAACGCCGGGGGCGGCAGAATCCGTACCGCCGTTGACAAAACCGGCTCCAGTGATTTCTGGGATTTGGCCAAGAGCCGTTACCTGGTTTCGGAAACCAAATACTACGTGCCTAAACTGCTGGCCGCCATCATTGTCGCCAAAAACCCCGAGCGCTACGGTTTCACCGGGATTGAATTCGAGAGCCCGCTGGCCTTCGAGACCGTCCGGGTGCCGAAATCGACCCATCTTGAGGCGGTGGCCTTGGCTGCCGGCACCAACCTGGAAGAGATCTACAGCCTCAACCGCCAGCTCCGCCGGGCCGTCACCCCTTCCGACCTTAAATTCTGCGATCTCTGCGTCCCGGTCGGCACCAGTGAACTCATCTCGCAAAACCTCCCTCTGGTCAGGGCGACGTTCACCACCAAGTTCAAAACCCATGTCGTCAAGAAAAAAGAAACTGCCGCCCGAATCAGCAAAATTTACGGGATCAGCCAAAAAACCCTTCTCAAAATCAACCGGCTCCGGGTGGCAAAACTTAAACCGGGCCTACGCTTGCAGATCCCTTACCAGGTGGCCTCTTACCAGCTGGTCGCCAAGCCTGACCGGAGAGTGGCTGCCATTCGTGAGGAACAGCCCAAGACAGTTACCCAGGAGCCCATCCGTCATAAAGTCAGCGCCGGCGAATCTCTGTACCAGATTGCCCGGCGTTACAACGTCACCATCGAAGAAATCACCGGCTGGAACAAGCTCACCGACAGCACGCGGCTGAGCATTGGCCAGAACCTGGACATTTATCCGGACAATCGTACCGCCGGGGTCAAATCCGTCCCGGCCGACGACTCCACCTCCGTTAAAACCGCCAGCCCTGTAGGCCTTCTGGCGGAGGGAGGACAGCCGTTGTTCTATGAGGTCAGGGATGGCGACACCATATTCCACATCGCCCGGAAATTCCAGACCACCCCGGAGCAGATCCGCGAATGGAACGACCTCAACAACAACACCATCCACCCTGGTTTGCGTTTACGCCTGGGGATGGGCACCGACACCAATGCCTGACCGGCTGCCCGGTTGCCCCCCATGCCCGCCTGACCCCGTCAACAACCCTGCCCTTTTCTTCCTTGCCAACCCGATTCCAAAACTCAACCTCACCCCTCGGTCATGAAACTTCCCGGTAAAGTCGCCTTGGTCTTGGGCGGCGCCAAAGGTCTGGGCCGGGAGATCGTCTTCTTCCTGGCGAGCCAGGGTGTTTCGGTGGCAACCACGTATTGGGACTGGCCGGAGGATTCGGCCTCCCTGCGCGTCGAGCTTGCCGCCGCTGGCGAGCACCACTTGGCGGTGGCCACCGATCTCCGCGACCCGCCGGCCGTTGCCGCGCTCTTTGGCGAGATTAAAGACAAATTCGCTCGCCTGGATATCCTGATCAACAATATCGAACGCGGCGGCATGCCGGTGGTGCACGGGGAATACACCTCGGACCAGTGGGAGCTGGAGCTGGCCACCACCCTCAAGGCCAAACGCTGGGTCTTCCACCACGCCTTGCCACTGCTGAAAGGTTCCGGCGACGGCGCGGTGGTCAACCTCACCTCCATCGCCGGTCTGGTCGGCCGCAGCGGCCCGGCCGGGCTGATCTTCAACGACGGGTACAGTGCCGCCAACCGGGCCATCGGCCTCCTCACCGAAACCTGGGCCAGGACCGGAGCACCGGAGGTTCGGGTCAACGAACTGATGCTGGGATTCTTCGCCACCCGCCATGCCCAAGGCACCCGAGGCTGGGGACTGTTATCCGCTGAACAGCGCCGGGCCATCACCGACCACACCCTCCTGGGCCGCACCGGCCGTGGCGAGGAGGTCGTCAAGGCCATCAACTTTATCCTCACCGACGCCGATTATCTTACCGGCGCCACCCTGCGACTGGACGGTGGCTACGTGCTGGGGGGCGAGAAGATCCCACCCATGCCACCCGGCGTCGAATAATCCCCTCAGAATTTACGCAACCAGCCCAGCTTATCCGCCACCCGACCATATTGAATTCCGGTCAAGTTGTCGTACAGCAACCGCGTCACCCTGCCCACCATCCCCTCACCAAAGTTGACCAGTTCCTCCCGATACCCCAGGGCCCCAACCGGGGCAATCACCGCTGCGGTACCGGCGGCAAACACCTCGCTGATCCGACCGTTCTTGATCCCGCCCAGCATTTCCTCCACCGCCACCGGCCGCTCGTTCACCGCCACCCCCAAGGTCGGCGCCAGTTGCAGGAGTGAGTCGCGGGTGATGCCGCCCAGGATCGTCCCGGAAAGCGGCGGCGTCACCAGTTGGTCGTCAATGACGAGAAAGATATTCATGGCCCCGGCCTCCTCGATGTAGCGATGCTCGATGGCATCCAGCCACAGCACCTGGTCGAAGCCACGACCCTTGGCACCCTTGGCGGCCAGCAAGGAACCGGCATAATTGCCGCCGGTCTTGGCCGCCCCGGTGCCACCCGGTGCCGCCCGCACCAGTTCATCCTCCACCAGCATCCGGATTGGGGCAAATCCCGTCGGATAATAGGCCCCCACCGGCGAGAGGATAATGAAGAAACGGCATTCCCGGGCCGCCTTCACCCCTAGGGCCGGTTCGGTGGCAATCAGGGCCGGACGGATATAGAGCGAGGTTCCCGGGGCCGTCGGCACCCAGTCACCCTCCAGCCGCAACAGTTCACGCAGGCCATCGAGAAAAAGCGTATCCGGGACCTCAGGCAGGGCCAGACGAACCGCCGACCGGTTAAACCGGGCCAGGTTCATCTCCGGCCGGAAAAGGGCAATGGCACCATCCGCTTGCCGGTAGGCCTTGAGCCCCTCGAAGATCTCCTGACCATAATGAAACACCGCTGCCGCCGGTTCTAGCTGGAAAGGGCCATAGGGGACGATCCGGGCGTCATACCAGCCCTGGCCCTCGCGCCAATCGGCCACCAGCATATGGTCGGTGAAATATTTGCCAAAACCTAGTTCAGCCGGGTCATCGCATTTTGTCTTGAGTTGCCCTGGAGCCAACGGCTCAATTCTCAGTTCCATAAACCAACCTCCCGAAAATGACTTTATGGCGCCACTTTACCAGCCAAGCCAGCGGCCGTCTAACGGCATAAGGACAAATATTAGCTTGAAACGGACACGGATTGGAAATAGTATGCGGGACATCTTTTACCACGACCCTGTTAAATCAACTTGCCCCATAAAATGGGCCGCGGGAGTTGAGTGGGAGCGGCTCTAGCCACGAATTTGCAGGCCCAAAACTTCGCGGCTAACGCCGCTCCCACATGACATTGGACCAGAGCTGTCATGGCAGGCCAAGGCTAACACAATGTTCAAGCAACTCACCCCAAGCCAAACCCGGCAAGAGCTGGACGTCAAGGGGGTCGATGCCTCCACCCTGGCGGCCTTCGCCTACCTGGACAGCGACCAGAATATCCGCTACGACTGGCATGCCCACCAGCGCCACCAACTAATCTACGCCTTCTCCGGCACCCTGCGCCTGGAGGCGGACAACGGCATCTATCTCCTACCGCCCCAGCGGGCGGCCTGGATTCCCGCCGGGGTCAGCCACCGGACCACCCTGCGCAACGTGATCTCCGCCTCGGTCTTCTTCGCCCCCGAACTGGTTAGCAGCGAACAGGCCCACATCCGCATCATCCCGGCCGCCCCCATCCTCCGGGAGATGGTCCATTACGCCCTGCGCTGGCCGCCGGACCGCGGCCCGGATGACGGCTTGGCCGATTCCTTCTTCAAGACCATGGGATTGTTGTGCGGGGAGTGGATCAAGCAAGAGGCGGGGTTCCGGCTGCCCGCCGGCAAATCCTGGCAGATCGCGGCAGCCATAGAGTACACCCTGGGCCATCTGGACCAGGCCACCCTGGCCGAGGCCGCCCGGGCGGCCGCCCTGTCGCCCCGTCAGTTCCGCCGCCGTTTCCTGGCGGAAAGCACCATCGGCTGGCAACAGTTCCACCACCAGGCCCGGATGCTGCGGGCCATGGAACTCCTGGCCGCGCCCCAGACCTCGGTCACCGAGGTGGCCTACGCGGTCGGCTTCAACAGCTTGTCCGCCTTTGCCAAGAGCTTTGCCAGATATACCGGTCAATCGCCCAACGCATACCGGCGCAGCGGTGATGAGGGGCTCAACCGTGTAAGATGAAAGGCAAGCTTAGCGACTTGCCCACTGGAACGAATGGTCGGACAATAATTAGAAAACGAGAGAGCAATGCTCCCCAGCTATCCACGGAGTTGCGTCTGGTTTTTGAGAACAACCACTCCCATAAAAGGCTTGGCAAAGTCCCAGGAATATCGCTAGAGATCATTGCCGCAACCAGAAACCCCTGACCCACGAGGTCCAGCACCATGCAACCTTGCCCCCACTTCCCCCTCACGGAGGAACTTATCGACTCGTTTTCCTCCGAGCTGGCCGGAGATTTGCTAGCCTATCGCAATCATGTCTACCGGGTGCTCAACTATTACCTGGCCCTTTCCGGGCAACCCTCGCCACCGACCGCCATCCTCATCGCCGCCGCCTTTCATGATCTGGGCATCTGGACCCACCGCACCTTTGACTACCTGCCCCCATCGCTCGCTCTGGCCAACTCCTATCTCGCTGGCTGCAGCCACAAAACCCTCGCCGACGAGGTCAGTACCATCATCGCCGAACACCACAAGCTGCGTTCTTACCAAGGCCGGTTTACCGAAAACGTCGAAATGTTTCGCCGAGCCGATCTGGTGGATGTATCCCTTGGAACAATTCGCTTCGGCCTGCCGTCCGCTTTCGTGCAATCCGTCCGGGCATCCTTCGCCAATGCTGGCTTTCACCGCCTGCTCACTCGCCTGGCAATAAGGCAGCTCGTGCGCTCCCCTTTGCGCCCATTGCCCATGGTGCACTGGTAAAAATGGCCACTCGCCATTCGCATCTTACGGCTTGAATAAATCACGACCAGTGGCATGATGACGCAAACATGCCCGAGGACCGTCACGCCCATGTCTACCACCCGCACCATCACCGTGACCACCCTGGCCATGCTGGCCTTTGCCGCCAACTCCCTGCTCTGCCGGGCCGCGCTGAAGCACACCGCCATTGATCCCGCCACTTTCACCAGCCTGCGCATCCTCTCCGGGGCACTGGTGCTCAGCCTGTTGGTACTGTGGCGGGGCAACCGGCCCAACCGCCAGGGCAACTGGCTTTCGGCCCTGGTGCTGGTGGTCTATGCGGCTGCCTTTTCCTTCGCCTACCGAAGTCTGTCGGCAGCCACCGGGGCCTTACTGTTGTTCGGCGCGGTCCAGGCCACCATGATCAGCCAGGGTTTCCGCCAGGGCGAACGCTTGCGCGGCTGGCAGCTACTAGGATTTCTCCTCGCGGCGGGCGGGCTGGTGGGACTGTTGCTGCCGGGACTATCGGCGCCGCCCCTGCACAGTTCGCTTTTAATGCTTGGGGCGGGAGTGGCTTGGGGGATCTATTCGCTGCGGGGCCGGGGCAAAGGCGATCCAGCCGCAGTCACGGCCGGGAACTTTTTGCGGGCCGCGCCCCTGGCGGCAATCTTGAGCCTGGTGATGTTCCGTTCCGCTGCCCTGGATGGGACCGGGTTCGGCTATGCCCTGTTGTCCGGAGGGCTAACTTCCGGCCTGGGCTATGTGATCTGGTACACCGCCCTACCCGCCCTGAAGGCCACTCAGGCGGCCACCGTGCAACTGAGCGTGCCGGTGCTTGCCGCCCTGGGCGGCATCATCTTCCTGGGTGAATCTCTGACCCTGCGGTTGCTTCTGGCCGCACTGGCAATTCTCGGGGGCATTGCCCTGGTAATCCTAGAGAAACGCCAAGACGTTCGCTAACGCATTCCCAAGAAACGGCCCAGTTCCGACGCTGATCCCGGTTTTATCTGCCCACGCATTTGCTCAAGAACCGATCTAGCTGGTTGGCGAAATTCTGCCGGTCCCTCTGGGTCAGCGGCGGTGGGCCGCCAGTATCGACCCCACCGGCGCGCAGGTCACTCAAAAAATTGCGCAGGGAAAGACGTTCACCGATATTCTCCAGACTGTAGAACTCGCCCCGGGGGTTCAAGGCATGGCCGCCCCGGGCAATGGCGGCAGCAGCTAGGGGAATGTCAGCGGTAACCACCAGGTCGCCAGCCGCGATCTGCTCGACGATATGGAGATCGGCCACATCGGCCCCCTTGGCCACCCGGATGGTGGTGATCAGGCCGCCAGATGGCACCACGATGGTCTGGTTGGCCACCAGCACCAGGGGGATTTTCAAGCGGGAAGAGGCCCGGAAGAGGATCTCCTTGATCACCTTGGGGCAGGCATCACCATCGACCCAGATCTTCATGGCTGCTCCTGTGGCATGGCTCAGGTGGATTGACCGAAAGTTAAAGAGCGCAGGCTATTGTACCCATAGGCACCACATCCCGAGTTCTTATCAGGTTTGCAGATTTTCCCGGCCCAATAGCAGACCGGGGTGAGGAGAAACGGCACCAATCCTACGGCAGCGCCCCCGCGATGTAAAGCACCATCCCCGTGCCTCACAAAATACCAGGATCGAAATACAACCGCCATTCGCTGCGGCCAGGGATGCGATGATCGAAAAAAAGACCGGTTCGTTCTTCTACCCCGGCGGAATGGCGGGAAAACCCTTGCCTTTAACCAGCAGTTTTGATAGCCAATATGATGCGCCCCTTGCAAAAGTCGCGGCAACCAGCTCCCCCTCCCTTCATGGGAGGGGGTTGGGGGGAGGGTGGAAGGGAACTATTAGGAATTTTGCAAGCGCCTCCAATGCAAGGGCCAAAAAATTACCGTGCGCGGCTGTCGTTACACGCTGCCCACCGACCATCAAACTTAAGGACACCGACCATGTTGACTGTACGCCAGATCATGACGGAGAAAATCGTTACCGTGGAAATGGATGACAAACTGCTGGTGGTTAAGGAGATTTTTGACAATCTCAAGTTTCATCACCTGCTGGTGACCGAAAACGAGCTCCTCTTCGGCGTCCTCTCGGACCGGGATCTTCTGAAGGCCTTGAGCCCCAATCTCGGCCAGCTCAGCGAGACCGCCAAGGACAAGGAAAGCCTGAACAAACGAGCACATCAGATCATGACCCGCAAGCCCATCACCCTGCGTCCCGAGGCGCCGATTACCGACGCCGCCAACCTCTTTATCACCCGCAGCATCTCCTGCCTCCCCATTGTCGACGAAAAATTCAAGCCCGTGGGGATAGTGAGCTGGCGGGATGTGATGAAGGCACTGCTCTCCGGCAAACAGTGATGGCAGACACCGAAACCATTTTCATCGTCGATGACGATCCGGCCGTCCTGGCCAGTCTGAAGCGGTTGCTGCTGGATGAGGATTTCGATGTCCGCACCTTCACCGACGGCCACCAGGCCCTGGCCGCGCTGGCGGAAGAGCCGGTGGCGGTGCTGGTGTCAGATTACCAGATGCCGGGAATCTCCGGCATTGACGTGCTCTTGCAGGCCCTGACCATTTCACCCGACACCATCCGCGTCCTGATCACCGGCGCCCTCGACCTGAAGCTGGCCCTGGAGGCAATCAGCCGGGGTGAGGTTTACCGGATCATCGGCAAGCCCTGGCACGACTTGGAACTAAAGGTAACCCTGGGCCAATGTCTGGAGCAGTACCGACTGATCCAGGAACACCATCGCCTCCAGAGCCAGCTCATCGACCAGGCCAAGATCGAGACGGTCAAGGCCATGGTGGTGACCTTGAACCACGAGATCAACAACTCCCTGGTCTTTCTCTCCATCGCCATCGACACCCTGAACATGTCCCTCAATAAAGGCGAAATCCCCGCCAACCACCTCGAATACCTGGCCGAGATGAAGAACAGCTGCCGGAAGATCGCCGACCTGATGAAAAAGCTGCGGAACATTGAAGAAATCCAGATGACCGAGTACCTGCACGGCTCCGGGACGATGATGATCGACGCCAAGGGCTCCCGGTAGAATTACCCTTTCGGATGCAATTCCGCATACAACTCCGGATAAAGCTTCTTGGTGCACTCTTTGCAAATGCCGTGGCTGAACAGGGCGGTCGAGTGGGCGCTGATGTATGACTCCAACTGGTGCCACGCCCCTTCCTCATCGCGGATCTTCTTGCAGGAGGCGCAGATCGGGATGATCCCGTGCAGGGTCTTGATCTCCGCCATGGCCTTCTGCAGATCGACGATCAGCCGCTCCCGCTCCTGCTCGATCCGCTTGCCTTCGCTGATGTCACGGAAAGCGGTGACCGAGGCGACAACCCTGCCTTGGTCCAACAACGGTGAGCTGAGCACCGAGACGGGAAAAACCGTGCCGTCCTTTCTGACAAACACCTCTTCCGCAGAAGAGAAGCGCTTGCCGGTCTCGATGACCTTCCGCATATTGCAGTCGGCAAAGGAGAGATGGCTCCCGTCGGCCCGCTGACAATGAGCAATGTCATGAACGTTTTTACCCAGCAACTCCGCCTCAGACCAACCGAGGAGCGCCTCTGCCTCGGGGTTCATGAAGGTTATATTCCCTTGCTGGTTTAAGACATAGACCCCCTCGCCCAGAACGGCCGTGACATCCCGGATATACTTTTCGCTTTTTTTGATGAGTTCGCTGTTCTGCACATTGCGGATCGCCACGGCGGCCTGGTTGCCGATATGCTGGTAGATCGTGCAGTCGCCGGTCGAGAACTCCCGGCCGTGAAGGTATGGCCGACCAGGACACCGATGACTTCGCCTTGCATCAACATGGGCACAGCAAGCGCTGAGCGGATCCCTCTCTGCCTGACCACCGTCGGCACCTCGAAGCGGGTTTCCCGGGCGAAATCCGCGATAAATTCCACTTGCCGACTCTTGAGCACCAGCGAGACCAAACCCTGCCCCTCCCCGACACTGAAGGTCCCGATCATGCTCTCCGGCAGGCCCAAGGTATCCATGATGGTCAGCCTCAGGCGATCATCGGAGAGCAGCATCAAGGTGGAAAAATCCAGGCCCAGGAGGTCACGGGCGGTGGCGACAAAGGTCCGATAGAGTCCCTTCAGCTCCGAGGAGATGGTGATCTCGTGGGATATCGCCAGCAGCCGTTCAAGATCGTGGGCATATTTCCGGCTCATCTCCTGCAAATGGATCTTTTCGGTGATGTCCTCCTTGACCGCCACGAAATTGGTGGTGGCGCCGCTGTCGTCCTTGATCGGGGCAATGGTCGCGGATTCCCAGTACAATTCGCCATTCTTCTTTTTATTGCAGAATTCGCCCTGCCACCCCTTGCCCGCACCAAGCTCCGCCCATAAGCGGGCATATTCGGCAACCGAGGTTTTTCCAGATTGCAGGATCCGGGGATTGCTGCCGATTGCCTCCGCCGCCGTATAACCGGTGATCTGGGTGAACTTCGGGTTAACATATTCGATGGTTCCGGCGACATCGGTGATAACGACCGAAACGGGGCTTTGTTCGACGGCCAGCGCTAGCTTGCGCCGCGCGCGTTCGCTCTCTTGCAGCAACCTTTCCGCCCGGCGGGAGACGATAACCTCGGCGCACTTGGCGACCGCCTCGGTAAGCTTAACCACACTAACCGGCTTGAGCACGTACTGATCAACACCGATGTCGATGGCATCCAGGAGAAAATGGCTATCGCTATGGGCGCTGGTCACGATGAGCAACACCTCCCGGCTCTCAGCGCGAATCGTTCGGGCCATGGCAAGACCGTCCATGATCGGCATCCGGATGTCGGTCACGATCAGATCGGGCCGGTGCTCCCGGGAAAGGGCCAACCCCTCGCTGCCGTCCCGGGCCACCAAGACCTCCCGCACCCGGCGCCGCAAGATGGCCACGCTGGCCTCCCGCGCCTCCGCCTCATCCTCGACATACAGCACGGAAATGTCCAGAAGTTGCTGTTCATTCATGCGAGCCTCCCTCCTCCGCCTGTGGCAAGGCAATGGTAAATACCGCCCCCTGCTCGCCATTGGCTGCCGTAATCACCCCACCCATGTGATCCTCAATGATTATTTTGGACATATACAGACCCAGGCCGGTGCCCTTGGCCTGCCCCTTGGTGGTGAAATATGGTTCAAACACCCGGTCAAGCAGCAGGGAATCGATCCCCCCGCCGCTATCGCCCACTGTGATTACCACCTGCCCGTCCCGGTTACAAAAATCAAAAACCAGGTGCCCCGGGCTCGACCCGCCGTACTGCTCACGGCTCGCCAGAATAGCGTCCCGGGCATTGTTCACCAGGTTCAACAGCACATGTTCAAACTCGTTCCGATTTCCCAGAACCATCGTCAATGGACAGGGGAGCAGCTCCGTCTGGTTTTCATACACCTGCTTGCCGGGCTGGCAATTGAGCCGGTAGCCGATGTCGTTAGCCTGTAGCTGGGCGGAGAACAGCGCCAGCACCTCGCTGGCGGCACCCACGGTGTCAAAAACCGTCTTTTCCTTGTCGGGCTTAAAGAAGTTCCGAAAATCGTCGATGGTCTTGGACATATGGTTAATCTGGGACATGGATTTCTCCACCGTCTGCGCCACCTGTGCCGGATCCAGTTCGCCAAACTCCTGAGCATCCTTGAGGTTCTGGATGATCAGCCCCAGGGAGTTCAGGGGTTGCCGCCATTGATGGGCGATGGCACCGAGGGTTTCTCCCATGGCCGCCAGCTTCGACTGCTGCATCAGGATCTGCTCATTCTTCAGGCGCAAGGCAACTTCCTCCTGCACCCGTAATTCGAGGGTCTTGGTCAACTCCTCCAGTTGGGCCGTTTTGCTGCGGAGCTGCTCTTCGGCATGATTTCTTTCGGTAATATCGTAGCCGATGGAGAGAATGCCGCTGAGCGCACCATCTGGGTTGGTTATCGCCCGGTTCTCCCAGCGCAGCCAAACCCGCCGCCCATCCTTGGTGATATTTTCGTTTTCATTGGCCCGATAGGTTAAAGGGGCCGCCGCAATTTCGTGAATCATCTGCCACAGATCCCGGCCCGAGCTCTCAACCTTCGGCACGATCGTACCAAGCACCTCCCGTCCCACCAACTCCTCGGGGAGATAGCCGAAAAACCGCGCCCCGTAGCCATTGATATAGGTGATGGTGCCATCGGTTGCCCACCGGAGAATCACCGAATTCGCCGCCTCCACCAATTCCCGATACTTTTGCTCACTGGCTTGCAGGGCCTCCTCGGCCAGCTTACGCCCGGAAATATCGCGGATAACCCCCAGGGCATGCCGCCGACCCTTGAGGTTCAAGGCCGAGATGGTTATCTCCAAGGGGAACTCGCTGCCATCTTTCCGGAGCGCCGCCAATTCGATGGTCTTGCCCAAGACCGCGCCCTCGCCGCTGGCCACAAAGTGGGCAAAACCGCGCCGGTAGGGTTCATGGAATCGGGCCGGGGCAATAAGGTAGTGCAGCTCTTCACCCAGAACCTCATGGGCGCCATAGCCGAACATCCGCTCGGCGGCGGGGTTCCAATAGGTGACCCGGCCCAGGTCATCGATCAATATGAGCGCATCGGCCGCCGTGGCGGTGATCGCCCGGAAACGCTCCTCGCTATCCGCCAGAGCCAGTTCAGCCTCCCTGCGCACGGTGACGTCCTGCACCATCTCGATGGCGGCGTAGACCGAGCCATCGTCAGCCAGCAAGGGCGAGGCGGTAATCTGGTAATGCCGCCCCCCCTCCGGAGTCGGGGTGCCGGTTTCGGCAATATGGACCTGCCCGTCCCGCAGGGTCAGAATGGTCGGGCAATAGCTACAGACCGTGTCGCGCGGCGGGGTACTGAAACTCTGATAACAGATATGACGCTCACTGCTGTCGATATGGGGAAACCACTGCTGCATCAAGGGATTCAGCGAGAGGATCTCCATCCCTTGGCCGATCACCGCCACCCCACTGCCGATACTGTTAAAGATCGAACGGAACTTCTCCTCCGAGACACGCAGGGCCTGCTCCGCCTGCCGTCGTTCGCTGACATCGCGGAAGCTCCATACCCGGCCGACAACTTTACCGTCAATCCTCTGGGGCTGGGAATAACGCTCAAACACCCGTCCGTCTTTAAAGCTCAAGATGTCCAAGCTGGTGGCTTCGGGAGTGGCATACAATTCCAGGACCTTGCCCATGAACTGCTCTGGCTCCTCTACTTGGTCCACCACATAGGCAAGAAGCTTGCGGTCATCGCGAGTTTCGCAAACCGGCTCGGGCAGCCCCCACATCTTGGCGAACTGCTGGTTGAATTCGCTGATCGTGCCGTCATTGGCGACAACGAGTATGCCGTCATCCGTAGCCTGCATGGCCGCCTTCAGGAGAGACATGGAATGTTTGAGGCTCTCCATCACCAGGTGCCGGTCATATTCGAGACCGAATTCGTTGCAGGACTGCTGGTCCCGGAGATACTGGAGGGCAATCTGCAAGACGATCCCGGCAAGGGTAAAGACACTCGCCACCAGAAAATACGCCGGAGTCGCAATCCTCTCATAAAGGAATAAGGGCAGCAGAAAGACAGCGTAAATCAGCACTTGCAGTAGAACGTTTATGCGGAAGGAGAGCGGAATGAAGCTTATGACGATGGAAATGACAATGAACCCCGCGAAATAAGGCGTCCCGTGCCCTTGAGAGTCATGGACCATGGCGGCAACCATGACGGCGGCAGCCACGCCGCCTGCCACCACTGACCCGATCTGCAGAGAGCGTTTCACCGTCCTGTGGTTGACCAGATAAAGGAAGAGCAAGATGGCTACCGTGACCAGCCGGTAGAGGACAAAGGCGTGGGCATGCTCCGGGACCGCCAGAAAATCAAGGGGGATCAAGATGAGAATGACCAGAGCCGTTGCAAAAAAACCTATTTTTGCCCAGTGGTGGAGATGGACAAGGGAACGTTCCTCGATGTACTGCTCTCTGGTCACCATAGCTGTTTTCACTTTACCCCCTGTTGCAACCACTTATACGGAGACAGACAACGGCTGTTTGCCATGATTTGCAAAATATGCTCTCACAACCAGGAATCGCTCGTCAATTAAACCTCACGCAATGGTCACCTTTGGCCGCCAGCCTGAGATTTACTTGCGCCAGGCTGGACAATGACCTTGCCGATAGCCCCAGAAAAGTTCTATAATTTCGTATTTCGCCCAGTGGTACCGAGCAATCTCGACAGAGGCAGGTGAACGTGGCAGATCAGGAAAGCAACATCCTTCTCTCCCGCCTTGACCAGGGCGAGAGCCTGACCGCCGACCTGGCCCGAGAGATTGGCGAAACCTGTACCGAACAACTTATTACCTTCTGTCACGGCGGGAATTTCCGCTTTGATCTCCCGCAATTCCGCCTGCTCTGCCATCTGGCCGTCAGCCCTGACCCGCACATTGCCGCGTCCGCCACCACCCTGATCTACCGGCACCTGGTCGAACCGCTCTGTGATGATTTCAGCGCCGGTGCCTGCGCCCAGATCCATAAGGTGTTGACCGGTCTGATCACCTTTATCGCCACCACCAGCGCTGGTCGCACTCTGCAAGAGTTACTGGCCCAATTCCAGCTGACTGGGGCCAAATCCCTGCTTGACCGCTGGCAACACCTCTCCTCTTCGGCGACTCCACCGACCCGCGCCGAACTGGAAAAGGTCGCGACCATCTTAATCCCCTCCCGGATCACCGCCGGCGCCGATGTCGCCATCACCTCGGTGCTAGTCCAGCGGTTAGCGGCGGCCCTGCCCCGGGCCACCATCATCCTGGTCGGCCCCAGCCACCTGCGCGAGCTTTTCCACGGCCTCCCTCGGGTCGAGCACCTGCCTTTCGAAATCGACCGCCATGGCGACCTGGCGGCCCGGCTGCTTTTCTGGCCCGACCTGCTGGCCGCGACGACCGCCGCCCTGGCCGGACGCCCAGCCGAGGAGGTACTGGTGGTCGATCCCGATTCCCGCCTCACCCAGCTAGGCCTTTTGCCGCTGGCCCGCGCGGCGCACACCTGCCACTTCCCCTCCCAGATTCAGGGCGGTCCACCGGGAGAGGGCTCCCTTTCGGCCCTGGCCAATCGCTGGCTGGATGGCTGGCTGGGTGAGGCCGCCCCGGCCTTCCCCCTAGTTTCCCCGCCCCCCAGCAAACGCACCGCCGCCCGTGCTTTTTGCGGGCGGCTCCGCGCCGCCGGTGCCGACCGGCTGCTCCTGGTCAATCTAGGGGTGGGCGGTGATCAGCGGAAGAGTCTGCCAGAGGCCTTCGAGTGCCAGCTTCTTGACCAGCTACTGGCCCGGGAAAACACCATAATTATCCTTGACATGGGCTGCGGTTCAGAGGAAAAAGTCAGGGCAAATAATCTGGTGGCCTGGCTGGCCGCCGCCGGTCGGGAAACCACCCAGCTCAAAGACCAGGATTTATCCGGCAGTGCGGCGCCCTTCCGGCACGGGGCCATCGCCCTTTGTTCGAGCTTGGGCACCCTGGCGGCCCTGACCGGCCTGGTCGATTGCTACCTGGGCTACGATTCCTGCGGGCAGCATCTGGCAAATGGCGCCGATGCCCGGGCGGTGACCATCTTTACCGGTTTCCCCACTGAACGCTTCATGCAGAGATGGTCTCCCTTAAGCCGGAACGGGCGCAGCACCATCATTCCGGTCCCCGACCGCAACCTTTCCCCGGCAGCAACCGCCGCGCTGATTGAGCTGATCACCCAAACCGTGAATCAATCGACCGCCCCGAGGTGACTATTATGAACAGAACCATTACCGACCGCCACCGGGCCGCCCTGACCCGTTTTCCCGATGCCAAAATCCTGGTGATCGGCGACCTGATCATCGACCATTTCATCTGGGGCACAGTGAACCGCATCTCGCCCGAGGCGCCGGTGCCAGTGGTCAACGTCACCCGGGAAAATCTGCTCCTGGGCGGCGCCGCCAACGTCCTCAACAATATTTACGCCCTGGGCGGCAAGGGCGATATGTGCGGCGCCATCGGTCTGGATACCATGGGTGACCATCTCCTGGAACTTCTCCACACCCTGGGCTCGGCCACCGCCGGGATCATCAGGTCCGGTGATCGTCCCACCACCAAGAAGACCAGGGTCATCGCCCAGCACCAGCAGGTGGTCCGTTTCGACCGGGAAAAGTCCGGCCCCTTGCCCCCGGAGATACAGGAGCGGTTCTTTACCTACCTGGACCTGCACCTGGCCGACTTTCAGGCGGTGATTATCTCCGATTACAACAAAGGGGTGGTCAGCGCCGAGTTAATGGCCCAACTGATGCGGAGACTGAAAGCCGGGAAAAATATCCCGGTGATCGTCGATCCCAAACCCCACCACCTGGAACGCTTCACTGGCGCCACCATTCTAACGCCTAATCTCCACGAGGCGGAGAAGATGGCCGGGCTCAGCATCGTCAACGACGCCGACCTGCGCGAGGCCGCCCGGCGGATCAAAGAGCAACTGGGCTGCGCCGCCCTGTTGATCACCCGGGGCGAGGCGGGCATGGCCCTCTTCGAGGCTGACCTTGATCCCCTGCTGATTCCCACCACCGCCCAGGAGGTATACGATGTCACCGGCGCCGGCGATACGGTAATCGCCACCCTGGCCCTGGGTCTGGCGGTGGGACTTTCCTTTTCCGAGGCCGCCATTCTGGCCAACCGCGCCGCCGGCATCGTGGTCGGCAAACTGGGCACTGCCACCGTCACCCCCGAAGAACTCCTAGGAGAAACCGCATGAGCAACATCCTTAGTATGACCGCCTTCGGCCGCGGCGAGACAAGCCACGGTGGGCGCAACTGGACGGTGGAAATCCGCTCAGTCAACCACCGTTTCTGCGACATCAAGATCCGCCTGCCCCGAAAGCTTGCCGCCCTGGAAGAGGCGATCAAGAAGGAGGTCGGCAGCGCCTTCAGCCGTGGGCACATCGAGGTGACCGTCAACTGCGACGGCAACGAGGAGGGCAATTACCAGCTCCGGGCCGACCTGCACCTGGCCCGCCAGTACCACGTCTGCCTCCAGGAGATCATTGCCGACCTGGGACTCAATACCCAGCCGGACCTGGCCACGATTGCCGCCTACCGGGAAGTGATCGTCTCAGAAAGCCGCGAGGAAAGCCTGGAGGAAATCTGGGCGGAAGGCCTGGGCCCGGCCCTGACCGCGGCCCTCACCGCCTGCCGTCAGATGCGCCTGGCCGAAGGGAACCATCTTCGCGACGATCTCCTGACCCGGCTGGCCTTTATCGGCGAGGCGGCCGGAAAGATCGAGGCCCTGGTGCCGCGACTGCGGACTGACCGGGAGTCCACCATGCGCGAAAGGCTCGCCACCCTGCTGAACGGCGTGGATCTCGATCCCCAGCGCTTGGCCCAGGAGGTGGCGATCATGGCCGATAAGGCGGACGTGACCGAGGAACTGGTCCGGCTGCGCAGTCATATCGGTCAGTTTGATAAATTCCTCAGCCAGGACGAGGCGGTGGGCCGCCGCCTGGACTTTCTGCTGCAAGAGTTTCTGCGTGAGATCAACACCATCGCCTCCAAGATCGCCAACGCCGAGATCGCCCATCTGGGAGTTGAGTTGAAGAACGAACTGGAAAAGATGCGCGAACAGGTGCAGAACCTGGAATAGTCGGAGAAATTTATGGATTATCGCCTGATTAATATCGGCTTCGGCAACGCCGTGGTGGCCGGCCGCGTCATCACCGTGGTCAACCCCAAGTCCTCGCCCATGAAGAAATTGCGTGACGAGGCCCGCGACCAGAAGCGACTGATTGACGTCACCGAAGGGCGCCGCACCCGCTCGATCATCATCACCGACAGCAACCATGTGATCCTCTCGGCGGTCCAGACCGAGACCATCACCAACCGCTTCTCGGCCGTCTCCTCTCCCGATCCCACCGAACAGGAGCAAGAACGCAAGTGACCACCGGCCAGCTCTTTATCATCTCGGCCCCCTCCGGGGCCGGTAAGACCACCATCCTGCGCCAGGTCATGGGTGACCTGCCGGGACTCGCCTTCTCGGTCTCCCACACCACCCGCGCCCCCCGGGCCGCGGAGATCAACGGCCGCGATTATCACTTTATCGACCGGGCCTCCTTCGACCGGCTCCGGGAGAGCGACGACTTCCTGGAGTGGGCCGAGGTCCACGGCAATTGCTACGGCACCAGCAAGAGCGCCGTGGTAGCCCAACTGGCGGCGGGCACCGACGTGATTCTCGATATCGATGTCCAGGGCGCCGCCCAGGTCAAAGGCCTCGGGGAGCCGGTGGCGATCAGTATCTTCATCCTGCCGCCCTCACTGGCCGAACTGGAGAAGAGACTCTCCGGCCGGCAGACCGATGCTGCCGAGGTGATCCGGGTCCGGCTGGCCAATGCTGTGCGGGAGATCGGGGCCAGTGGCGGCTACGATCATCGCATCATCAACGACCGGTTGTCCGAGGCGGTGGAGATGGTCAAGGGCGTGGTCCTGGCCGCCCGGAGCCGGGCAGGACGCACTCGCTCAGGCGAGCCGCTGCCCCAGTTCCCCGGCCCCACGGGAAACACCTGAGATGGCCAGCCCACGAGGAGTGCTGATCTGGGGCATCCATCCCATCCTGGAGACCCTGCGCCACCATCCCGAACTGGTCCTGGAGATCATCACCCAGGACCGGCTCCCTTCCCCAAAGCAGCAGAAGATTGCCGATCTGGCCAAGGAGCTGGGGCTGCCGCTGCACCACCAGCCCCAGCTCCCTTTGCCTCCAGGCGAGCAGAACCTCAACCACCAAGGGATTGTGGCCCGGCTCCGGGGTTTTCCCGCCTACGAATTGCCCGATCTTCTGTCCGGCGACGATCGGGGAACGCCGACCCTGGTGGCCCTGGATTCCATTCAGGACCCGCACAATCTGGGGGCTATTATCCGCTCGGCCGCCGCCGCCGGGGCTTACGGGGTCATTATCCCCAAGGACCGCAGTGCGCCACTGGAAGGGACTGCCGCCAAGGTGGCCGCCGGGACCATGAATCTGGTCCGCATCTGCCTGGTGACCAATTTAGTTGATGCCCTGCTGGAACTTAAAGAGGCCGGCTATTGGATTTTCGGGGCCGAGGGGGCAAGCGGGACCAGTATTTATCAGACCGACCTTTCCGGCAAGGTCTGTCTGGTCATTGGCTCTGAAGGCAAGGGATTACGTCCGCTGGTCAGAAAACAATGCGACTTCCTGATCTCGATACCCATGTCAGCTCAGGTCGAATCACTCAATGCTTCGGTGGCGGCCGGGGTCATGCTCTTTGAAATTGCCCGCCAGAAATCCCCGGCCCAGCAAATCATCCCGAAGAAGTCTTGATAATTGCCGAAAAAAGTGGAAAGCTTGGATATCAGTTGTGAACCGCCCGCGTCTACCAGAGAGGACTACCCATGAATAGATTTCTGATCTTCAGCCAATTGTCTTTGTTGCTCATGTTGTCCACGGCCACGTTGTCCTGGGCGGGGGTTACCCACACCGGCGTGATTGTCGGGGGCGATTGTGTCCGAGGTAATGGGGTCCGCAAGACCGCCGAGAGAAAGGTGGCGGAGTTCACGGTGCTGGAAACCTCAGGCGCCTTCACCGTGAATATTAAATCCGGTGCATACAAGCAGCAGGTCAAGATCAGCGGCGATGCCAACCTGCTGCCGCTGATCACCACCAGCTCCCAGGGCAACAAGCTGGTGGTTTCCACCCAAGGATCCATCTGTACCGAGTTGGGGATCACCCTGGACATCAGCGTGGTCGAACTGCAGGCCCTGGTGTCCAATGGCTCCGATAACATCGTGGCACAGGGCATCGACACCCACAAATTTGTCGTGGATATGGGCGGGAGCGGCGAGGTGGAACTGTCCGGCCATGCTGTGGCACTGGAGGCGGGGATTTCAGGGGCCGGCGATCTGAATGCCAAGGACCTGAAAACGAAAGAATGCTCCCTGAATATCTCCGGCAGCGGTACCGCCAATGTCTATGCTTCGGATAAACTCAAGGTAGAGATTCTCGGCGCCGCCGATGTCAACTACTTCGGCCACCCCAAGAAGATTGAGAAACAGATCCTCGGGGCCGGGGACATCAACCCAATGGATTAATATTTAGGTTGAAGGCTGAAGACCGAAGGTTGACTGATGTAAAATGCCTTACATCTTCAGTCTTCAGCCTTTCCTCAACAACACCCGGTCGAAGCGCTTCGGCCGCTCACCCGCTGCCACCACTTCTGAATCACATAAGTGGCGCAACCCACCCCGGGTTGCACCGAGATGGCGTTGACCGGGCAATTATTGGCGCAGGCCCCACACTCCATGCAGCCGTCACGATCAATCATTTTCACCTTCCTTCCTTCTCCCGGAAAAAATACCTGGTGCGGACAGACCGTTACGCAGGCCCCGCAACCGATACAGGCCTCCGCGTTGTGTTGTAGCGTCACCACCCCAGGCAGATAACGAAAACCCTTCATCTCGCCCCTCCCAGAAAGGGGGCCGACAACCAGAAAAGCAGCGCCCCCAGAAGCAACCCAATTTGGAGGGGAATCCCCCGGCGCATCTCTTTCTCGACGCCAGAGGGCGAAGCAAAGGGGGTGGCACCGGTGAAATTCATTGCCCCATAGGAGGACACTGCAAGAGTGAGGCAAACCATCGCGACTATCTCCAGCGGTCCCCCCTGGGCGAGCCAGGCGATCAGCGCCACCACCGGCGAGGCAGCCAGTATACCCTTCAGATAAAAAGCCCGGCCGGGCAACCAAGGCAGCAGGAGAGGCACCAACACCGTCCCGACCAGCAATCCGGCCAGGAAGATCAAGCTTGCCCCGAGGCCCCGGGAGCAAGCCTGAGCCAAGGAATAACCCCCAGGGCCGATTCCGGAAAGGCAGAAAATTGCCGCAAGACTTATGCAACTAGGCTGCAGGGCCAGAGTCAACTCGACCGGACTTAAGACCATTCGCTCGCTGACCGAAAAGGTTAGCTGGCGCATGGCTGGTTCGGCCTCAAAGCCATTAGCCAGGAAGCGCGGCAGGTCGGCGGCCCGGATTGGCCCCCAGACCACTTCAAAGCCTGATTCCGACAAGACCCGATATGCCGACATCCCGGCCGCCCCCAGCTGGGGGACGACCAGCCGACGATGTTCGACCACCTTGGCCAGACCGCAACTGCGCAGACGGTTGACCAGTTCAGCCGTACCGAAGGTCTGGTGGGCGGCAGCACACCAGACATTGATCCCCCGAGTATCGAGGACCACTACCCAGGCCGCGATCCCGGCCAGATTTTCCCTTAGGCAATCCAGAGTCAGTTTGTAATTGGCGGTGACCAGGACCGGGGCATGGGGGTCCGGTCGCCCAACGCAGTACAAACCTGGGGCCACCCGATAATTGTTACGCCACAGGCCCAGGCGGGCCCGCAAGGTGCCGAGCCGGTCGCGCCTGCACAGGCGCGTGGCAAGCTGGGGTACCGGCCCTACCGGACTATCGACAAAATCTGCTATGTAGGGACACAAGCGATAGCCCGCCCGTTCATGCGGGCTGGCGGGAAGGGATACCGGCCCCCCGCAACAGCTAACTTCCTGGGGCTGGGCAAGGGGAATGGCCAGTTTTTGCATGGAGGTGAAGACCCCGCCCCGTTTATTTCCGCAGCTTCTTGGCGAGAAGATCGCCAAAGGTGGACATGCCTGCCGGAGCCTTCTTTTCAGACTCCCGGATAAATTCCCGAACCTCCACCTCGTCTCGGCCCTCGGCCTCGGCAGCGCGGGCCGCCTCGGCCAGGGTCAGGGAAATGCGCCGGGCCGCCGGATCGACCTTGTCGATCCGCACCTCGACCACCTGCCGCTCACCGACCACCTCGCGGGGATGGTTGATCCGGCGTCCCCCGGCCAGGGCGGAGATGTGGATCAGGCCATCAACCCCCTCAGCCAGGGTGACAAAGGCCCCAAAGGTGGTCAGCCGGGCCACCGTGCCGGTATGGAAGGAACCTTCGGTAAACTTTCGGGCCGCCTCCAGCCAGGGATCGGCCAGGGCCTGCTTGAGGCTGAAGGAATACCGTTCGTTCTCCCAATCCAGTTTGAGAACCACCACCTCCACATGCTGGCCCACCTCCAGCTTGGAATGGATGTCCTCCACATGGCCCCAGCCAATCTCGGAGACCGGCAAAAGACCTTCCAAACCGCCAATATCGATGAAGGCGCCAAAGGGGCGCAGCGAGGTAACCACTCCAGTAATCGTGGCACCCACCTGCAAGATTTCGCGCAATTTTTCGCGTTTCGCCCGGGCTTCTTCCTCCAGAAGCTGCCGCCGGGAGAGCACGATATTGCGACCGTTTTCACTGTATTGACTGATGCGGAAAAGGAGGCTTCGGCCAAGCAGGGTGGCCGATTCCTCCACCCGGCGTAAATCCACCTGGGAATAGGGGCAAAAGGCCCGGGCGCCACCGGCGAGCTTGATCTCGAAGCCGCCCTTGATCTCTTTTTCCACCGTTCCTTCCACCGGGATACGGCTGGCGAAGGCCTCTTCTAGCTGGGCATTCCCTGCGCCACCGCTCCCGCCCAGGCGGGTCGTAAAGTGCATCTCGCCACGCTCCCCCGCGAGCGAGTAAGCCTTGATCCGATCACCCTCCTTGATGGTCAACTGTCCCTGAGCATCGAGAAATTCCTCGCGGTTGATATAACCCTCACTCTTACCGCCGACATCCAGGAACACACTGTTGCCACTGATCCGGACTACGGTGGCTTCTATCTGCTGGCCGGGGGTAAAGCTGCTGGGGGAGGCGAACCCGCCCGCGAACATGTCCGCGAAACTCTTGCCGTCGTCATTGCTCATTTGCTGACCCTCTGGAGTTGATTAATGCTGGAGTTGATTAATGATAGACTGAGCCACCCGCTATTGCTTGACGATCTCAGTGCCGGGGGGCGGCGTAAACTTGAATATATTTCGCTCAACCTTCTGATTAAGGCGGATATTGCTAAAATTCAGCTCGGTGATACTGCCAAAATGATCGACAATCTTCAGACGCTTGATCAAAGTGCGTTCGTCAAGCCAGACATCGAGATGCTCAACCTGACCGTGTTCAACCCGCGGGAATAGCTGTAAGGAGGGAATTTCACCACAACAGTAATCAGCCTTAGGCAAACGGGGCTCAAAGTCTCGGAGGATGTCCCCCGTCCCAAGAAAGAAGGCATATGTCACATCCGACTGCAAATACTCCTTGGCTGACATTACCATCAGCTGCGCCGCTTGGGCAAAGTACATGGACATGGTCTGGCCGTCACAGATAAATACCTGCTTGTCAGGTTTCCGGTAGTCCCACCGCATCAAGCCGGGTTTGACAATGACCATGCTGCCCTCGCCATTGCGCTCACGGCGACTCTGTTGCAGAGACGTGGTCTGGGTAAATTCCGCCTGAAAAGACGCGGTCTTTTCGTAGGTTCCCTGAAGTTTGCGGGCGATGTCCTCGGCGCTGCCCGCCGCCTCGGCATTGACCGTAATTAAGCAGCACAACAAAGCCATGAACAATACGGACAATCTCGACATATCTACTTCCTCACATTTAACGACCGGACCGGGAGCTGGGGATGACCCGGGATGATTGCGGCTTCACATACGCTATCTCACTGTTACCGTCAGGTCATAATTTATGACCTGACGGTCGCCACCGGCAAAATTTGTCACTGATTTGTTTCATGCATCGACCCTGACTAATTCAATGGGTCTCCCGAAAATCCTGGCGGCGGTTTCCCGGGCAGCATCCGTGACATCCGAGACATAATACCGGTTTGGCACGAGTTGCCGTAGTTCTTCGGCCAGGGCAGGGTTTGCTTCCAGAAATGCCCGCAATTCCCCGGCCACGGCGGCGGAAGAATCGATGACACTGACCCGTTTACCGATACGAGGCTGAATCAATTCCCGCAACAGAGGGTAATGGGTGCAGCCCAACACTAAGGTATCCACCTGCTGCATTTTCAAGGGTTGCAAATAACGTCTGAGAATCATCTTAGTTTCTCGCCCATCCAGCCACCCCTCCTCCACCAGGGGGACCAGGAGCGGGCAAGGCGCAGGATATACCTTACTGGCCGGGGCCGCGGACATGATTTTCCGCTCGTACACCCCGCTCCTTATGGTCGCCAAAGTCCCGATTACGCCAATGCGGCCACTGTGGCTTCCTGCCACTGCCTGCCGGACCGCTGGGGTGATTACCTCAAAGAAGGGTACGGGAAATTCTTTGACCAGAATGTCGGTGGCAACGCTGGCCGCAGAATTACAGGCAATGATGATAAGCTTCGCCCCGTGCTCCAGTAAAAACCTTGTGTTATCAAGGGAGTATTGAATAATCCGTTCACGGCTTTTTGGTCCATAAGGTGCCCTGGCTAAATCCCCAAAATATATTTGCGGATAGTCCGGCAATATCTTTTCCACCGCACGGGCGACGGTCATGCCACCCACTCCGGAATCAAAAATACCTATCATATCTGCTGCTTTTCCGTAAATATTCAGAGATGAGATTAAAGACCAGAGACGTCATACTGATGACATAGGATCCAGATGTGCCCACAACATAACCGGCACGTCAAAAATGATACAACTAATATTCACAGCTATGAGACCGAAAAAAAACGGGGGATCTTGCCACCCGGCAAATCCCCCCGCAATCGGCCCCGAAGTAACGTCCTTTGGGCCGCAGTACCACTAGTTAGATAGTGGTCATTTCTTTTTTCTAGCTTTAACTGCCCCGGCCGCCTTGCGCTTGGCAATGGCCTTTTTGAGATTTTCCGGCAACCCCCTCACCTTGCCCGCTTTCTTCCGCCGGTCGGAAAGGGACTTGGCACAGAGCGGCTGACGCAATGAAAATCCATGTTTAGTACGGTATTCACGACCGGTAAGACCATGCGATTTCAGATGTTTTGGTGACAACATGCGAAATTCTTGACCGCATTCCAGACAGACTATCTTATTCTTCTGTATGGATTTTTCTGCAGATATACCTGGGGCAGATGCAGCACTTTCAGCAACTGGACCTTCGGTTACAATCAAAGCCAGTTTGGATTCATCACTTTGCAATTCCTGCAAAGCCTTATAGGTGCTTTGCAATGCGAAAGTCACATCCTCAGTGGTCATCACCTTGGAAGCACTCTGCGACTGGACAATTGCCGCAGCCATCTCAACCAACGATTTACTCATTTCGGCCTCCTTGTTATTAATTTATTACCTTACTCTGCGAAAGAACATATCTTACTGATATTCCAATGGCAAGTCTTTTTCTTTGCCAACAATTAACATTTAGACTTTTGATGTTGATATTCCACCATCAACACCTACAACTTCCAAATCCGAGATGTTTAACCACTCAACATACACATCCTTCTCAAGCGAAATATTTCACATTCATTCTCAACGTGCATCTCTGATTTATTTCAACCAGCTATACAACGCTAATCTAGTTTTATTCACCCAACCTCCTCCTTAAAATCTTCATGCTGACTGAATCACAGATTCAGCCGAACTTGTAAGCATGCGTAAATTTTAATCAATCAATACCCACTTATACTACCTTTAGAAAATGTTGCGCTCGCTGCAAATTGTTCCATGTTCTGCCTGATGTTGAACTACAGCGCGGCCTGGTCATCTGGCGCATTCAGCTTTACAATCCAAGCAATTGACTTTATCTCGGCAAGACATTAACTTGGCGTTTGCCTTAGTCGATATCCGGTATCTAGCCGGTCTTTTTTTGAAAAGAACTGCTGTCAGGAGGTATGTTTATGCCAGTCTATGAGTACGAATGCCAGTCATGCCATCAAATTACCGAAATCTGGCAAGGCATCACCGATGCCCCGCTCCCTAGCTGCCCAGCATGCAGCAACCCAGTCAAAAAAATCATCTCAATGAGCACTTTCGCCTTAAAGGGCAAGGGGTGGTACGCCGACGGATACAGCAGTTCAACCGCGTCGTGTAAGACCGAGGCCTGCGCCGGGGCAGCCCCCGCGACATGTCCAAAAACCGGCGCCGGTTGCGGATCCTGCTGAAAGCCCCTGCCTGCCCAAAAAAAACGCGGTCCCCTCAAAGGGCACCGCGTTTTTTTGCTCCCTTTCCAGACGACAGAAGCCCTAACGAATCAAGTCAAAATAGCCATGGCATCGCCGTAACTATAGAACCTGTACCCTTCTCGAATGGCATGATCATAAGCCGCCAAGAGCTTCTCCCTGCCAATCAGCGCACTCACCAGGAACAACAAGGACGATCTGGGGAGATGAAAATTGGTGACCAAGTTATCAACCACCCTGAACCGGTAGCCAGGGTATATATAGAGCCCCGTCCAGCCCTCCTTGGCCGCAACCAAACCATCCTCTCCGACCGCAGCCTCCAACGCCCTGGCTGAGGTGGTACCCACCGCCCAGACCCGCCCTCCTGACTTTTTAGTTGTGTTTACCAGCCCGGCAGTGGCAGTTGACAGCTTCAAATACTCTTGGTGAATCCGATGCTGGCGGATGTCCTCTACCCGGACCGGCGCAAAGGTGCCATAACCGACATGAAGCGTCAATCTGGCCACCTTCACCCCCAGGCCTTGCAGATCACTCAACAGACGCTCGGTAAAGTGCAGCCCGGCAGTTGGGGCCGCCACCGCACCGGCCTCACTGGCATAAACGGTCTGATAACGCTCCCGATCATCGCCGCTGGTGTCATCCTCCCGCTTTATATAGGGAGGAAGGGGAACTCGACCGCACCTCGCAAGAATTTCGGCGAAGTCACCCTCAAACGACAGGGACACTTGGATTTTTCCATCCCCGCATAGCGCCACGACCTCCCCAACCAGTCCGGCCGGGAAGAGCAGACGACTGCCGACCCTCGCCCCTTTGGAGCCTTTCAACAACCCCATGATTTCAGTTTTTGTTCTCCCGCTGGTTCCCGAATCTTCCGAAAAAATCTTCGGATAATCAAGAACAAACAACTCGATGCGCCCCCCGCTCTCCTTTCTGCCGATCAGCCTGGCCGGAAACACCTTGGTGTCGTTTATGACCAGGAGATCACCCGCTTTGACCAGATTAAGCAGATCAGCAAATTTTCTATCGGCAACACCAGCATTTCCACTTTCGATTACCAGAAGGCGGGACTCGTCCCGTTTGGCCGTCGGATGCTGGGCAATGGCGGTTGGGGGCAAGTAAAAATCATAATCGGTTAGAGCAAACACCTGTTACACCTCGCTTTAAGGAGCAAATCCAACACATCACAACCAATCATCCAAACCAAGTAGTGCGCTGGGATATAAAGCACAAGAGCAATCCAAGCAAGACAGCCACCGCCCCAATGCCCCTGATTATCCCAGGACTTACGACAGTCATCCTGCGCAACCAGTCCAGCATCGCCTCAGGGAACGTGGCATATGGAAGGCCTTCAAGGATCAGTACCAGACCGATCAGTGCAACCAGAGTTTTCACCATTGCCTCCAATTTAATTCCCCTGCCCCAGTACGGCCAGAGCAACCACCAGGTGTGGGGCAGTTTGCAACGGATATTTTGCCAATCTGACAAACACAACTTGCCATATTGACATCACCAATGCCCCCAGAAAGAACGAACTCTTTGAACTATCAGCATTTAATATATCTGGCACGCATTTGGCATTACACTTGGCCAGCAGAAGCTGATGACTATGACCGGAGGGCACACAATGCATGACAGCGAACGGACAGAAACCCTAGCCCGGGCTGTCAACCGGAATACTTATAAGGTTTCACACGATAGCAACGGGAGTGATGAGACGGCTAACCACTGCACTATGTTTATCATCGGGACGGCGGCCTTTGTGGTGGGCTTCTGGGCTGTGGTGTGTTTGGTAAGTGTTGTCTTGCACAAAGGACCGTTGGTGATGCTGAAGAGTCTGGCGACAGCCGTTAGCGGCTTTTAATTAACCCGTTTTCACCGTTTAACACACCAAGGAGAAAGCTGATGACAACCGCAATCAAATCCCAAAGCCAAACCAAAGAAACCGCCAAGGTCGCCGTAGACTCCGTATCAAGAGGAAGCATCATTACCATGGGTGTGGCCTCGGCCCTGGTCGGCCTGTGGGCAGTGGCCTGCCTGGTCAGCGCCATGGTCGGTTCCGGTAGCCCTATCGAATTAATTAAAAGCTGGTTCAGCGCCGTAAGCGGGATGTAATTCGTTTATTTATTGCCTGCCCTGCTACGAAAACACAAACAAGTCAGGTTCTTCAACTTGCTTGAGTTACGCTTTTCTTTCTCCTTAGCTTAACAGCAAAGCCGGATGGCATATACCCATCCGGCTTAATTGCTAAAACTCGTGTTCGTTATTTCTCTTATTTGGCCCATGCATAGCTCACGTGAACGTGACTCGATGGCGCCCCCCACCTATGTTGTTGGCTCATTTACACCAAATCGAAGCACATCAGGACAGGCGTTCACTACCGGCTAAGTCAGGCGAGGAACGACAAAGGCCGCCGCCCCCTTTATTCATTGGCGCCCCCGGCAGGAATCGAACCTACGACTCTAGGATTAGGACACGCCCAATGACGTCTAAATAAATGCCTTAATTCAATAACTTATTTGAACCAAAAGGGTAAGTCTTACACGCTTTTGCTAATTTTATATTGATTAGCAGACTTTGGAGAAAAAGTCACATACCAAGTCACAAACCGAACAACAAATTGACAACCGTAAAATGCTTGACGCCTACCTCCAGCGAAAGAGCTGTTAAGAACCTTCACATTGCATACCGGCACTGATTGAGCTACACTGTAGCCACAACCACACTCGGAGGCACCCCCATGTCGGAAACAGTAATCCGCTCCCGCATTGATAGCGAAGTCAAACAAGAGGCCCAGGCTCTTCTTTCTCGTTTCGGACTCACCATGAGTGAGGCCATCCGGTTATTTCTGCACCAGGTCATAATTGAAAAGGGACTCCCCTTCCAAGTAAAGCTTCCTGATGCCCAAGCCATCGAACATGACCGTTGGTTCCGGGAACAGATCAAAACGGCGCTGGCTGAAGCTGATGACCACAAAACAGTGTTTGTTTCCCACGAGAAAGTTCTCAGTCAATGGAAAGCCAAACGCCAAGTGTTACTCAAACAGAGCGAGAACAAGCATTGATACGATTGGAATGGCTCCCACTTGCTCTGACAAGCATTTACACACTCACGTTTTGCCGACCCCACTTATTTCCAATCTATTATTTCCTTGTCGATGATTTGTGACAATTTTTCTGCACCCTTCTGATCTAAATGATCAGCATCATGAAAGTCTGTTGACTCAAAACGCAAATCTGAATAATAGCTCACATATCGGATATTCGGACTTGCTTCGGCAAGCTTAAAACCAAAACCCGTGAGTGTCTCTAAGCGCTTGGGCTCAATGTTTTTACGATATGAAAAGAAGGCGGGCGGCGTAAACAGAAGTAACTTGACCCCCTTATCCCGACATAACTCAGCAATTTTATTAACACTCTCAATAGCGTCTCTGCTTAGCTTCGATGGTTTCTGATGGCGAATCGCAGCGCTTTTTCCAGTTTCCATTAGTACATTTTCTGCGGCAGCGCTTGAGTAGTCCATCCCCCAGCCAGTATCCGTCCACTCTTGATCAATAAAATGACCAGTCAAAAGCAATTCGAGCTTTTTGAGCATGCCAAGCTTGCTCTGACTAGCGAGGATTACGCTATAATTCCGTGGATCTGGTTTCTCAGTTATGGGGTAATTTTTGTACCCCATATAAATCCTATAATTGTATTTTCGCCAAGACTCGATACCGTCATCTAAGTCGAAATAAAACGAGAAGATCGACAGCGGCAAAATTACATACAAGACGTCTTTGTTATTATGTAATGCAGCTTCAAGTGTGAAAAGATCATATTTAAAATCTTGGCTAACATTTGCGGCATTTAGTGTCGGCAAAGTAAAATAACGTGGATTTACACCATAATAAGAATGAGAACTCCCTAAGACTACCACCCTATAGTCTTTTCTTTGAATTCGCCCGAATTTTGTCATATATGGGGTTGGCAGATATCTTGCTCCGATTTCAGCAAAGACAAAAACCAAGAAAAGCAGCGTCAGAGTGGCAAAAAGCGACAATAAATATTGTTTGTGTGACACGTTTAACCAACTCAGAATTGGAAATAGATAAATTCACTTGCGCGACCTAAATTCAGCAGTGCAATTAGCAAAATTACTGCCATCACACTTGCGTTTAAGCGTGTCGGTTGCCAAGAGAAGTTCGAACGAGTAGAAACTGCATCCCAAGCCGGGTAGAAATTTGCCATCCATTGTTGTGTGTTTGGCAAAAACCACACAATGAAAAGCCCAAAGATAAGCCATAAGAGAGATGCGGCACTTAAACTTGTCAGCGGGAATATTCCCTCAAAAGAGGACATATTTCCAATCACTGCCGCAAAAGTTGGCCCAAGACTGTGTGGCAGCGACACCCCATAGATGCCGAACATACCTGCCCATAGTCTCAAGGCAGAGGGCAGGTCAACGGCACGGAAGGGCACCCATGACACAACGACAGCTATAAAGGTAAGTGTCACTCCCACAATACCCCCCCCCCCCCCCCCCCCGGTGGATGGCCCTTGATCACCAACCAGTCGCCGCCACCCGTGGTTGATAGTTAGAAACAAACCATGTAGCCCCCCCCAAACCACATAAGTCCAGCCGGCACCATGCCACAAGCCTCCTAGCAACATAGTTGACATCAAGTTTATATAACGTCGAAATCGCCCTTTGCGGTTCCCACCCAACGGAAAGTATAGATAGTCCCGCAAAAAAGTGGAGAGCGTCATATGCCAGCGGCGCCAAAATTCAATGATGTTGGGAGATTTGTAAGGGGAATCAAAATTGAGAGGTAATTTGACATTGAACATACGTGAAAGGCCAATTGCCATGTCAGAGTAACCTGAAAAGTCAAAGTACAGTTGAAGAGTGTATGCTAATGCGCCAACCCAAGCTTCTAAAAGCTTTGGGTGGCCGCCTTGAGCAACAATCTCGAACACTGGGTTGGCGTACAGGACAAACTGGTCTGCCAGCATGACCTTCTTGGCCAAACCGATTATAAAAATATTTAGCCCGACATTGATATTTTCAACTTTGATTCGGTAGGTAGCAGGGTCGTCGAACTGCGGCATCATCTGCTTGTGATGCAACACAGGCCCCGCTATCAGATGCGGGAACCATGTAACGAACAACAGGTAGTGGACTAAATTATATTCGCTGACTTTGCCTTTATAGACATCAACTAAAAAAGCTATTTGAGTAAAGGTGAAGAAGGAAATGCCTAGCGGCAAGATTATACCCAGCGAAGGAAGATGGCCCGGGAAGATCGAGTTAACAGACGTTATAAAAAAGTTGGTATATTTGAAATACCCTAGCAATAAGAGATTCGCCGCAATCGCGACAATAACAGAATATTTTGCTTGTTTCGGGGCCACGGTCCGGCGTAACCCTATCCGACAACCGGCAACATAGTTGAATATGATTGAGCCCAGGAGCAGCAGAACGAAGCGTGGATCCCAGACTGCATAAAAAGTAAACGACGCCAGCACAAGCCACATTGCGGCAAGAAGCTGGTTGTATCGGCCCACCCAAAACATACCGACAAAAGTAACCGGCAGGAAAAGGAAGATAAAAGTATAGGAATTAAATAGCATATGATGAGGGAGGGTTAGGAGAGTTAACTCAAATTCACCTTATACGAGAAGGACCAGACTACCCGCTTAGTGTAAGGGTGAATTCACCAAGCATCACTACCTATGTCGTAAAAAATTAGGCAGGACACAACTCATTATTCGGACCATTAAAACTCCAACGGCAATCATACAAGGTCGGGTTAGCGCAGCGTAACCCGACGTCTCTTGAATTAATCCCGCTTTGGCAATGTCGGGTTACGCGATAAAACCGCTAACCCGACTACGTTCTGTTATATGGTTGCCAGGTTCAGGAGATCGAAGTCTTCGCTTATCTGCTTCGGCGCTTCGCTCCTCGCAATGACGCGGAAATTCGTCATTGCGAGCAACCACAAAAGAGCCAAAAGCCGACTCGTCCAGTTCCATTTAAGCAGCACCGGGGTTTATCGGTTTTCTATAGTGGCAATTCGAGACGCAAAATCCGGCAAATCCCGACGTATGATGGCCCAGATCATATCCAGGTCAACGCCAAAGTAGTCATGGACGATCCTGTGGCGCAGGCCGATGATCTTGCGCCATTCAATCTCGGGGTGTTTATCGGTGAATTCCGTCGGCAGTCGATTGGCGGCCTCACCAATGATTTCAAGGTTACGAACCACGGCGTCGGCGGCCATGCCGGAGGAGATAAAGTCTGCCCGATCCATTCCCGCCGTATAGGTGGCGATCCTTTCTGCGGCCTCCATAATATCATCGAGCAGCAGGGAGGTTGAGCGTTCAGACATATTGCAGATCCTTGTTGATATGCTGGTAAAACCTTTGCTTGATTGCCCGTGCGGAAACCAGTTCCACCGGCTCACCCAGCAAATACTCGATCCGCTCGGCCAAGGTCACGAAATCAAGACCAATTTCCGGACCTACCTCCACGAGAATGTCAACATCACTGCCCGGCCTCTGTTCGTCACGGGCATAGGAACCGAAAAGCGCCAACCGCTTTACCCCGAAACGTTCTTCCATCTCCGGCTTGCAGGATATCAACATCTGGATGATCTGTTGTTTTGTTTTCATGGCTTCTCTCTACGTGTCAGTTCTGGGTGACAGTTCTAGGGCAGCATAACAGGATCACCAGCGCCTGTCCGGGGAAACCATTTTCAAGTGTCCGATTTTTTCGGACACTTCGGCATAACCTTCCTGGGTCAGCTTTTTCTTTAGGTCATTCCAATATTTTCGGGGCCTGTTGCTCCCGGTCAGAACCTCGACAATATCGATGACGGAGAACCACCATTCTCCACCACGGAGAATCTTCCTAATTCTCTTACCCTCAAAGAGGGCTACTTTGTCATTCTGGGATTCCTGCGTCATACCCACCTCCGATCATGACTTCAGCTTTGACTTGTTGGTAAATTCAATCCTGTCCTAAGAGATACCTGACTGGATATGGCCCCGGCAAGTGATATAAGCTATGCAGCCAGTGTATGCCCTCACCTTTTCAGCAAACTATATTGA